>OKVE01000725.1_pt1 | contig 11860 bp, 9 predicted proteins | sample 1604781 | NCBI WGS metagenome assembly OKVE01 (sample SAMN01760918, study PRJEB22395) | human gut metagenome
GACGCTCTTCCGATCTTAATGGAAAATTATTTTATCTTGTCCATAACAAAGCTGACCTGCCTTTTGATCTCACGGATGCGGATTTTATAATTTTCGGACATACCCATGTATTCACGCACTACGACCGCTACGGAAAAGTTTTTATCAATCCGGGCAGCGCCGGGGCTGACCGCGGAGCTGGCAAAGGCATTGCAATTTTAGAATTGACGGATAATGGATATGACGTGGAACGGATTTTGCTATAAAATTTCTTGCTTCATTTCCTACCCTTGTGTTACAATAATCTAAAGCATATTTTACAAATTTCATGACATTTTTGTCATCTATATTCTAACGGCGACAGATTAGCCCCAAATAATCTGTATGCTTCATTCGTATCTATGCTTTTTGTTACCCATTTAACAATTGAAAAGCAGGAGACGAAGGAACTTAGGAAAATATATGATTACATTCTCCTGCAATCACGAACAGTTTTATAAATAAGCTGTCCTACAATTTCAGGAGGAAACGATTTATGGCAAAATGCAAAAGAAACCGTAACAGGGCAAAAAGAAATTTTACAGTCAAAACACCGACGGCAAACCGGAATTATAAAGACACCGTTTTTCGGATGTTGTTTTCTGACCGGAAGAACCTGCTGTCCCTCTATAATGCAGTAAACCAGAGCGATTATAATAATCCAGATGATCTGGAAATCGTCACATTAGAGAATGCTATTTATATGGGAATGAAAAATGATCTGGCATTTATTATGGATACCAATTTATATCTGTATGAGCATCAGTCAACCTACAATCCAAATATGCCTCTTCGTGATCTGTTGTATATTTGCAGTGAATATCAGAAACTCGTGGATAAGAAATCTCTTTATTCTTCGACTCTGCAAAAAATTCCTGCACCAAATTTTATTGAGTTTTATAATGGTTCGACGACAGCTCCTGACTGTACAGAGCTTCGGCTTTCCTCGGCATTTGAACATTTGTCAGGGGAACCAAAACTTGAATTGATTGTCACGGTTTTAAACGTCAATGAGGGGCACAATGCAGATTTAATGCAGCATTGCAATACATTAAACGAATATGCACAGTATGTTGCCAGAGTGCGGCACTATGCAGCGGATATGTCTTTAGATCAGGCCGTGGAACGTGCCGTAGACGAGTGTATCAGGGAAGGGATTTTAGCCGAATTTCTTACCTGCAACCGAAATGAGGTCATCAGTATGAGTATCTTTGAGTATGATAAAGAATTGGAAGAGAAGAAATTACGGAAAGCAGAATATGAAGCTGGACATGAGGCTGGTTTCTCTGAGGGGGAAAAGTATGGTATAGAACGTGGTACTTTTCTAAATTCTATTGAAACTGCCAGACGTATGCTTAAATTTCAGGAATTTTCGCTTGAAAAAATTGCTGCTATTTCCGGGCTGTCTTTAGATGAGATAAAAAAATTACAAACAAACGAAGCGAGGTCTGATTCATGAAAATTGCATTAGTTTCCGATACACATGGTGTATGCCGTAAAGAATTATTTGACCATATCAAAAATTGTGATTAACTCATTCACACCGGAGATTTTGACAATGAACGTACCTATAACAGATTCTTAAACTGCGGCATTCCGATGTATGCAGTCCGTGGGAACTGTGACCACGGAGAGTGGGCGTCCTACCTACATGAGTTTGTCTCCGTTCCGATCGGTTCAAAGATAGATTGAAGAACGATTAAAAATGATAAAACAAAAAGAGCTATCAGACTTTCAAAAAATCTGATAGCTCTTTACTTTTACAATAATTCAAATAATGTTGCCATTTTGTTGCCACAAGGGACACTCAAATGGCTAAATCCGCATAACTACGGGCTTTTTCACGGGTGTGAAATTATTCCCACTCTACTGTTCCGGGGGGTTTACTTGTTATATCATAGACTACTCTGTTGACATGTTCTACTTCGTTGATGATGCGGTTGGAGACTCTGCCTAGGATTTCGTAGGGGATTTTTGCCCAATCGGCTGTCATAAAATCATCGGTTGTAACGGCACGAAGAGCGATGAGTTCGTCATATGTTCTTGCGTCACCCATAACGCCTACGGTTTTAACACCCGGGAGGACTGCGAAGAACTGGCTCATCTTATCTGCGTAACCGCACTTATCCATTTCATCACGAAGAATTGCATCGGCTTCCTGAAGAATACGAACCTTTTCGGCTGTAACTTCACCAATTACACGCACACCGAGTCCCGGACCCGGGAACGGCTGACGCCATACGAGGTCGTGCGGAAGTCCAAGCTTCTCACCTACTACTCTTACCTCATCCTTGAAAAGGTCTTTAAGCGGTTCAATTACACCTGCAAAGTCAATATCTTCCGGGATACCAACCTGATTGTGATGTGTTTTGATTTTTGCGGCATCGCCTTTACCGCTTTCGATACGGTCGGGATAAATTGTACCCTGTGCAAAATAACCCTCGCCGTAGCTTTCACGGATTTTGTTCCAGAACACCTTATAGAATTCTGTGCCGATAATGTGGCGCTTTTCTTCGGGTTCTTCAACACCTTTAAGCTTTGCAAGAAACTCTTCCTGACAATTAATGCGGACAAAGTTCATATCAAAAAGCTTTGTAAAGGTCTGCTCAACAAAGTCGCCCTCGTCTTTTCTCATAAGTCCCTGATCAACGAAAACGCAGGTAAGTTGTTTACCGACTGCCTTGCTGAGAAGTGCTGCGGCAACGGATGAATCTACACCGCCCGAAAGTCCGAGAACTACACCCTTGTCACCAATCTGCTCTTTAAGCTGTGCAACAGTTGTGTCGATGAAGCTTTCCATTTTCCACTCACCCTTACATTCGCAAACATCGTAAAGGAATGAACGGAGCATATCTTTACCGTTTTCTGTATGGTTAACTTCAGGATGGAACTGAACACCGTAAAACTTTTTTTCAGGACATGACATTGCGGCTACGGGACATACATCCGTTGTAGCTGTAATGCTGAATCCTTCGGGAGCTTCATTGATATAGTCACGGTGACTCATCCATGAAATTCCTTCACTCTTTACGGATTTAAAGAGGATATCATTGTTATTATATCTTGTAACTGTCTTGCCGTACTCACTTGATGAATTGTCTGTAGCCGAAACAACATTACCTCCGAGCGTGTATGCCATAAGCTGACAACCGTAGCAAATGCCGAGAATCGGGATTCCGAGTTCAAAAATTTCAGGAGTATAGTGCGGTGATGACTCGTCATAAACGCTGTTAGGACCGCCTGTGAAGATAATACCTTTTGGGTTAATGTCTTTGATTTTCTGAATATCAACGGTATAAGGAAGAATTTCGCAATACACATTGCACTCACGAACTCTTCTTGCAATCAGCTGATTGTACTGACCGCCGAAATCAAGAACAATGACAGTTTCTTTTGTAGCATTGCTCATAGTAAAATTCCTTTCAAATTTAAAGAATACCGCACAGAGTTTGTGCGGTATTCAATTAATATTTTAATTATCTGTAAATAATATCGTTTCTGGAAGGACCATTTGAAACCATTGTAATCGGCACACCGATAGCCTTTTCGGCAAATTCAATGTATTCACGGCATTCCTTAGGAAGCTTGTCATATTCTGTAATACCTGAAATTGAACACTTCCAGCCCTTGAGCTTTTTGAGGATAGGTTTGCATCTTTTAAGCTTTGTTGTTGACGGGAAGTAGTCAATTTCCTTGCCGTCAAGCTCATAACCTACACAAACAGGGATTTCATCAAGATATCCGAGAACATCAAGAACCGTGAACGCAACCTGTGTTGCACCCTGAACCATACAACCGTAGCGTGTTGCAACGAGGTCAAGCCAACCCATTCTTCTCGGTCTGCCTGTTGTTGCACCAAATTCTCCGCCGTCACCGCCTCTTCTGCGAAGTTCGTCAGCCTCATCGCCGAAGATTTCAGAAACAAATTCGCCTGCGCCTACTGCACTTGAATAAGCCTTGACAACCGTGATGATTTCTTTGATTTCATACGGAGGAATACCTGCACCTACAGCACCGTAACCTGCGATTGTATTGGATGAAGTAACCATAGGATAAATGCCGAAGTCAGTATCCTTGAGTGAACCGAGCTGTCCTTCAAGAAGAATATTCTTTCCGTTTTTGAGTGCATTATGAACAAAAGTGAATGCGTCACCGACATAAGGAGCAAGAAGTTCCTTATATTCCATTAGCTTGTCAAAAACTTCCTGTTCTGTGATTTCGGGCTTGTTGTAGAGGTTTTTCAGAGTTGCATTCTTGATTTCAAGAGCGTGTCTGATTTTCTCTCTGAGTGAATCTGGATCATCATAAAGTTCATTGATCTGGAAACCGATTTTTGAATACTTGTCAGAATAGAACGGAGCGATACCGCTCTTTGTTGAACCGAAAGAATTTTTGCCGAGACGCTCTTCCTCATAGCAGTCAAATGCTACATGGTAAGGCATAACAATTTGTGCTCTGTCAGAAATAATAATGTTTGGCTCGGGAACTCCGCGATCTTTGAGGTGAGCCATTTCCTTAACGAAGTTTTCAACGCTGAAAGCAACACCGTTGCCGATTATATTGGTGATATTCTGATGGAAAACACCCGAAGGAAGCTGGTGAAGAGCAAATTTTCCGTAATCGTTGACAATTGTATGTCCTGCGTTTGCACCGCCTTGAAAACGAATTACGATGTCGCTGTCGTTTGCGAGAACATCAGTAATTTTACCCTTGCCCTCGTCGCCCCAGTTGGCACCTACAATTGCTTTTACCATTTTACAAAACTCCTTTTTACAGACGCATGGTCTGCTATAAATAAAATATATACTTGAACCAAAGGTTCGATTAAATCAGTTTAATTAAACATTGATTTCAGGCTTGTCAGACTCAACATCTGCGTACTTTTCAAGAACAGGCTTGATGCACTCGTTGAGGAAGTCCTCTGTCTGCTCTTTTGCTCTGCCTGTGTAGTTTTCCGGCTTGAGAATTTTTTCAAGCTCTTCAAGAGTAACACCGAATGCCTCATCTGCGGCAATTCTTTCGAGAAGATCATTTTCGCCGCCTTCAACCTTGACTACTCTTGACGCAGCCATTGAATGCTCACGGATTTTCTCGTGAAGCTGCTGTCTGTCAGCACCACGCTTTTTAACTGCATCCATCATAATATTCTCTGTTGCCATGAACGGAAGTTCTTTTCTGAGTCTTTGTTCAATTACCTTTGGATAAACGACAAGACCGTCTGCAACATTTGCATAAAGTGAAAGGATACCGTCAACTGCGAGAAATGCCTCCGGAACGCTGAGACGCTTGTTGGCGGAGTCATCAAGTGTTCTTTCAAACCACTGTGTGGCAGTTGTAAAGTAACCGTTGAGAACATCAACCATAACATATCTTGAAAGTGAACCTATACGCTCACTTCTCATTGGGTTACGCTTGTAAGCCATAGCCGATGAACCAATCTGATTCTTTTCAAACGGCTCTTCAACCTCTTTGAGGTGCTGAAGAAGTCTGATATCATTTGAGAATTTAGCGGCTGACTGAGCAATTCCCGCAAGAACATTGAGGAACTGTGAATCAAGCTTTCTTGAATATGTCTGACCTGATACAGGGAAACAAGCCTTATAGCCCATTTTTTCTGCAATCTTACGGTCAAGCATTTTGCACTTTTCGTGATCTCCGTCAAAGAGTTCAAGGAAACTTGCCTGTGTACCTGTTGTACCCTTTGAACCGAGAAGCTTAGCCTTTGAAAGCTGATACTCAACATCTTCAAGATCCATAAGGAGCTCCTGAAGCCAGAGAGTAGCTCTCTTACCTACTGTTGTAGGCTGTGCAGGCTGAAAATGAGTGAATGCAAGGGTTGGAAGGGCCTTGTATTCATCGGCAAACTTTGAAAGGTTGCGGATGACGGTGATAAGCTTATTTCTGATAAGCTTGAGTCCTTCTGTCATAATGATGATATCTGTGTTATCACCTACATAGCAGGAGGTTGCTCCGAGATGAATAATGCCCTTTGCGTTCGGACACTGAACACCGTAAGCATATACATGTGACATTACATCGTGACGAACAATTTTCTCTCTTTCCTGTGCAACTTCATAGTTGATATCATCAGCATGAGCCTTGAGTTCGTCAATCTGCTCCTGTGTAATTGGGAGTCCGAGTTCTTTTTCCGATTCTGCAAGAGCAATCCAGAGTTTTCTCCATGTTCTGAATTTTTTATCCGGCGAGAAAATGTATTTCATTTCCTTGCTTGCATAACGGGCTGACAAGGGTGATTCATAAGTATCTTTTACCATTATTTACATCCTTTCAATTAGTTGTCCTTTTTATTGTTTTCATCGAAGTTCATTCCGCCGCGCTCCTTGCCCTTAAAGGTTTCTTTTGTGATAGGAGCGGGGTAATTACCCGTAAAGCAACCGTCACAAAAGCCTACTGGAGCGTTGTGAATCATCTCACGAAGTGACTCAACAGGGAGGTATCCGAGGGAATCAGCCTTGCTGAGCTTTGTGATTTCTTCGATTGTATGGTTGCAGGCAATAAGTTCTCCTCTTGACGGAATGTCTGTACCGTAATAACACGGCCACATAAACGGAGGTGAACTGATACGCATATGTACCTCTTTTGCGCCTGCCTCTTTGAGCATTGTAACAATTCGGTCAACAGTTGTACCACGCACAATGCTGTCATCAATAATAACAACTCTCTTGCCTTTGATTTTGTCGGCAATCGGGTTGAGTTTAATTTTTACGCTTTTCATTCGTTCCTTCTGACTTGGCTTTATGAAGGTTCTGCCGATGTAGCTGTTCTTCACAATAGCCTTTTCATAAGGAATTCCGGATTCTTCGCTGTAACCGATTGCGGCATCAATTCCCGATTCGGGAACACCGACAACCATATCAGCCTCAACAGGGTATTTCCTTGCAAGAATTCGTCCTGCCTGCTTTCTTGCCTCATAAACGCTTACTCCGTCAATAAAGGAGTCTGAACGGGCAAAATAAATATACTCAAAAATGCAAAGTGCCTTTTTCTTGTCACCAAAGTCGGATTTCATACTGCGGACACCGTTTTGGTCTACAATTACGATTTCGCCCGGTTCAACATCACGGACAAATTCTGCACCGCAGGCATCAAGAGCCGCACTTTCACTCGCAAAAACATAGGAATCGTTGTACTTGCCCATACAAAGCGGTCTGAATCCGTGAGGATCACGAGCCGCAATAAGCTTTCTCGGGCTCATAACAAGGAGCGAATAAGCTCCCTCAATTACCTGCATTGTTCTTGCAACGGCATCTTCAACAGAATGACATTTAAGTCTTTCACGGGCAATTACATAGCAGATAACCTCGCTGTCGATTGTTGTCTGAAAGATTGCGCCACGCTGTTCAAGACTTCTGCGGATTTCAAGCGCATTGGTAAGGTTGCCGTTATGGGCAATTGAAAGCGTACCCTTTACATAACGCATAACAAGCGGTTGTGCATTTTCCAGCACAGAACCGCCTGCAGTCGAGTAACGGACATGCGAAACCGCCATTTGTCCGTTGAGAGAATCAAGAATTTTGTTGTTAAAGACCTCGGTAACAAGGCCCATATCTTTGTGATAATCAATTACACCTTCGTCAGATACAGCGATGCCGCAGCTTTCCTGTCCTCTGTGCTGGAGAGCAAGCAAGCCGTTATAACAAGCATATGCAGGGTTAATTGTGCCGTCGCTGAATATGCCGAATACTCCGCACTCTTCGTGCAGACCTTCTTTTGCAAAATTATCGAAAGAAAATTCCAAGGTGCCACCATCCGATTAATCAAAATAACTATCCAAAGTTTAATTCACATATCTTAATTCAAAAATTCACAATGTAGTTATTATGCAAGACCTACACGCTTCATCATTTCGGCATAAGCCTCTTCAACACCGCCCATATCACGACGGAAACGGTCTTTGTCGAGTTTTTCCTGAGTATCCATATCCCAGAAACGGCATGTATCGGGAGAAATTTCGTCAGCAAGGAGAATCTTGCCCTTGTATCTGCCGAACTCAATCTTGAAGTCGATAAGATCAACCTTGCACTGCTTGAAGAACTCAATCATAATCTCATTAATCTTGAAAGCCATTTCTGTGATTGTGTCGATTTCTTCCTTTGTAGCAAAGCCTGCTGCGAGGATGTGATATTCATTTACCATAGGATCGCCGAGTTCATCGTTCTTATAGCAGAATTCAAGAACAGGAGTCTTCATCGGAGTGCCTTCGGGAAGACCGAGACGCTTTGAAAGACTGCCGGCAGCTTTATTTCTTAAAATTACCTCGAGAGGAACAATTTCAACCTTCTTGAGGACTGTATCTCTGTCGTTAAGCTCTTCAACAAAGTCTGTTGCAATGCCATGCTTTTCAAGAAGCTTGAACATAAAGTTTGACATACGGTTGTTTACAACACCCTTGCCAACGATTGTGCCCTTTTTCTCGCCGTTGAATGCAGTTGCGTCATCCTTGTAGGAAACGATGCAGAGATCGGGATCTTCTGTAGAAAATACCTTTTTAGCTTTTCCTTCGTAAAGTAATTCTTTCTTTTCCATAATCAAATCCTCCATAAAGATGCGGCTTTGCGCCGTAATTAAAAAACAATACAAGATACATTATAATATATAAATCAAAAATAAGCAACCGTATGAGAATTAAAAATAAAAAAATTGACGAATTTTTTAAAAAATTGCCTGTATCAAAAAATTATGAAACAAAAATAATCTTAAACAGGGCATTTTTGCAAAAGGAAAAGGAACAACACGGCATGGGTTGTTCCTTAGAAATTATGATCAAAGTCCTAATAAATCTTTCTTTTTAGCATCAAACTCTTCTTGTGTTATTGCTCCCATATCAAGCAAACCTTTTAACTTTTTAACTGCATCGATTTTTTCATCATAAGACATTTCATATTCATTGTTAGGATTTAATTTTGGAACATCTTTGCCTGTTGCAATTTCGACAACATCTGCTACTGTCTCAATTATTCCTGAATTGTTAGATACCGATTCAGCATTTTGTCGACTCTTTGTTCCACCTAAAATCGACTTAACAACACCATTTTCCATTACTCCAGAAATTGTTCCTATCGTATCTATACCAAGCGTATCATCGACCAAACCGATAGCACTCTTTATTTTTCCAGCACCACGAGCAGAAACAGTCTTTCCCGTCACAGATTCTATAGCCTTAGTTACAAATTTGCGAGCTAGAAACATAGATTCAAATGTTAATTGTAGTTCCTTATTTATAAGAGATACAAATACATCATTAGATTTTTGTTTAATTTGCGGTTGGTCATTATATAACTTAATATCAGATGTTGGATAAACTTGCAAGGAAAAGGGCGTTACTGTTTGGGTACAAATTTTACTCAAGGTCAATTTTGCCAATCCCTAAATAATAAATATGTACTTGTTGACTGCGTTTGTTGTTCTCTTTTTCTGCTTCGCAAATTTCAATTTTATCAATCAAGTCAATTAACACATTTCTTGAAAGCTCTTGAATTGGAACTTTGTACATTTCAAGTTTTCTCAAAAATTCACAAATCTTTTTTGACTGAGAATCAATGTTGACCTTAATACGAGATTGGTTAATTACTGTTTGATTGAGATTTGCTTGTTCACGCAAAAACTCATTTTCGAGCTTTTTAAAAGTTTCAAGAGTGATATTTCCTCGCACTTTATCTTCATACAAGTTTTTTAATATTGCGTCAATCTCAGAAATGCGGGTTTGGGCATTTTTTAGATTTTTAACACTTGCACATTGTGCCGTTTTGGCATCAGTATGCATTTTTGCTTTTGCAAACTCAACAACTTTTGTCTTATTAGCTATAAGTTTGTTAATTTCGCTTTTAACACAATCTGATAACCTGTTTTCGTTGATATAATGTGATGAACAACCTTGTACTTTTCGAGCGGTTGAGCAAGTGTAGGAAGTTGAACCTTTATAGCGTCGCTGTGCATACATTCGATTTTTACAATCTGCACAACGCAGAAAATCCGAAAATAGAACAGGTTCGCTGTAAGAGTGTCTTACCGGTTTTTTGCTCAAACGCAATTTTTGTGCTTCTGCAAAAATTTCTCGACTTATAATAGGGTCTTGTTTATCTGGAAATATTACAAGATTATCAACATCTGAACGCTTAAAGTTAATCATATCTCCGCAATAATCCTGACAAGTCAAGATATGTGCTACGGAATCTTTCGACCAACGATATGGATTTCTCGTTTTATCAGATATTTGCAAACCGGTTAAAGAAGGAATCTTAACTTTGTTTGCAAAAAGATAATTTGCGATACTTGCCGGACCGTAACCTTTTAAATATAAATCGAAAATTTTGCGAACAACGATCGCAGCCGGCTCATCAATTATCCAATCTCCATTTTCGGCTTTTTTGTAGCCGTAAATTGGTCTTGTGGATAATCTTTTGCCCGCGTTGCCTTTGCTCTTAATTACAGCTCGTTGTTTTCGTGACAAGTCTTTTGCATACCACTCATTCATAATATTTTTAAATGGGATAAAATCGTTGATTTCATCTTTTGCAGATGTATCAAGATTGTCAGAAACCGAAATAAATCTAACTCCTTTTGATGGAAACAATATTTCTGTGTAATATCCAACTTTAAGATAATTTCTTCCGAATCGTGATAAGTCCTTAACGATTATTGTTTTGACTAAATCATTTTCAACATCAGATAACAGTCTTTTAAAGTCAGGTCTATCGAAGTTCGCACCTGAGTAGCCGTCGTCGGTGTACCAGCGCAGATTGGTAAAGCCGTTCTGCTTGGCGTAGGCTTCCAAAATCCGTTTCTGGTTGGAAATGGAATTGCTCTCGCCTTGCAATTCGTCCTCATGGGACAATCTCGGATAAAGGGCGGTAATGAGGTTTTGGGTGGCTTGTCTTAACATAAAATCCTCCGTTTCCGACAGCCAGCCCCACTATTCCGTGGTTTCATTGTACCACGGAACAGGGGCGGCTGTACAGCGGTAAAAGTGATAAATCTGCTTCTTTACAGCTTGTCAAATCGCCTTTTTTTGTGTAGCAGCGGCTTCCGCTTCCAGTACCCTCGCCATCTTGTCGGCGGCGGTGCTGGTGGTGTCTTTCTTGAAAAAGCCGGACACGACAAGAACGGTATTCCCCATGCGGATTTCCGTCACGCAGTCGGGGCGGCGGGTGGTACGGTGGTCGTGCTGCTTGATATTCTCCATAGGCAATACTCCTTTCATTCAGCCAGCAGTTTCTTCATGGTTTCCATTTTCCGCTTTGCGGTTTCCTGCCGGAAGTTGACGCCAGTAAAGCGTATCGGGACGCACATGGACAGCAGTCGGTCATAAATCCGGGAATGGGCCGTGTCTGTCGGCTTTTTCAACTCGTCCAGCGGGCGGTTGGTGGTGGCGATCAGCGGCTTGTTGCTGCGGTATCGGGTATCAATCACATGGAATACCTGTTCCAGTCCATAGTCGGTGCCACGCTCCATGCCGAAGTCGTCAATGATAAGCAGCGGATAGCGGCAAAGGCGGGAAATATACTCATTCCGGCCTGTAAAGCCGGGAGAGAGGTCGCCCAGGATAACGGCGAAGTTCGTCATATATACGGGGACTTCTTTCTCCATGAGGGCGTTTGCGATACAGCCCGCAAGGTAGCTTTTCCCGTTGCCGACGTTCCCCCAGAACAGGCAGCCGATGTTTTCGGCCTGCATTTCTTCCCAATGCTCCGCATACCGCCGGGCAATCCCGGTCTGCGGGTTTCTGCCGTTGTCGTTCTCGAATGTCCATTGCTGCATGGCTGAGTCGGCAAAAGCCCTCTGTTTCAGATTTTCCACGGCTTCCACATGGCGGCGGTGTTCC
>OKVE01000740.1_pt1 | contig 11764 bp, 12 predicted proteins | sample 1604781 | NCBI WGS metagenome assembly OKVE01 (sample SAMN01760918, study PRJEB22395) | human gut metagenome
AATAGTGTAAAAGACTTAATAATAACACCAAATGAAGGATATATAGTAGAAAGAATAACAGTAAATGGGGAGCCAATTTCTTTTAAGGAAGAAGCAAACCATACAGTAATATTAAATAAATTTATAAATATGCAAGAAGATAATAGCCCTTGTCACGTACCGTAACTCGTATATCAGTAGTTGTGTCGCTAGTCAGAACGACATTTTTAGGTATTTCTATCAAGGTGACAGGCACCTCTATTTCTTTTTCATAGGTCTCATTCAGGGTCATGAGCAACCAGAATGTACCGCTTAATATTAAGAAGAACAAGAAAATCAGAAACTCCTTGTTTACTGAACTAAACAAGAAGCTTCTGATAATTTTAAATATATGAAACAATTTTGAATCGTTCATTATTTGTTTTGACCGGCAGTAAGCTCTGATGATGTAACGTCAGCAAAAACGTAGCCTTTGTCTACACGGATAGTTACGCCTTTTGCAATTTCTATTTCAACAATATTTGTCGCAAGGTCTATTTTCTTAACTTCGCCATATATACCACCTCCAGTAACAACCTTTGTTCCTTCCTGAAGTGCATTCTGGAACTTGCGTATTTCTTTCTGCTTCTTCTGCTGAGGACGTATCATGAAGAACCACATGATAGCAAACACAGCTATCATAAGAATTAGAAAACTCATACTGCCACCTCCCTGCTGAGCTTGAGAAGCCAAAAACATAAATGTGTTCATTTCGTTAATTCAATTTTATTTATTAGTTAATTATTTTCTGTTATCACCCATAGGTTTCAATAGTACACCGGTATTTATCAAGTGTCTTGCTATGGTGTCCAGCATACCGTTTATATAGCCGGCACTCTTAGGAGTACTATAAACCTTTGCCAAATCAACATATTCATTAATAGTTACATTGACAGGGATATTGGCAAATGTAAGCATTTCGGCTATGGCTATCTGCATTATAACAACATCCATGTATGCCAAACGAGAAAAATCCCAGTTACGCGAAGTCTCGCTCATATAACGCTGATACTTGTCAGCATTCAATATTGTTGAGCGGAACAGCTTGCGTGCAAAGTCCTTATCCTCCTCATCCTTATATTCTGGCAGAAGTTCCTGCTTCTCATTATTGCTGGGATCGAAACGTTTAATCGTCTTCAAAACGAACGTATCAACAATTTCCTTGTCGTCATTCCAATAAAGACTCTTCTCCTCCAGCAAAGCATCAAGTTCTTCATTGTCCATAATGAATGTCTTGTATAACTTGCGCCACAGCTCGCGGTCGGCTTCATACGAAGCATCATCGCTAGCCATATAATCAAGGTATATACGGCTCTGCTTTATCTGTGCATACAGTTTTCTGACAAACTCGATATCATCATCCCATGTCTGTTTCTGAGTAGACATGAAATCGCACAATTGTTCGTTTGCCTCCAGTTGCATGGCAAACTTGTTGTCTACGAACTTGTCTGACGGCATTGCAGTCTTCTCGCGCGTAGCCCTTGCGACGTCGACATCATAGTGCTTGCGTGCCTCCTTAGACACAGCCACCATCAATGCCAATAAATAGTGATAAAGATGATATGCCTTTGAAAGGCTGAACAACAACTCTTTCTCCGCAACATCTATATTCCGATTGCCGTTTTGATAGTATGCATAGGTTAACTGGACTATCTTTATTCTAATTAATTCCCTGTTAATCATTATTTTATAGATATTTTCTACATTTAATACCTGCAAAAGTAGGCAAAAATAAGAATATTTGCAAGAAAACGGCATAGTTTTTATATGTTTTTATTGTTATTATTTGCTCATTAGAATAAAAAGTAATAACTTTGCATCGCTTTTTCAAAGCACAACGTGAAATTTATTCTCGTGTGATGGTGAATTAAGCACGTATTATTAACTTAATTTAGAGTAACACAACTATTATGAAAGAAATTGATGTAACTGGTAAAAAGAGAGACATCCTTGGTAAGAAATCAGCTAAGCACCTGAGAAAAGAGGGACTTATTCCATGTAACCTTTATGGTGAGGCTAAAGACGAAAACGGTGCTCCTAAAGCATTGGCATTCACATGCCCTATGAACGAGCTTCGTAAGATTGTCTACACTCCTCACATATACGTTATCAACCTTCACATTGACGGTGAGGCACACACAGCTATCTTGAAAGAGCTACAGTTCCATCCGGTAACAGACGCTCTTCTGCACGTTGATTTCTACGAGGTTAACGACCAGAAACCTATCACAATCGGTATTCCTGTTAAACTTACAGGTCTGGCTCAGGGTGTTCGCGATGGCGGACGTATGAACCTTTCTATCCGTAAGATTAACGTAACTGCTAAATATCAGGAAATACCTGAGCACCTTGACATTGACGTAACAAGCCTGAAGATCGGTAAGAGCATCAAGGTTGGTGATCTTCACTTCGAAGGTCTGGAAATGGCTACTGGTAAAGAGGTCGTTGTATGCTCAATCAAGGCTACTCGTAAGTCTGCAGCTGCCAGCAGCAGCGATGCTGACGCTGAATAACATTTAGTATGTTATGGAGAAATACTTGATTGTTGGACTCGGCAATCCGGGTGATGAATACCGGAATACCAGACACAATACAGGATTTATGATATTGGACGCTTTTGCTAAGGCGTCCAATATTATTTTTGACGACCGCAGATATGGATTCGTCGGAGAAACATCCGTCAAGGGGCGCAAACTATTTTTGCTGAAGCCGACAACATACATGAATCTGAGTGGCAATGCCGTCAGATACTGGATGAATAAAGAGAACATTCCTCTTGAGCATCTTCTTGTCGTTGTTGACGATCTGTCATTGCCATTAGGCTCATTACGTCTTAAAGCCAGCGGAAGCAATGGCGGCCATAACGGACTCGGCAACATTCAGAGTGTTATAGGCACACAGAAATACTCACGCCTTAGAGTCGGTATAGGCAATGACTTTCCTAAAGGAGCACAAGTAGACTGGGTATTGGGCAAATACGACGACGAAGACATGCAGACACTTACACCGGCAATAGATACGGCTATTGAAATAATAAAAAGCTTTGTATTGGCTGGTGTAGATATAACTATGAATCAGTTTAACAAAAAGCATCAATAATGGCAGACACAGCGAGAATTGACAAATGGCTATGGGCGTCACGCATATTCAAGACACGCTCATTGGCTGCCAATGCATGCAAGAACGGAAGAGTGACCATAAACGGTGTAAACGTGAAACCGTCACACATGGTGAAGGCCGGCGAGACAGTTAATGTCAAGAAACCGCCCGTAACTTATTCATTTAAAATCTTGCAGTGCATAGAACAAAGGGTCGGAGCCAAACTGCTACCCGGCATTTATGAGAATGTAACAGATGCTAAGCAGTATGAAATTCTGGAAATGAACCGCATTAGCGGATTCATTGACCGCGCACGCGGAACAGGACGCCCAACAAAGAAAGAAAGAAGAAGTCTCGACGCTTTTATCGAACCGGCCGAATTTGGATTTGACGACTGGGACGATTCTTATGAAGATGACGACGACGAGTATTAATACAATAAATAAAATAATCATACACTATGAATAACATTGCTATATTTGCATCCGGAAGCGGAACTAACTGTGAGAATATTATAAAATATTTTAAAGGCAACAAAGATATTAATGTAAGTCTAGTTGTGTGCAATAAACCTGATGCTTATGTTCTGACAAGAGCAGAAAAATGCAATGTTCCAAGTAAGGTTCTTACAAAACAGGAGATAAATAATCCTGATGTAATAATGCCATTGCTGAAGTACTTTAGCATTGACTTCATAGTGCTTGCCGGCTTCTTGCTCATGGTTCCCGAATTTCTTATAAAGCAATATCCTAATAAAATAATCAACATACATCCGTCTTTACTTCCAAAATTCGGTGGCAAAGGCATGTATGGACATCATGTACATGAGGCTGTAAAGGCTGCTAATGAGACAGAAACAGGTATTACAATTCATTTTGTAAGTAATGTATGTGATGGCGGAACTATTATAAAGCAGTTCAAAACCCAACTCGCCCCAACAGACTCTGTTGAGGATATTGAAAGTAAAATCCATGAATTGGAACAAGGACACTTTCCTCAAGTTATTGAAGAGGTGATTACAATGCAAGAAAAACGATGATCCGTTGTTGATTAAATGCAGCTAAATAAAAGAAGAACATCATAATATTCTTCTTTTATTTATATCAGTTAAACAATTCTGTTTTTGACGTATACCCGCATAGCTTAAATATTAAGATATTATGCTGATATACGTCAAAATTGTAAATATAGCATAAATAAAATGTTATCCGTTAGTTGGTTGAAGCAATAACAATTTAATTAGTATGTAATGAAAAAGGCACCACATTTCGTGATGCCTTTTGTTGTAGTGGATAGGGGAATCGAACCCCTATGCCAAGATTGAGAATCTTGTATCCTAACCATTAGATGAATCCACCAAATTGTCTTGCTCTACGCTTTAGAGCGCGGAAGCTGGGGGATTCGAACCCCCGGTACGTTAAACACGTACGGCAGTTTAGCAAACTGCTGGTTTCAGCCACTCACCCAAACTTCCATTCCGAACTATTGCATCGGAAGCATTCTCGCTCAAATGCGGTTGCAAAGGTATGAATTTATTTTTATCTATGCAAATTTTTTAGCATATATTTTTACCATAACAAAGAAAAAATTATTTTCATATCATATTTAGCTAATTCAAACAAACTATTTTTTACGATAAAACCAGCCAAACCTGGAACTTTTTAAATTGGCATTACATAGTCGTTAAGTACATTATTTTCATAAAATGCACACTTTTATCGCAACCTTAGCAGTTTTATAAAGAAGTAGCTCACCAATGATATATTCACCCTCAAGCTGATGTGCATCAATAACCAACGACATATAAAGTCAAGCGCCATGCGGCTTACAGTCAGCATCAACTACCCCAACAGCACGAGCCATACGAAGCCGATGTCCCGGTTCTTTACGCCCACGTCGACTATCGCCTGCGTCAAGAACGGCAGCACAAGTTGCAGAAGGCAGCCCAAGGCAAGCCCCACGGCTATCTGCCCGAAGTACTTTCTGTACTTCTTCAGGTAGCCGAACAGGAAGCGGAACGAACGGTTTTCGCCGCAGTCACCTGAATTTTTCATGCGGTCGTAAAATGCCGGAGTGGTTTCTATCAGCATTGCCACGCCCTTGTCGCCTCCTTCCGAGTGCGTGCTGATCCAGTGTTCCTCCATTTCTTCTGCCGAGCGTGTCAATAGTCCCTTGCCCGGGTCGGCTATGTAGAACTTCTTGCCGTTTTTGCTTATGCGGTACAGCACCACGAAGTGGTTTTGATTCCAGTGCAATATGCAGGGTAACGGCATGTTGCGCAACTGCTCCGGCCCAAGCCTTCCGCAAATTGTATGCAGCCCAAGACGTTCCGCTGCCTCGCTCATGCCCAACAGCGATACACCTTCATTCGTGGCGAAGCACAGCCGTGACAGGTATTCCAAGCTGTATTCCGCCCCGTAATGCTTGCATATCATGCGCAGGCAGGTCGCTCCACACTGCATTGCGTCATGCTGGATGTATACTTTAACGTGAGTTCGACGAAAATTAGAATAATGCAAGTTGGTTGTCGAAACATCTTTCAGCCCTTATGCATGGCTTTTTTGGGAAACAGCAATATGCTGCCACGGCTCCGAGCGTATTGACAATGAAATTATCAAACGACCTGTGCCTGGAATGTTCTACCTGCGCAATGTTCTTCAACTCGTCGTTTACGGTTTCAATGATGGCCCTCCTCCTCAACAAGAGCCTGTCTGACATACTCATCAGCGCACCCCTCATGTTGTTCTTCAGTTTCGTGACCAACTGTATGCCGTCGACAAAAAGACGCTCAAACAGGCGTTTGCTTATATAGCCCTTGTCTGCCACCAGTTTGCCGTACAAGAACTCCACGAAGGCCTTGTATTCAAGAGGTTTCCTGTCATCAACGTCTCCCGGTGTTATCATGAAGTTCAGCAGCTCCCCTTTCTCATTGCATACGATGTGCAGCTTGAAGCCGAAGAACCATCCCATGGAGCATTTGCCTCTCTGCGCTATACCGCGGAACACCTTATGGATATGGATGCGCTGGTTGCGGCACACCCTCAACGGGGTGCTGTCCACAAAACTGACACCTGTACAACGCCCCAACAGGACTTTCTTTATAAATATGGCCAGCGGCACGGCCACTTCTTTCTGAAGTTCCACAAAACGGTTGTATGACACTGTGTTTGGAAACATGTCGCGCATCCCGTTACATACCTTTTCAAGGTAAAAGTGCTTCATGCAGCGGTAGCCGGAGCAATGGAACAGTATTATTATCAACATCACTTCGGACTTCGACATCCTGCCGGAACGGTGGTAACGGCGCTTCAGGGTGTTACCGACACTGTATTTTTCCATTTGGGAGTCAAAAAACTTGCAGAAATCATCTGCCATACAAAATAATTCCGTAACTTTGTCATCGGTGAGCATAGCGATTATTGTTTGTAGTCCTTTGTAATTCAGCACTATAAAGATACAACAATTTTCGCTAATCACCAACTTTTAGGGGTGACTTAAATTCGTCGAACTCACGTTAATTAATTTGGCACGGTCTTGCCTAGAACGTAGGAATCTCTCTCGTGCTTCTGCTTACGCTCGGCAGATTTTCTTTCTTGATTTTGCTTCCTGCACTGAAGTTCCACGCTAATGATAATTGTATGCGCGAGCTTGAATTTTCATCACCCCGTTTTATAGTCCATCCGTCTCCTTTTACGGTTATCTTGTTATGATTATACAACATGTTCGACCAACTCAAGCTTACGTCCATTTTCCCTTTGAAAAGTGAAAGTCTGCCGCCCAGGTCTATATTATATCTTGCATTTGACGCGTAGCTTGCGCTTTTTGATTTTGTCGCAGCCCAAAAGCCGAGAGTCAGGCTGAAGTTCTTGGATAAGGTAAAATCGTTGTTACTGTTGAATATCGCCTGCATGTTGTGATAACCGCCCTGCGGCAGACTTTCGTTCATATATATGCCATACAAGGTGGTGTTGCAGTACCAGAACTTGAAGATGCGTCCCGAGTAGTTTATCCTTATCCTGTGTCTTCGCCTCTGCCCCGTGTTCTCCGGGCGAGTATAATATACGCCCAGCTGTCTCTCGTCCTGGTGCATCATGACGTTAACCATGTCGCTGCCATAAGTAAAATCATAAGACAACGACCATTCCCTGCACGGTGAATAAAACACTTCTATGTTGTCATAGTTTTCCTTGTTCAGCCCCGGATTGCCTATGCTGTAGACGTTCTCTCCCTGCCATGATATTGACGGCAACAGGTAGTTGTAATTGGGCAGCGAGTAATAATGCCTGTAGCTTACGTAGACATAGTGCATCTTCGCCTTGTTGAACGTCCATTGACCGAACAGCGTGGGGTAAACGCCGTCCTCGTATTTATATACATTGTTCGTTTTGTCAAGAAAGTCGTGAAAGTCACTTTCCGTACCGTGATAAGTCAGCCCGGCGCGCACGTACAGTTTTTCGTTGAACGTTGCAGAATATTGCGCCCACGCCTCATAGTCCGAACCATAATTAGTGTAACGCCCGTCGTCTATATATCCCAATGCCGCCGTCCCTATGTCATTGTGACGGTCTGCCATGTAAGCATACCAAAGCCCGGCCGTCAGTCTCATAATTTTGTTGATTTGCCAATACATTTGCGGCTTTACCGAAACCATGTCCATGTCTGCATCCTCGTGAGCCGGGTCGGCGTAGCCGTTATAGTCATAATTCTCATTATTCCTGTCCTTGTTCTTGCTGTATTCGGCTAATAATTGCACAAAGCTGCCGTCGTTGCCGAAGCCCTTGCGCAGGTGCAGGCCCACGCTATAACTTTGCAGCCTCTTGTCGTTGTGGTAAATCAGGTTGTCAGCCCCTGTCACGCTGTTGTTACTATACTTCTCTTTCAGCAGATAAGCCCCGCCGTACACGTCTATGCGGTCAGTCTTGTTGAACGCATACCTTAACGACAGGTTGTCCTCGAAAGCCCGGTCCCTGTTCACTGCATCATTCACCGTAGGCTCTTGCCCGTCGCCGTTGTCCTGCTTATTTTTAATTGTATAATGGCTGTACGGACACACTCTCAACATGTTGCTTATGCTGAACTTCCCTTTTGAATAAAGCAGGTTGAGCCTCGGCGAACCGTCCACATAACCATACTTGTCGGCCTGTCCGTAAAACGACAACGAACCGAGCAGTCCACCTGTTTCCCGCAGATACACCTTAACCACTCCGCCTGTGGCGTTTATGCCGTAAGAGGCATCAGCCTGAGGCACCACCTCTATTCTTGAAATCATTGATGGCGACAACGCCTTCAGCTGGTCGAAAGATATCCGCCTGTCGTCCAGATAAAACAGCGTGTTGTCCCGGCCCTGCACTTTTATACTTTTGTCTGTAACGTCGAGATTGCGCACGTTTTTCAGAAAATTCAAAAACGTCTGCCCTTTTGCCAACGGGTTGCCTGCCACGCGTATCACAGTCTCTCCCGTCAACTTTACATCGGTGTAACGAGCCATCACGGTGACCTCGTCGAGCATCTTGGTCAAAGTCTTCATCCTTATATTGCCAAGACGCTTATCACTGTTGACTTTTATCCTATTCCTGTAATCGTCACAACCCACATAAGTTACGGTCAGCTCATAATCCCCGGCAGAAACTGCGCTAAACTCAAAACTGCCATCATTGCCAGTCGCAGCGCGCCGGATCGTCATGCTGTCGCCAACACTTGCAAGCTCCACATTGGCACCGGGCAACAACTTTCCGTCGCCGTCGGTCACTTGCCCTGATAAAACATATCTGCCTGTTTGCGGATAAACCTTGATTCCGGTGAAAAACAACAATACTGTTATAATTAAAGTAAGCCTTATTTTCATGCCTTATGGATTTTTATGATATCTCGTTGTTTAATGATTTCAACACAGTCGCCTTATTGCATTCAGGTTATGACTTTTCAATTTTTTCGTTGGCGAGGAACGGTTCAGCAAGATTGAGAACATTGTCAACGAGTACGAATATCAGGTGTGCATGCTTATAAGAACGGGCTTTACGCCATCGGATATCTGCATTTTGATGAATACTTCTAAATCCAGCATAGCCAACGTCCGCAAGAAGCTTTATAAAAAGTTAACGGGGCGCAACGGCTCGTCAAAAGATTTTGACGCCTACATAAACAGCTTATAATCAACTTGTTATGCTTTTACACTCTGCGGTTTGTGAACAAGTTCACAAACCGCAGGATTTTTTCATGGTGAACTTTTGGTGAACTTTCAACCGACAAAAAGCTTGTACGGGTCATGAAAAAGCCGTTACTTTGCATTGAATAAAAAAAACGAAATAATAACATTATGAAACATTTAATTACATTATTACTTGCGGTACTCGCCACAGCTAACGTAACGGCGCAAGACGTGGTTTATCCTGGCAATATGGAATATCTACAAATGCAGGTGATCTTGTAATGTACTGATGACCCTCATAAAGTTAATCATCCGTCATTCGCACCTATAAGAAAGCCGACAATCGGCATCAACGGCAACACCTTTTTTCTTTAGAAAAGAATGCTTTAAATGCAATTTGTTGCCGAGTTGTCTGTTTTCGATATCGTGCATTCAAAAAAAAGTTCTTTAAGCCGACTAATTTCCTCCTTTGTCATGGGCATGAAATCATGCCTTGCGTGATGTTTCAGCTGCTTGATGATAGGCTCGTCAGAGTATTTGTTTATGTTATTGGCCTTGGTCGTTACTTTCTCGTATTTTTGCTTTTCCCGGTATAGTTGGTCTATCTGGGCGTCTTTTGCCTTTATCAGCCTGTCGAACTCTGCTTTCTGTCTTTCGCTCAGGTCATAAAGTTCGTCACGTGACCGCTCTAATTCTTGTATGTCGTGTAAGTAAATATCGTTTGTTTCTTTCTGCTTTTCTATTTCTTTAGTCTTTTCATCAATCATCCGTGCCATTTCAGCCTGTTGACTTTCGTTTACGGTGTACAGCTCTAAGCGCGCCTTCTCAAGTTCGGCTATGCTTCTTTCATACTTTATAACCTCCATCCTGCGTACCCTTCTTTTCTTTCTTATATAAATAGCTACGCATATTGCTAAAATTGACACCACGATGGCTGTTATAATAGTGGTCAATCTTGCGCTTAGCGATTTCCTTTTATATATCTCGGCTGACAGCTTGTATCCGTTATAGTCATACATGGCCCGCATTTGCTGTATGTGCGTGGTGTTCATTTCCGCGTACATCGAGTCTGTCGTTATACGGGCAAGTTCTGCGTATTTTGCGACAGAGTCGGGATCGTGTTTTCGTTTATAGATATCAGACATACCGACATGGCAATCTCTTAATACATCTGATAAATCAACAACATCAGCGCATTTCCTGAAATAATATTCAGCAGAATCCAGATTGTTAATTTTTGCCATGTATATACCCTTGTTTGCATAATAGGCCTCACGTCCTTTCTCTACGTTTCCGTTACGGTCTATCAGTCCGCTTTCTTTTTCATAGATATCAAGACAACGTTTTGACTCTGCAAGGTTGCCACGTTCAGCTAATATTCTTATAAGTGGACCAAGTGATATTGCAGCTTCCTTGGCGTAGCCATGCCTCATGTACATGCCGTACAGTTTAGACCTTATGTCGAAAGCCTTGTCTACTATCCCTTGGTTAAGGTAAATATTGGAACACTGCTCCAGTGTGATTATGGCGTTGAACGTGTCTTTTGCCGCCATAGCGTATTTTAGCGCAAGGGCGTTTTCGTCCATTGCGTCCATCAGGGCGTTCTGGTACATCAGCTGCTGAGCCGTGTGTACGTGAATCTTATGCAGTGTGCGCCAGTCGCAGCCGGCATCGGTCGTGTCGGCTGCATCGGCCGCAAGGTGTAGGTAGCGCATGGCCTCCGGCGGATTGCCTTTACATATATAATAACATCCGAGGATGTAGTTTGCCAGCATCCTGTCGTTAGCCGTACCATGGCGGTCAAAATATTTCACGAGACTTGCAAGCGTGTCTGTGTCTAACGGACAATCCGTCTTATTGAGCGCCTTCATCCTTAACAGCTGCAATTTCATCCTGTCGTTGCGGCTCATCCCCTTATCGGCACGGGCCACGCTGTCTATATATCTTACCGCTTCCTGTTGATTTACTTCCGTCAATGAATCTGCCGTCGCAATATTGCGCACCACCTTAGTATCGCCGCATGACAAGAAACATATCAGCGCAACGCATACAGGCATTAGCGTAATAATGATTTTATGATATACAATAAGCCGTTTTCCCGCCATCTGTTTATACTCTTAACAATAATGCTGAATTTATGCCTAACGTACGGCAAAGATAGCTATTTTTCTCATAACAATGACGAATGTTTTTGTTTTAACTCACAAAAGGCGTCCTGACGGAACGAAACAGTTCAACATTATTATAGCTACTTTCTATAAACATTATGATGAAATCCTAAACTTCTACAATAACCGTTCGTCTAATGCAGCTGCTGAATCATTCAATGCCAAAATAAAACTCTTCAGGGCAAATCTGCACGGAGTTACAGACAAAAGATTCTTCCTTTTCAGTATTGCGATGCGGCATGGATATCCTCACTAATTTTCTACTGCCCTATTTAGAATTATAAAATTATATGCATAGCCCCCTATTCTATGTTTATCGGGTGAGCCGAAA
>OKVE01000751.1_pt1 | contig 11635 bp, 8 predicted proteins | sample 1604781 | NCBI WGS metagenome assembly OKVE01 (sample SAMN01760918, study PRJEB22395) | human gut metagenome
ACATCTTGGCGGTTTAAACTTTGCTAATTTGGGAACATGCGGACATTCATTAAAATTAATCTCTACAGACGGCAAAAATACTCATAAATATCGAGACTCTTTATATTTTTGACGTTTTTTATCAAGAATAAAAACAAGTCAGAAAATATACTTACCACAAATCGGGATATTTGGGCTTAAACATCAATGAGCCGACGGAACAGACTTACACTTACCGCTAAACTCAATTATGTCAAGACGTATTATACCTACACGATGAAACGATTTTTCGGCAGCCTTAATTCCGGCTTCTTTATATTCAGGTGCAAGTTTGTCTATCAGCAGACGAAGCGCGTGCCTCTTTTCGCCATCATCAAGCACAATTACGGCATGACACTTCATAACGACGCTTTCATATTCGGTAGTGAAACGCGACGGCAAAAGATTAGTATGGCCAACTATGCAGAACGACACATCATGATTGTGCGCCAAGGCCCTGAGTTTCTTTCCTTCAGGAGCGCAATGTATATACAGGCTGTGAGCGCCGTCCCAAACATAATTCAGCGGCAGGCCATAGGCTTCACCATCAGAAGCGACCATTGACAACACTCCATACTCGCTGTCTCTAATAAGCTGCAAGGCACGCTCCTCGTTGAGCAGACGGTCCTGACGGCGCACAGTTTCGTTTACGTATTTCATATTATTAAAAGAGTTTCAGATTAGCAATTATAACAATATATCTTTTGTTTCATTAATAATTCTTTCTGTACCAACAGAAGTACAAAGATAATAAAATATGTGCAGAACATATTATTATTTGGCCGCAAAATTGTCATGGTACGATTTTTTGATGTACTTTTGCACCCAATAAAACTATCACACATGGACATATCAGAATTATACAGAATCTTCACCGAGCATCCGCAGGTTACCACAGACAGCCGCGACTGCCCAAAAGGTTCTATTTTCTTTGCGTTGAAAGGCGAATCATTCAACGGCAACGCCTTTGCCGCCAAGGCTCTCGAACAGGGCTGCTCGTATGCCGTTATCGACGAAAAAGAGTTTGCCGTTGAAGGCGACAGTAGGTATATTCTTACTGACGACTGTCTGACCACGCTGCAGCAGCTGGCCAACTATCACCGCCGCAAACTTGGAACTAAAATCATTGGAATAACCGGCACCAACGGCAAGACCACAACAAAGGAACTCGTGGCAACCGTATTGGCCGAAAAATATAACGTGCTCTACACTCAGGGCAACTTCAACAACCACATAGGCGTGCCTAAGACGCTGCTGCGCCTCACGGCCGAAAACGACATTGCCGTTATAGAGATGGGAGCCAACCATCCGGGCGAGATCAAGACTTTGGTCAACATCGTCGAGCCTGACTACGGTATAATAACCAATGTGGGCAAGGCTCACCTTAAAGGTTTTGGCTCGTTTGAAGGTGTTATACGCACCAAGGGCGAACTCTACGACTATCTGCGCGAGCACAACGGCACGGTGTTCATACACAACGAAAACGAGCATCTACTGAAGATAGCCGGAGGACTTAAACTTGTTAAATATGGCACTGTGGACAACGACGAACTTAACGCCTGCGGCGAATTCGTATCGTGCGACCCATTCCTCAATTTCAGATGGCGCCACGGCAAAGGTCAGTGGAACGAGGTAAGGACTCACATGATTGGCAGCTACAACATATACAACATGCTCGCAGCTGCATGTATAGGTCTTTATTTTGACGTTACGGAAGAACAGATATGCCATGCGCTTGCCAACTATGTTCCGACAAACAACCGCTCGGAACTGGAGATTACGGCAAGCAACAAACTGATTATCGACGCATACAACGCCAACCCTACCAGCATGGAGGCTGCACTGAAGAACTTCAGAGAGATAAAGGCCGACCACAAGATGGCAATAATAGGTGCGATGAAGGAGCTCGGCGAAGTGAGCGACGAAGAGCATCAGAAAGTTGCCGACATGCTGAAGGCCTCAGACATAGAACAAGTATGGCTCGTGGGCGACGAGTTTAAGTCGGCCGACTGCCCGTTCCGCAAATTCCACGATGTTGAGGAGGTTAAACAAGCCATTGACGAAAACAAGCCCGAAGGCTTCTGCATACTCATCAAAGGCAGCAACTCAACAAAGCTGTACGAACTGAAAACGAAACTCTAAGAAAATAAAAGATAAAAGTGAAAAGTGAAAAATCCATTAGCCTTTTGGTTTTGCAATAAGACTAATGGATTTTTCACTTTTAACTTAATTCAGCATCAGGTTCATTTCTGCCTCTACGCCATCAAACAGGAATTCTGCCAGGCCGTTTATTGTCAGTTTCAAGGCATCGGCGTAAGGCTCATCCGTCTGAAGCACCTTTCCGTTCTTTATTACATAGTAGGCATTATTCATAGGAATGTCGGCATCGCCTTCAACCCTCAGCACCATATCTTTGTCAGGATTAAGTTCGGCATACATCTCCAGAGCCTTCTTGGCATTTATCACACGCAACATGGCCTGAATGTTATTGGCCTGCGGACGATATTCATCACCTGCCAGACGTATGTCTTCGCGTATAACCTCATAGCCTTCTTCATCATGCAGAAGCACACAACGCTTTGCGCGCTGAATACGGTCAAACTCTTCAAACGACGTAGCCATGGCATCAGCAGGCGGAGGCGTGCATGTTATCACGCGGGCATATCCGCACTTCTCATACCATTCATATAGCCAGTCTTCGGCAGGAATAAGAGAAGCAAAAACTATCTCTCTGTAATATACGCCAAAATGTGCCTGGCGCATAAGGTTGTTGCCTATGTCCTGACGGCGATATTCGGGGCGCGTGCTCACTCCGCTTACATATACTGTCTTAACCTCACGTCCGTCGCAAAGCATGGTGTAAGGCAAGGTCTGCAACGCTGCCACCACCTTTCCGTCTATCTGGCAGCACACATTATACTCGCTACGATAGACACGAGAAAAATAAAGGTCGATAAACTTGTCGGGATCGTTGAACACCTGTTTCCATATCTCGCGTGTTTCTTCCTTTATGCGGTCTTGGTCTTCAAAGGCAGCCAACGGATGTTTCTCCATTATCACGTTCTTCTCAAGCAGAATGTCGGGCTTATACGACAGCTTGGCGCGTCGCAGTCCTTCGTCGCCCATATCTTCCTCACGGTTGATGTAATAATACTGCTCGGGCAGATGCTTCACAAACTCCTGGTTTATTATCGTGAATGCTCCTTCATAGTTTACGTCGGCTTTCTCCACGCACACGTCAAACGTACACTGGTTTATCGGGCATCCGAAGGTGAAAGCCACAAGCTTGTCGCCCACGAATATTGTTCCGCCCACAAGTCCCAGCCTATCCCATCGGTTAAATGCCCGCGTCATTGAGCGCAGTTCCTCAGACAAATCTTCATCGGGCACTTCGCCGTTGTCGTCTTTAGATGTGCGGCGCCACTGCCGTTCCAGTTCGAGACATTGCGGAATAAGGTCGGGCGTAAGCTCGCGGTAACTATAGTCAGGATAAAGACTCTTAAACTTGTTAATATGGTTGCGCTTGCTCTGCAGTTTCTTTCCCGAAAGGTTTATCAGTTTGTCACGCGTGTAGATGTAGTCGCTGAAGTCGCGGTCGGGCTTTATGTCGAACGTATCTGGGAAACGGCTCTCAATTATGTCGCGCATATAGTTGCAGACACCGAGCATCAGGAACGGATGTCCCATTGCTATCGAGTCGTCGCGTATTGCACGTATCACGTTCACCGAACATTCGTCACACGGCTCCACCTTAAACGTTCCGTCCTCTTGCTGTTTAGGCCGCGGCACAGGCATCATGTAAGCCAGGTGGTGGCCCATATAGAATCGGAACACAAGATAGTCGTCAACTATCGCAAACTGTGTATTGTAAAGAAAGCGCCAGCTTATCAAGTTTGAGAACGACAGGTCACAGTTTTGTCTTTCGCCCCAAAGCGTAAAACTCTGTATCAGTTCCTTGTCGTCTAATGTTATATCCTTAAACTTTATCATAAAACATAAGTTTGTGTTTCAATTGGCAAATTTATAAAAAATAGATGTAAACAATACCAATGCACCGATAAAAAATTCAAGCATTCAGATTGTTCTAATCAGCCAGAATCGAAGTTAAATGTCTGACTGTCACAAGATATACTCCACGACAAACTTCCGTATTATTAACAATAATTTACGGGCACCGGCCTGCTTAAACCAGCGCGGCCAATGCCCGTCAACATTCTTAACACAATGAAAGTAAGCTTCTTGAAAGTTTTATGGCAGTTTCTATCTACTGTATTACGGCATCTCTACTTCGCTGCCCTCGCCTACTGTATACTGAGAGAACTGCTTGGTCTTTGCCTCGCGTGTCAGCACAGATGTACGGAACACTCCTGTTGAGCGCGCTCTCAGGCGGACGCTGTCGATGTTGGCAGAGGCGGTGAACTCTTCGGGACTATTTGCCGGCAATGTTCTCAGGCCTGCCGAGAATATGGCCAAGTCGTCCAGCTTAACGTTCTTGCCGTCCATCACGAGTTCCTTGATACATGCTATCATGTCTTTCAGCACGCCGTGAATAACACCGGCCGAGAACGGCGAACTGTGTGATGACATGTGAGCCGCCAGCTTCTCTGTGTCGTAAGTTTCCTCGCACACCGCGCGGGCATACCATTTACCGTTTGTGTTACTGTTTGAATTGTGGTTCTGATAAAGTTTGTACCTAATCATGTTTTTTCCTTTCTTTTTGGTTGTTATACATTATTTGTTTATTATCTCTCATACCTTCCAGAACTACCGCTACGTTCATTTCCGCCTGCCGGCTGTGGCTTTAATGTCCGTGCCGCCTTGTTCCTTTCGACATTGCAAAGATACAACAACCAATTTCGCGTTTGCAGATTGCTGCAGGTTACGAAAGGTTTGAGAGGATTGTTGGTTATTGAAGACTATTAAGCTGGTAATATTTTACTTGTTATATTTTACGAAATTATAAAGTCTAATAACAGAATTACAGAAAAAAACGCTATATTTGCAGTAGCGAAATGGCCGTTTCGGAAACAGTTGTTTCGGAAGTTGAAAAACAAAATATAATCTTAAGAAATCGTATCTCTGCATGAAATTCGTGAGATAGCAAGGAATAACGCACAATTCACAGTCGTGACAAGACTTCGTCGCATTGGCAAGACATTTCTTGTATGGAAAGTGTACGAGGACAAATCTATTCTTTATACCTTCGTTACCCGCAAAGTTGAAAGTGACTTATGCGAGGATTATCAGGTTGAAATAGAAAAATAATATAAACTGTAAATAATCATAATATAAATATGGTTCAATTAAATAATAACGAATGTATTGTATACCTTGATTTTCTAGAGAAACAAGAAACAGGTATATATAATGTTTATGTAGATTTTCGACAAAAAAAAGATTTAATACTTTTTATCTCGTCGAGTGTACGCAATCAAAATTCTGATAGAATAAATACATACATAGAATTATGCAATATAAAAACGAATAAACGATTACGTCCGGGGTGCTATTATAAACTTAATATTTCATTGATTAATCGCATTGATTTTATTCAAAATCAAGAATCATTATTTCTTTGGCGAACATATAATTGTGAAATAATGAAATGGCCTAGTTCTGACACAGAAGAATTATTACAATCTCATGAGCAATTGGATCCGACAGAACTTATGCATAAAAATTCAAGTCCTAATGATTTTGTAATGCAAAGCCTACCCAATGTTAATTTAACATTAAAAGTTCGTGATGTCAATCAGGCTAATTGGAATGAGATATTAGAAGGAGATATTATCAAATTAGTTTATGACATAGGTGCAAAAACAGATGCTAAAAAAGACGAAGTTCAAGCCGTTTTTAACTCTAGGGAAGAACTATTAAAACGAGATAAACCTATATTAATAATATCTCACTGGGATTTGGATCATTTTCATTGCTTACGATATATAAATTCACAGACTATTAGAGAATGTTTTAGTAAATTCATATGCGTTGATGCGATGAAATCACTGACTTCTCATAATACTTATTGTAAAATTCTTGCAGCATTAGGGAATAAAAATGTATATTGTATACAACCTGCTAATCGTACCAATGGTATTACAATGCATCTTTGGGAAAGTGTTGGAAACGTATCCATTTATTATGGTGAAAAAAGCATTAACATAAATTACAGTGGACTATGCGTATTCGTTAAGGGAATGCAAAGAAGTGTGAATTTTACAGGAGACATCAGATTAATACAGGCTAAAGATGTCTATGATAAAGAATTACAGAAGGGAATAACGACAAATAGCCATGTTCTTATAGCTCCACATCATGGAGGTGAAAATGAGTCTAAACATCGAGTATATTCTAATCCAACAACAGAAGTTGTAATCTCTGTTGGAGCAAACAATAGGTATGGACATCCCAGCAAATATATGCTTTCTTATTTACAGTCTTTATGCAATAATAAACTTTATAGGACTGACTATAATGGTGATATTAATATCAGTATATAGCAGGTTTATGGATTATTGTTAAAATTATTTCCAAGTCCGACATTCACATGATTAATGAATCATTATATTATCAACTCCTTTTTTGGGGATGCTGGTCTTTATTTTCAGTATAAAGATTATAGTTATAAATCCTCATGACCATACTTTAACACATTGAACTTTACAAAACAGAAAATGACTTCGTCAGACACTCTTATAAAAAGCATACCAATATTTGCTGTGCGAAAAAAATCGAGCTAAACAAAATTGAAATTACATCACATAATTATAAGAGGCTACGTCAAAATAGACACAGCCTCTTATAATTACACAATCATCATCTAAAATTTAATATTGAAATATATTATATCAAATCCAATCCCAATTCTTTCAGAAAAGTATTGTGCCTATTCCGTGCATTTTCTATTTTGATGTCAATATCGACAAGTTTTTTATGCACTTCATTCAAATCAATAGGAGCTTCTTCTTTAGCAGTACTTACATAACGAGATATATTAAGATTGTAGTCATTATCCTTTATTTCACACATGGATACCCGACGTGAATAACGTTCTATATTTTTTCTATATTGATATGTTTCTACAATCTTTTTAACATCTGAATCACGCAATGCGTTCTGCCTCTTTCCTTTTTTAAAGTTTTCATCTGAACTTGCGTTAATGAAGAGAACATCATCATTCTTCTTACATTTTTTCAGCACCAAAATACAGACAGGAATACCTGTTGAGTAAAACAAATTGGCAGGCAGACCTATAACCGCATCAATGTTGCCATCAGTCAAAAGTTTCTTGCGAATCAATTCTTCCTTACCGCCTCTGAACAAAACGCCATGTGGCAAGATGATAGCCATTGTTCCGTCTTCACGCAAAAAATGGAAGCCATGAAGCAGAAATGCGAAATCGGCTGCGGACTTGGGGGCAAGACCATAATTTTTGAAACGGAAATCTTTACCCATTTCCTCTGTCGGTTCCCAGCGATAGCTAAAGGGAGGATTGGCAACAATCGCATCGAACTGCATCTTTTTGGCAGGATTCATTTCCTTTAAGATATCCCAGTCATTCAGCAATGAGTCTCCATGATGTATTTCAAATTCTGTATCCTTGACTCCGTGCAACAGCATATTCATTCGGGCCAAGTTGTAGGTAGTAATATTTTTTTCCTGTCCATAGATCTTACCTATTCCATGTTTTCCCATCTCATGACGTACATTCAACAGCAAAGAACCTGAACCACACGCAAAATCAAGCACACGGTCAATTTTTGTCTTCTTACCTGTCGTTGGGTCTTGGCTGTCCAATGACACTATCTTGGAAAGAATGGAAGATATCATCTGAGGCGTATAAAACTCTCCAGCCTTTTGTCCTGAATTGGCAGCAAACTCACCAATCAGATACTCATAAGCATCACCCAACGAGTCTGTTGAGGTTGAAAACTCCGAAATACCATTAGCTATTTCCGTAACGACCTTACAAAGCATTGTATTTCTTTCTCCGTATGTCTTGCCCAGTTTGTCAGAATGCAGATTTATTTCCGAGAATAATCCACGGAACGAACTGTCGAACGATTGTTCCTCGATATACTTAAATCCTTTTTCCAGCGTATCAAGTAATTCCTTATCTTGTGTACGAGCCAATTCTACAATATTACCCCACAAGTATTTGGGCAATATCACATAATGGGCTTTGCGGCGCATTTGTTGTTCGAACTCAGCTATATCATCAGGGTTTTCGTCATACCATATTTGTAAAGGTGTATTAGCTTTCAAATTAGCCATACTCTCTTGGGGCATTTTCGGATAATCGCTTCCCAATTCTTTCTTCACTGCTTCTTCATATTGCTCCGAAAGATAACGTAAGAAAATAAATGAGAGCATATAGTCGCGAAAATCATCGGCCATCATGGACCCCCGAAGGTTATCTGCTATAGTCCAAAGAACTTTTCCTAATTTATGTTGTTCTGTTGCTGTCATATACGAATAATTTAATTATGCAAAACAAATTTATATTTTCCCATCAGTGCATTATACACCTCTATGAGAATATTCTTATTATCTGGAACCATTACACCGGCTTGTGGATAATAAACTTTCTGATGTGTCAAAGCGTTGATTATGTCAGCCATTTTTCCTGATTCTTCCGTAAAACCAATTTGTTTAAGAACATACTGAAATTGCCCGACTCCCAAGAATGAAGCTATATTCTCCAATACTTGTCTTAATAAAGCAAGGTGATATACTTCCAAAGAATCTTCTTGAATGGCAGTATCTAATATTTGTAAGACTCTCAAGTGATAGAGTAAGACACTATTTCTTGGATTGGACAACTCGTATTGGTCTCCAATCTTTTCAAGAATTGAAATCTTATATTTATTTTTTCCACCTCCTCGAGACGCTTTAAACTTATCAGCTCTTTCTCCTTTGGACAGCCAATCGCTAAGAATGGTAGCCAGTCCTATATGGTGAGTTGTAATGATTATTTTTTTCTTTTCAAAATGCTTTTCAATCAAGTTCATCAGAGTGAACGCCGTGATGAAGATATTATGGTCGTCCATACTGGATACAGGATCATCAATAAAGAAATAATCGCTTTGTTCCCCTGTCCAACTATCCACTTCAATCAAGGCCAGAAAGAAGCACCATATAAATACACGTTCTTCTCCTCTGGATATTTTAACAGGTTGCCTGCTATCATCGCCTTTCATGAAAAAAGAAATGGAAACAAATCCTTGTTCCGGATTGTCATGGGATTTGAATAAGAAATCATATTTAGGATTGTAAGGCTTCAATTTCTCCATGACGTCCAATTCATTCAGTTGGCTATGATATTGATTCAAACTACTGGGAACGATATTCAACTTTGTATGCTCATTGTCCCAAACAAACAAATCTTCACTAAAGGCGTTATAATAAACACCTGTTTGATGCCCCTCTGTATTTCTTGCTGCTTCTTTATATTCAACGGAAAGACGTGTCTTCCCTGTTGAATTGAATGCATAAATCAAAAAGATGTTTTCTGAAGCATCCTTTATCTGTTTGGCTATCTGCGATAAATCCATATTTTTATTAATTATATTTTTGGGAATAATTGTTGCATCAATCCTCTCTTATGTTCTTTCAATATTTCTATTTTTCGAGATGTCGTTTCTATCAATTCATCAAGGAAGGAGAGGCAATCGGCAATTTTTTTCTGTTCTTTCATCGAAGTATAAAAGATATGCGTTTGATATACAATTTCACTACTTATATTTAGAACTATTCCTCCTGCAGATAATCTTTTATACTGATTTTGTACATAATCAGAATTTAATAATTGTAATAAAAATGGTTTATAATAAGCTTCATCATATTCACGCAAAACAAACCAACCGTCATAAATACAACCATCGATTGCTAATTGATAAGTTTTACCAAAGCTCATAGAGTTAGCTAATATCAATTCACCCTTATATACATATCTAGATTTGTCTGCTCCTCCTTTCGTAATTTTTTCTTTTACTTCGGATAAAACAAAACCTTTAGCATACTGAGTATCGCCTATTTTTATCCAATTTATGCCTTCTACCGTATCAGTAAGATATTCCTTTATAGGTCTAGGAGAACTTCCCCTAAATAATTTTATGTATTTTGAAAAACTTACTATATCCCAAGTGGCGTCTAAAGAAAATTCTGGGAATCTCAAATCAGGCACATTTTTTCCTTCCGCAGGAAATAATCGCTGCATCAACCCTTTTTTATGTTCTTTCAACGTTTCAACTTTTTGGGCTGTTGCTTCAATCAATTCATCAAGAGAAGATAGGCAATCGGCTATTTCCCGTTGTTCATCAAAACTCGGTATATATATAATATGTTTTTTATAATCATTAAAATATATATGAGGTATACCTGACCCCTTTATGTAATTTGAGAAATCTATAGTTTGCAAAAGATAATATATCCATTGTATTTGATATGCTTTTTCATCTTTTGAAAAGAGATAATTTAGAGTTCCTAATAAAGATGAGTATGCCTGACATAAATTCAAACGTCCTACACCAGAACCATCTTTTACTATAGATATATACATATGACTTTTATTATAAAATGTAATGTACCCAATTATTCCATCTGCTCCATAAATAGGATATCCATTATCAGATAAATTTAATTTACCCAACGTCAATTGAGAGCTCTCACATTCTATAATGGAATCAATAGTTCCTTTATTCCAACTTTTATATTGTTGGAAATTCCGAAACCTTAAAAGAGGTATTTTATCCTTTACTTCATTATATTTTTCCATATAGTTATTCTTCATACGCCGACAATCCTGATATTTCTTCTCCTTCTGCTTTCCGTTTTAACAATGGTATCAAATCCGCCATCAATGCAGATTCAACTTTAGCCCGTGCTTTCCATCCCAAATTAAGTGGAGCAAGCAAATCGTTCAACTTTTCAGCGTCGAAAATTTTCCGTTCCATGATGCCATTGATAAAATCGTTCAATGATTCAGTAGTGATTTCATATTTGCGGGCAATCGAAGCTATCTCTTTTACATATCTCTCGGCTTTAAAGCGAGTGTAGCCTTCTTTGATTTCCTGCTCCGTCTTGCCGTTTACCTTTTCCAAACTATCAATATAGGCAATGATGTCGTCACGCTCGTCCATCAGATTAGAGTTTGACAAAACAAGGTTCACAAGCTGTTCACGCGTCAGCTTCACCTTGATGTCTGTACCGCCATACTGTTTGGCAATAAGATCCATGATATAGTCATAGTCAATCATGGCAGAAGCAAACAGAACAAACTCGAAGTCCAAGTCCTCAACTTCCGGAGAAATCTGCTCGGCCGTTTTTTCACGTTTTTTCTTTAAGTTGTAGGCCAAGTTCAGATAAGCTCCTCGGAAAGCAAGGAGATCATCGTCTGTAAAACCATACTCTGATATAGGTTCAGAAACTACAGAAGGACTTGTCACATCCGTAATGTCAACATATTGATCAAGCTGTGTTTTATAGCGCTGTATTTCTTTGAAACGATTTATAAAACCGACCTTGGCTTCATCTCCTTGTAAGTTAGATACTTCAGAAGCATTGAATTCAAGATTATACGATCTCATGAAGTTACGCAAGCCAGCCACGGCTTCCT
>OKVE01000758.1_pt1 | contig 11541 bp, 10 predicted proteins | sample 1604781 | NCBI WGS metagenome assembly OKVE01 (sample SAMN01760918, study PRJEB22395) | human gut metagenome
CCAGCCTGCCGCGTGCATCCGTAGACGAAATCTACACCCAGATTGCAGCCGACTTGAAAAACGCTATCGAAATGATGCCGGCAAAGATTTATCCGAAAGGCTCAGACATGACCGGACACGCTACAAAATATGCTGCCGAAGCCATGATGGCACGTGTATTCCTTTTCTATACCGGACGCTACGAAAAAAACGAACTCCCCAACGGAACTACCAAAGAGGAGGTCATCTCTTGGATAGATGACTGTGTAAACAACTCCGGTCATAAACTGGTGTCCGACCAACGCAACATCTGGGCCTACACCAACGATGCTACCGAAGACAATACCGAAGGGTTCCGTTACCAATACGTTATCAACCATAACCTGAAATGGGAAGGAAACAGTTCCGACGAAACTTTATTCGCCAACAAACATAACCTGAAATCCGACTGGACCTATACCTGGTTCTCCAACACATGCGCGCAATTCTATTCACCGTCTGCCGACAACTATTCCAACAAAGACAGTTATCCCTTCGGCACCGGTTGGGGAGCTGGCCCCGTATCTCCGGCTATGGTCAACGAATGGAAAGACTGGGCCGCCAAGCAGACCTATACGGACGGTTATAAGGAGGATCCCCGTCTGACCGGTTCCATATGGTCGTACAAAGCACTTGATCCGAATGTTGCCGGCAATGTGCTGATGGACTGCACCATGGACGAGGGTGAACCGGAATATACCGTATCCTATCGTTACTATGAACAAACCGGCTATTTCCAGAAAAAATACATCAATATCAATTCCTACAATGAAGGCAAAATCGAACCTTTCGGCAAGCAGATGTTCCCCGGAATATCTTCGCAGACATCCCAACAGCTACTCCAAATTGCCGACTTGATTCATATCCGTTTTGCCGACGTCCTGCTCATGCAGTCCGAGCTGAAACAAGACGCTACGGGTCTGAACAAGGTACGTGCCCGCTCCCACTTGGCTCCGGTGGCCTACTCCCTGGAAGCCATCAAGCAGGAACGCCGCTGGGAACTTGCATTCGAGTCCATCCGCTGGTGGGATATCCTTCGCTGGTCGGGTCCTTCGCTTGAGGAAGCCGGTGACATACTCAACAAACAGACCGGGTTCAATATAATAAATGCCGCTACGGTGGTACCGATGGTAAAATTCGACTATAAGAAACGCCTACAAGCAACCCAAGGCTACTGGCCCATTCCGCAAGACGAAATCGACATCTCCAATGGAGTCCTTGAGCAGAATCCAGGCTGGGATGCATCTGCCCAGTTCTCGGATTGGAACAATATGTAAGAGTATTAACCTATAAATAAAGACAATATGAAAGTAACAAAAATATTGATAGCAATGCTTGCTTCAGCCTTCATCGTTACTGCATGCGATCCTATCGAAGACGAAGACTTGCGAGACAAATATGTGACTGATGCCGGTACACCCATAACCAAAGAGGCATTACAAGCCGCCATATCCATTACCCAACCCTTCCCCAACCAAGACGGAGTAGTGGAAGGCGACCAGTATATAGCCCTGAAAAACTCCCGCCCGGACATTGGCGGTTCATGGCACATAGAATGGGGGGGCGAAGGAAGTAAACAAAGTAAGACTCTGGTCACGGACAACGCTACGGTCATCATGGAGTCCAATGCGGACTATTCCATCTACTATATGGGCATTTCCGCCAATCAGATTATCAAGACAGATCCGGTTGTAGTGACTGTGACCAATGTATTCGACGATTGGTCCACTTACTTCACCGGTGCAACCGACAAGAGTGACAAATCTGCCAAGAAGACCTGGAAATTCCGTGAAGTCAGCTGGGGTTCCGTCTGCAATATGGGGGCTCATGGAGGCTGGAAATATACCAGTGCAGGCTATACTCCCGAATCAAATTTTGCCTGGTGGGCCAATGTCACTGCCGCCGAAGCGGGAGACCAGTCCATGGTATTCGAATTCGACGGAAACAAGATGAAAACCTATGATGCCAGCGGAAACCTGAAGGCAGAAGGTACTTTCTCCTTCACACACGAAAAACCGGAAGACGGAGTACTGGGTGAACTGATAACAAGTATCCCCACCATCGGAGGAAATTATGACGACAACGGACAAAGCGTAGGCAGCAACAAATTTTGGCTGCTGACACTGGATGAGAACTATATCACAATCTATCATCCCGGCAAGTATAGCGGTGGTGTGGATTGGGACGACAGCGGCTGGTATGCTTATTTCAAGACTGAAGCAGAAACCGATTCTGAATAATATGCACTCTCTATGAAAAGGAAACTGCTATTTATAATAGCTACTGTCTTTCTAGTAGCCGCATGTCACAATGACGACTACATGCCCGGACTGCCAGCTCCGGGAAATGAAGACAACGAGACCGAAATGGCCGAGCAGGTTGCAGGCCGGGTTGCATTGGGCTACGTCACTTATTATGGCACATCCATACCCGATGCCAAATACCTGACCCACATAAACTACGCTTTTGCAGAATTATATGTTAAAAACGGAATTTATGAAAAGTTTGGCCTGCAAGGTGATAAATCCCGTTTTGATAAGGTAAAGAAAATAAAGAGCCAGTATCCACATGTGAAGATATTACTCTCTTTTACCAATAGCGTTTCCAATACTGACAATTCCCAGGACGGAGGTTTCTCCGCCCTGGCGAAGAGTCCGGAAATGCGCAAGCAATTCGCACAAGACTGCAAAGCCTTTGTTTCGAGTGAGGGCATAGACGGTATTGACATTGACTGGGAATTTCCCGGTATGACCTTCGGCAGCAATGCCTATGACGAGTTGGTAGATGTGGAAAACTTCACCCTATTGATGAAAGACCTGCGTGCAGCGTTGGGGCAGTCCACCCTATTGACCTATGCAGGTTATTGCATGGACAAGCGTCCCCAAGGCGAAGGCTATAAATATATTGATGTAAAGGCCGTAGACCCGTATGTAGATTTCGTCAATATCATGGCCTATGATCTGGTTGATGCCCCCCAGCATCAATCAGCATTGAACAAGCCAAGTAATTACTGGGACTGCCAGCGTTCCGTAGACGAATACCTGAATGCAGGGGTATCTGCCGACAAATTAGTGTTGGGAATTCCGTTCTACGGAAGAGCCGATTTCAATGCCGGCGGCAGCATCAATTATCGGGATATTCTCAACCTGAGTAAGGATGACGGCTATGTCATCGAAAATTGGGATACAGAAGGCAATGTCCCCTATGTCACCAAAAACGGCAGTTTCTACTGTGGTTACGACAATCCCCGCAGTATTGCCGCAAAAGGTGAATGGATATTAAAAAATGGCATGAAAGGCATGATGTTCTGGGATTATGAAGGCGATGACACCATGGGAACCCTACGCAAAGCGCTGTGGAATGCCGTCATGAAAAAATAAGTAACTTAACACACATTCTCAGGAGGTTATTCCGGAAATTAGGGTAAGGGTAATTTTGCATACGATCTTCATTCAAGGCAAGAATACTGACGGAATAACCTCCTTTCCTCCTCCAAGACTACAAAACCTTTTTTCATTTAAGTTGTTGAAAGCACATTCATCAAAACCTAACTTAAATGAAAACAATCTTAAAAGCAATGTTTCTGTTGTGCGTAGCCGGACTTCCCTTGTCCACTATCCATGCACAAAAAAAAGAGATTATCGATGACGAAGCCCCCAACGGCATTGTCATAGTTACTATCGACAAAGCGGGCGACGAGATTATCCGCATCATGAATGAGTCACAATTGCCTTACATCCATGACCCGAAAGCTCCCCGCTTCTTATTGATGGACAAACAAGGCAAATTCGCCCTGGGTATCGGAGGGTATGTCCGTGCCGCCGGCGAGTATGATTTTGGAGGTATTGTGGATGATATTGACTTTGTTCCTGCCAACATTCCAAGCAGTAGTAAAATCAAAAATCAATTTCAAATGGATGCCAGTACGGCCACTATCTTTCTGAAATTAGTCGGACACACCCGGCTATTGGGTGACTTCACAGTCTATACAGCCGGAAATTTCCGAGGAGGAGACAAAACATTCCAGCTACGGAATGCTTATATGTCATTCCGAAATATAACGGTGGGATATACTTACGGCGGTTTCATGGACTTAGGCGCCCTCCCCTCCACCATTGACTTCCAGGGGCCCAACGGTGCCACGTTCTACCGCGCTACACAATTGTCATATACTTATAAAGGGCTGAAAGACTTTCGTTTCCAAGCTTCCATCGAGGCGCCTGCCGTTGACGGCACAACAAGCAGCCAATTCGAAATTGCCCAGCAACGCATGCCGGACTTCACAGCTTCGGCACAATACAGTTGGAACAGCAGCAGTCATCTGCGTATAGGAGGTATCATCCGCAGCATGACATATACCAGCACGAAAAGGGACAAGGCTTCCAGCGTCACCGGATACGGTGTACAAGCCTCAACGACCTTCAACCTCGGTAAAAAATGGCAGGCATTCGGACAAGTCAACTATGGTAAAGGTATCGGGCAATACCTGAATGACATCAGTAATCTGAACGTCGATATTGTCCCCAATCCCGAAAAGGAAGGCAAAATGCAGGCATTGCCCATGCTGGGCTGGTATGCAGGTCTACAATATAACATTTCTCCAAAGATATTCCTTTCAAGCACTTACAGCATGTCCCGCCTTTACTCTGAAGACGGTTATCCCAACGACCTGCCAAGTACCTACCGCTACGGACAGTATTTCGTAGCCAACGTATTCTGGAACGTAACCCCGAACATGCAGGTAGGCGCTGAATATCTGCGTGGCTGGCGCACCAACTTCGACAATTCCACCAACCATGCCAACCGTATGAACCTGCTTGTACAGTATTCTTTCTAATCCAATATAAAATAAGAAAGAAGCCGCCTCAAATCGATATTTGAGACGGCTTCTTAATATATAAAGGTAGGATTGTGAAATCAGAACTTATAGTCAACACCAAGACCAAACACTTTATTAGTACGGCTATAAACATTCTTGGTGGTTTCACTTATCTTCTTTGTATAATCATCATAGTTTGTCCAAAAATAGGCTATATTCATAGTCAAATGCTTTGTCATTTTGATGGCAGCACCAAACCCCAGTGAATAAGAGTCACATGAAAAACTTATATCACTCTGAAAATCATCAGCCAAGCCATAATCTGTACGCTGATAACCACCACTGATGGTCAGCTGTTTAGCTATATCCCATTCTGCACCAATCAAAATTTCATGTGTGCCATGCTTCAACGCTTTCTGCTTATCATTGGCCATCCCTGCCGCTTTATCAAAAAAATGGTGATATTCCAGCGTTGCACGAAGCGTAGGAAGGAATTCATAACCAACAGCTGCAGTCAATAATGCAGGGATATCACTCGGAGTATTCACACCATCCTTATAGTCAGCCAAAGGATTCCCTTCATCTCCCATAGCAGTTCCCATTGCACGCACTTCAGCTTTTTTGGTTTTATTTTCGAGATTAAGACTTGTCATAAACTCGTACTTCAACCCAATATTCCATTTGCCCAACTTCACATCAGCTCCCAAGATAGGGGTCAATCCCCAGCCGGTCTGGTCGCAGTCTAAATCGATACCAACCAATTCCATGCCACCATAAGTAGGAATATTACTGTGTGCTGTTGCAGTCAGAAATCCTTCATACCCACCGGTAAAATAATTCATACGTCCACCGGCAAACACACCTAACCAATCATTAACTTGATACGACAACCCCAATTGCACACCATAAATAAACTGGCTTCCATCCATTGCACTATTGATAGAATACATATTGGGAGTGATTTGACCACCCGAAATAGTATGGACTTGTCCCATCACCATTGAATCGAACATACCCAAACCATCATCAAACGATGCCTTACCGCCACCACCTACAACAGCAAAGCTACCGGAAATAGTCCAGTCTCCTTTTTTATATGCACCTTGAAAACTAGGAATGAAAGGAGCAGAAGCTTTTCCTTTATAATAACGTGTATTCCCATCTTCAATAAACAAGGGAAATGTCGCTTTTATGTTACGGGTCTGATAAGCACTTTGTCCATTCCAAGACAAATAGAGACCATCTTCCGGCAAGAAGGCCAAACCGGCCGGATTAGAATAGACACCGTCAATATCAATGGAAGCACCACGCGCTAACATTCTAAGAAAAGATACATGCTGATTTGTATTTGTTAGGATACCACCCGCAAAAGTTGGAATTGAAACGATTAACATCGCAATGCCAATCAACGAAAATTTTCTCATCTAAATCTTTTTTAATTGTTTTCGGGCGCAAAGGTACAATAATATTGCACACGAAAAAGAATTTTGTGCATAAAGTTATCCTAATATAGAACTTTAATTGAAATACCAAATAGTTTCTGATGAAACAAATAGAAATAATTATCATTTTATGAATCCTTCCGGCCACTGAACCATATCAACTTTCCACTTGTTATCTCCCTATAATTATGTAACATTTTAAAAAACAACAAATCCCATGGCATACACTATCGCATTTTTTGGCAGCAAACCTTATGATGAAGCGTCTTTCAACGAAAAAAACAAGGAATATGGTTTTGAGCTCCGCTACTATAAAGGGCATCTTAACAAGCACAACGTTATTTTAACCCAAGGAGTAGACGCAGTCTGTATTTTCGTGAACGACACGGCCGATACCGAAGTTATCCGTCTGATGGCAGACAACGGCGTGAAATTATTGGCGTTGCGCTGCGCCGGCTACAACAATGTAGATTTAAAGGCAGCTGCCGACCGTGGCATTACCGTAGTGCGTGTCCCTGCTTACTCCCCTTATGCCGTAGCAGAATATACCGTTGCCCTGATGTTATCCCTCAACCGTAAAATTCCACGTGCTACCTGGCGGACACGAGACGGAAACTTCTCGCTGCACGGACTTCTGGGCTTCGACATGTACGGAAAAACTGCAGGCATCATCGGCACGGGAAAAATAGCCAAGAAACTGATATGTATCCTGCGTGGATTCGGCATGAATATTCTTGCCTACGACCTCTATCCCGACTATAATTTCGCCCGTGAACATCAAGTGGTATATACCAGCCTGGATGAGCTATATCACAATTCGGATATCATCTCCCTGCACTGCCCGCTGACTGAACAGACCAAATATCTCATCAACGACTATTCCATCAGTAAAATGAAGGACGGAGTAATGATTATCAATACCGGACGTGGACAACTCATCCATACCAACGCCCTGATTGAAGGACTAAAAAACAAGAAAATCGGCTCTGCCGGCCTGGATGTGTACGAAGAGGAAAGCGAATACTTCTATGAAGACCAATCGGACAAAATCATTGATGACGATACCCTGGCGCGGCTACTGTCCTTCAATAATGTCATCGTCACTTCGCACCAGGCCTTTTTCACACGCGAGGCACTGGCAAACATTGCTTCGACAACCTTGCAGAACATCAAAGATTTTATGAACCATAAGCCACTGGAAAATGAGGTCAAAGCATAGTTCCCACTCATTTACAAATTATTAGACATCGGTTTTAAAACTTTATAACTTTCCAAAGCGTTACTAGTATATAAACCATTTTAAGAAAAGGAATAAATTATGAAAAAAGTTATAGACAAATCAGACAGCAGAGGTCATTCCCTATATGATTGGCTTGACAGCCACCACACCTTCAGTTTCGACGAGTATTACAATCCCCGCCGGATGAATTTCGGCGCCTTGCGTGTACTGAACGACGACCGTGTGGCTCCGGGAAAGGGCTTCGGCACACATCCTCATAAAAATATGGAAATCATCTCCATTCCCCTGAAAGGGAAACTGAAACATGGGGACAGTCATCAGAACAGCCGCGTCATCACTCCGGGAGATATACAAACCATGAGTGCCGGCACCGGCATCTACCACAGCGAAATGAACGGCAGTGACACTGAAGCGGTAGAATTCCTGCAAATCTGGGTGATGCCCGAAAAGCTGAACACACCACCCGCATACCAGGACTTCGACGTACGTCCACTTCTGCGCAAAAATGAAATGGCACTAATAGTATCCCCTGACGGCGATGCTCCTGCCAGATTGCTACAACAGACCTGGTTCTCTATCGGTGAAATAGAAGCCAGAAAGAAGATTGACTACCACATGCACCAATCGCATTCCGGTGTCTACATCTTCGTAATGGAGGGTGAAGTCAAAGTGGACGGCACAATACTCTCACGCCGTGACGGAATGGGAGTATACGAAACCGGCAGTTTTGAGCTGGAAACATTGAAAGACTCTCACATTCTCTTCATAGAAGTACCGATGTAGCGTGCTTTTGCATAAAATAACAGCTTAAACCGGAAGTTTGTGTAGCGTTTTTTGTAATATTGCGCTATAATTCAATCCGTAAATGAAACTTGATTACATCTACCATAGCGGCTTCGCGATTGAAGCGGACGGAGTGACGGTCATTATCGATTACTATAAAGATTCCTCGGAAGAGGTTTTCAATAAAGGTATCGTGCACGACTATCTCTTGGAAAAGCCGGGCGTACTCTACGTACTATGCTCGCATTTCCATCCCGACCACTTCAATCGCGAAGTTCTTTCATGGAAAAAACTGCGGCCCGACATCCGCTACATATTCTCCAAAGACATCCTGAAGCACCGCCGCGCCTCAGCGGAAGATGCCACCTACATCAATAAGGGCGACACCTACGAAGACGAACATATCCGTATCCAGGCCTTCGGTTCTACCGATGTGGGTATCTCCTTCCTGATAGACCTGCAGGGCAGGCGACTGTTCCATGCCGGTGACCTAAACAACTGGCACTGGAGCGAGGAATCTACTCCGCAGGAAATACGCAAGGCCGAAGGTGACTTTCTGGCCGAAGTGAGAGAGCTGCAGCAAACTGCACCTGCCGTAGATGTAGTCATGTTTCCGGTGGACAGCCGTATCGGAAAAGATTATATGCGTGGAGCAGAACAATTCGTGGAACGAATAAAAATCACTATATTTGTACCGATGCACTTCAGCGAAGATTATCAGGGAGGCAACGCCTTCCGGCAGTTTGCCGAGAGCAAGGGATGCCGCTTTCTGAGCATTGCACACCGTGGTGAAAGTTTCGAACTCCCCAACTTGTAGCCCATAATTCGTAAATTAATAATTAAAACACATACTATTATGAAAAATTTGACACAACTTCTTTTTACACTGTTTTGCCTTTGTCTGCCGGCCATGCTGCAGGCGCAGGATAAGGACGACAGTAAATATCTGGCCGGTGCTGTTCCCGAGGTGGACGGCAAAGTGGTATTCACCAAAGAGTTCAGCATCCCCGGCATGTCTCAGGATGAAATCTACGAACGTCTGCTCGGCTGGATGGATGCCCGTCTGAAAGAGAATGAAAATACCAGCCGTGTAGTATTCTCAGACAAAGAGAAAGGACAAATTGTAGGTATCGGGGATGAATGGATTGTATTCAGTTCTACGGCTCTGTCATTAGACCGTACCAAAATCCTTTACCAGCTGACTGTGACCTGCCAACCCGAAAAGAGCGTGCTCGAAGTAGAAAAGATACGGTTTAACTACCGCGAAGGAAAAGAAAAATATACCGCCGAGGAGTGGATTGTAGACAAGTATGCCTTGAACAAGGCGAAGACCAAACTGGTACGCGGACTTGCCAAGTGGCGCAGAAAAACCGTAGACTTCGTTGATGACCTTTGCCTGGGAGCAGCAGAAGCATTGAGCGCCACCACTGCCAAAGCTCCGGTAGAAGAAAAGAAGGAAGAAAAGAAAGAGGTGAAGGCTGTCGTCAATTCCGGTCCGACGGTAATCACCCCGAAGAAACAAGTTACCGTGGAACCTGCCCAGGCTGCTGAAAAGGCATCCGAAGGCATCGTGAAAGATGCCCAAGTCATCGAAGTGCCCCAAGTCAAGAAACCTGCCGCACTGGTTCCTGCCCAAAAGAGCCAGCAGCAAGAATACAAAACCATAGCCCCCGAGCAATTGTCAGCCGATGCCATCCAGACCGGAGCAGGCAAATTGGTTATCGTCATCGGCCAAGAGCCTTTCAACATGACCATGATGACAGCAAACTCCGGAGGTTCTTTGGGCAAAGTCAACGGCAAACCAGTTGTATTCAGCATACTGTCGCCCGACCAGCCGTATGAACAAATGGAAAAAGCAGAAAGCTATACCATCCGTTTCTATCCTACGGGACAGACAGAGCCTACGGTCATTCTGGAATGTAAGAAGCTGCCTTCACCGGCAACGATGGAAGGTATGCCACGCACGTATGTAGGCGAAATTCTGAAAGCAATGGTCAAATGACCGCACACGCAGACTGCAAATTGTAAATAATCAAATCAGGAATAAACAAATGGAAATAAAAAGTAAATTCGACCATTTTAATATCAATGTCACCAACCTGGAACGTAGCATCGCATTCTACGAAAAGGCACTGGGGCTGAAAGAACATCATAGGAAAGAGTCGTCCGACGGCTCTTTCACTTTGGTCTATCTGACCGACGGCAGTACCGGCTTTCTGCTGGAACTGACCTGCTTGAAGGAGCACCCACAAGCCTACGAATTAGGAGAGAACGAGAGTCACCTCTGCTTCCGCGTATCCGGCAATTACGACGCCATACGCCAATACCATAAGGAAAACGGATGGGTATGTTTCGAAAACACAGCAATGGGACTGTACTTTATCAATGACCCGGATGACTATTGGATTGAGGTACTGCCGGAGAAATGATATTTTACATCACTAAAACAACGAAATATATGAGTATAGAAGAAGCGATGATGGGTGGTATTGTCTTCAAAGGCAAAAAGGACAAACCTAAAGAAGAAAACAAGATAAAGACCAAAGCCAAGAAGAAAACCTACATTACCGGGCAACACGGTTCCGCCTCAGCCAAAATGAAAGCAGAAATCCGCCGCAAACGCGCTAACAGACATAAGAAATGATAAATACAGCCTTATTGCCTGCCGACAAGGACCCGATGGGCGCAGCCATAGCCGATTACTTTAAACGGCATAAAGCCGACCGCCTACGCGTGTTCTCTTCACAATTCGATGAGGACGAAATTCCCGTCGAAGAGCTATTCCGCACAGAAAAGCAAATGCCCTTGCTGGAGCGTACTGCTCTGCAAATGGCGACCGGAAAGATTCTGGATGTGGGTGCCGGTAGCGGTTGCCATAGCCTTGCCCTGCAAGAAGCCGGAAAAGAGGTCCATGCCATCGACATTTCCCCGCTTTCCGTGGAGGTGATGAAGCAGCGAGGTGTGCGTAGCGTGTCACAAACCAATCTGTTCAATGAACAGTTTGCTGATGAATACGACACTATCCTGATGCTGATGAACGGTTCCGGCATTATCGGAAAGTTGGAGAATCTGCCTGATTTTTTCCGGAAGATGAAGCTGCTGCTCCGGCCTGGAGGCTGCGTTTTAATGGATTCCAGCAACCTGAGCTATCTGTTCGAAGAGGAAGATGGCAGTATTGTTATCGACCTTGCCGGTGATTACTACGGAGAGGTAGACTTCCAGATGCAATACAAGAATGT
>OKVE01000780.1_pt1 | contig 11282 bp, 7 predicted proteins | sample 1604781 | NCBI WGS metagenome assembly OKVE01 (sample SAMN01760918, study PRJEB22395) | human gut metagenome
AACATATCGCTTAATACGGCACTCAGGTTCGATGTTGCAGTTCCTGTGAGGACACTCAATGTGCTGACTACCGCTTCTTTTGCAGTAAATCCGGTGATGAGTGCGGTAGAAACTCTCCAGTCAGAGAACCCAAGCGGTGCAAAAACAGGTGCGATCCATCTTCCTACCAATGCAAGCAGACTGTTGCTGCTGTCTGCCACAACGTTCAATCTGGTGTCAAAGGTCTGTAAGAACCAGATCACCAGTGTTGCCATAAAGATCACAGTAAACGCACGCTGCAAAAAGTCTTTTGCCTTATCCCACAGAAGGTGTCCCACATTCTTGGCTCCCGGCATCCGGTAATTGGGCAGTTCCATGACAAAGGGTACCGCCTCCCCACGGAACAACGTCCCCTTGAAGAGCAGCGCCACCAGAATACCGATGATGATTCCCAGAAAATAGAGCCCCCCCATCACTAGCCCGCCCCGCCCAGGGAAAAAGGCAGCGGTAAAGAAACCGTAGATGGGCAGCTTGGCCGAGCAACTCATAAAAGGCGTCAGCAAAATGGTCATCTTCCTGTCACGCTCCGACGGCAGCGTGCGGCTGGCCATCACACCGTGCAGCCAAAGCCGATCAGCATAGGCACAATACTGCGGCCGGACAGACCGATCTTTCGCAGCAGCTTATCCATGACAAAGGCTACACGGGCCATGTAGCCGGTGTCCTCCAGCAACGACAGGAAAAAGAACAGCGTCACGATGATGGGCAGAAAGCTCAGTACACTGCCCACGCCGGTAAACACACCGTCCACCACCAGTGAGCGCACCGCGTCGTTTACCTCCCAGGAGATCAAAGCGGCGTTCACCAGCTCCGTCAGCCACACGATGCCGTTCTTCAGCAGACCTTGCAGCCATGCGCCGATCACGTTGAAGGTCAGGAAAAATACCAGCCCCATAATGCCGATAAAGGCTGGAATGGCGGTGTACTTTCCTGTCAAAAAGCGGTCAATCTTCTGGCTGCGAAGGTGCTCACGGCTCTCGTGGGGCTTCACCACTGTGGCGTCCACCAGCTCCTGAATGAAGGAAAATCGCATGTCCGCGATGGCCGCGGCCCGATCCAGCCCCCGTTCTGTCTCCATTTGAACGATGATATGTTCCAGCATTTCCCGCTCGTTCTGATCCAGCGCCAGTGCCTCCAGTACCCGATGGTCGCCCTCTACCAGCTTGGTGGCGGCGAAACGAACAGGGATCCCCGCCGTCTCAGCATGGTCGGCGATCAGGTGCGTGACGGCGTGGATGCAGCGGTGGACGGCGGAATCATCCGCGCAGAAGTCCGTCACCTTGGGCAGGACCTTTCCGCGGGCCACAGTCAACGCCTGATCTACCAGCTCGCTGACGCCCTCGCCCTTGGCCGCCGTGATGGGGATCACGGGGATCCCCAGCGCCTGGCTCATTTTCCGCACGTCGATGGAGCCGCCGTTGGCCCGGACCTCGTCCATCATGTTCAGGGCCAGCACCATGGGGGTGTCCAGCTCCATGAGCTGCATGGTCAGGTAGAGGTTGCGCTCAATGTTGGTGGCATCCACGATGTTGATGATGCCGGTGGGCTTTTCGCCGATGATGAACTGCCGGGTAACGATCTCCTCGCTGGAGTAGGGCGACATGGAGTAGATGCCCGGCAGATCGGTGACCTCCGTTTCCGGGTGGCCCTTGATGGCACCGCTCTTGCGGTCCACCGTCACACCGGGGAAGTTGCCCACATGCTGGTTGGAACCGGTGAGCTGGTTGAACAGGGTGGTCTTGCCGCAGTTCTGGTTTCCGGCCAGCGCAAAGGACAACAGCTCTCCTTCCGGCAGCGGATGCTCCTCTGCCTTATTGTGGTACTTTCCGCCCTCTCCAAAGCCGTGCTCAAAGCGGACGGCGCGGAGCTCTCTCCCGTGGAGCTCAAAAAAATTGCGGACAGAGCGGAACGACGGCACTTCGGTGTTTTTTTTGAGGTTGAATCGATTTCGGAAGCGGAAGCGGAATCGAGGCTTCAAAACGGAGAATTTCCGGACGTGATAAGCTTTCCTGCCGGTTTTTTGAACGGCAGGGAGCTTCGAATCATGAACGGAACCGAGATTTTCGGTATCGACGGCACGGCTGTGGATTTCGGTGACGGATACGGGGCCGGGGAGCTGCCGGCGGGCTTTGACTGCGGCATGGACGGGCGGACGCTGCGCGCACTTCCGTTTGCGGCGGGCTGCAAGCTTGCGCTGTTTTATCCGGAAAGGGTTACTGCGGCGGAAATGACCGAAATACTGAAACCTATTGCGGAGAACGGCGAAAGCAAAGCCGGTGCCGATTCTTATTCAAACGACGGATTCGGAACCGAGGCAGGGAAGTTTGAACGGAGCAGCGTTGATGAATTTAAAAAGGGCAAGGGGGATTTCTGCATCGGTGATGCGCGCGCGGCGGGAGATATGGAAAGACTTGCTGCCGCAAACAAGGCAAAATATTTCGAGGTGCTGGCCTTTTGCAATGAAACGGACGAGGTGCAGTTTGTGGGCATTTCGGCGAAAACGGAGCGCGAAAAAATGGGCTGCATTTCTGAATTTATTGCAGATATGCTTTCCGCTGCGCGGCAGAGCGAGCTTTGCACATTGGGACTTATGCCGATGAACCCTGCGGCGGAGAAAAAGTTTGAGCAGTCGTTTTTGACGGAAGCATACGGGCTTTTGAGCGAGAGCATCCTTAACCTCCCGAACGCTTTTACCGGTGCAGCGGCGCGGAGAGCCGCTTTTTGACAAACGCCCGCCCGTTTAAGCCGTTTTCAAAAAAAGATGAGGACGAAAAACCTTTACAAACGCCTGTTTTTGCTGTAAAATACAACATGGGGATTTGTGCCGCGGCATGCATTCCGGAACGGGAAGCATTTGAACGCGATCCCCGAAACAGGAGGAGAGGAAACGGGATTTTTAATGGAAAAAAACGATATGCTTGCAAGGGCTCTCGGAAATCTGCCGTTCAGGCGGAATGTTCGGGCGCGGGAATTCACAACTTTCCGCATCGGAGGTCCCGTAACTTTTTTTACGGAGCCGAAGGATGCGGACGAGCTTTGCGCAATGCTTTCTGCGGCGCGGAGCTGCGATTACCCTGTGTATATTATCGGCAACGGCAGCAATCTTCTCGTTTCCGACAGCGGCGTTGAGGCTCTGTTCATCCGAATCGGTGCGCGCATGGCGGGCGTCGGGTTTGACGGAACAAGGCTGAAATGCGGAGCGGGTGCACTGCTCTGCACGGCTGCAAAGGCGGCCGTCGCCGAGGGACTTGCGGGGCTTGAATGGGCCGCGGGTATCCCGGGCACGGTCGGCGGTGCGGTTGCAATGAATGCAGGTGCATACGGCGGGGAGATAAAACAGGTGCTGAAAAGCGTCACCGTTGTTGAATGCGGACGCATTGCAAAAAAAATCGTTCATGCGGGCGATCTTGGATACAGAAGGTCTGTTTACGCCTTTCCGAATGCCGTTGTTGCGGGAGCGGAGTTTGAACTTGCTGTTGATGCCGACGGGGAAGCTCGGCGCAGAATGGAGGAATTCAATATGCGCCGCAAAGAAAAGCAGCCGCTTGAGTATCCTTCCGCAGGAAGCACTTTTAAACGGCCCGAGGGGCATTTCGCAGGTGCGTTGATAGAACAGGCGGGGCTCAAAGGCACAAGAATCGGCGGGGCGGAAGTCAGCCCGAAGCATGCGGGGTTCATCGTCAATTGCGGCGGAGCAACATGCGCGGATGTGCTTAACCTGATTGACCTTGTGCGCGAACGCGTATATAAAGAATTCGGTGTTCTGCTTGAGCCGGAGATCAAAATTATTAAATAAAATTCGAGTACAACAATATAAACAAAAACGGAAAACATACATCGGGATAAAACTGAGGAAAACAGAATGTATATTTTAATCGTCACAGGGCTTTCGGGTGCGGGAAAATCTCAAGTCCTCGGCATTCTTGAGGATATGGGTTTTGTATGCGCAGATAATATGCCCTGTCAGCTTGCAAAACAATACATTGAGCTTTGCAGCAGCAGCGAAAACAACATCGAACGCGTCGCGCTTGTTATCGACAGCCGCGAATCGGTGTTCGGCTACAATCCGCTCAACACTTATGATGAACTGCGCCGGCTTGAGTGCCCGTACGAAATAATGTTCCTTGAGTGCGAGGACAGCGTGCTTGTGCGCCGATACAGCGAAACGCGCCGCCGCCACCCGATGAATGACGATGTCGGCATAGGCATTCAAACCGAACGCGAAATTCTAATCCCGTTGAAGGAGAAGGCGAATTATATCGTTGACACGACGAACATGCGGCTGAACGAGCTTCGAAAAACGGTTGAGGATATTTTAATGCGGGGAAAGAATATTCCGCTCAGACTGATAATTTCAAGTTTCGGCTTCAAACGCGGAATTCCGAAAAATGCGGATTTTATCTTCGATATGCGCTACACCGCAAACCCGTTCTACATTGAAGAGCTGCGCTGCAAATCCGGCAGGGATGAAGAGGTTCGCCGATTTATTTTTTCCGATGCAAATGTTCGCAGGCAGCTGAACATGATAGAAAACATGCTGGATCTTGTGATTCCGGAGTTTATAAAGCAGAGCAAGCGGCGGCTTATGGTTGCGTTCGGATGCACGGGCGGCAGGCATCGTTCCGTTGCGATGGCGGAAGCACTTCACGACAGAATGAAAGACAAATGCTCCGTTCTGCTTGAGCATCGGGATCTTGTTTCCGAAGCGGATGATATAAGGACGCGGTTTGAACCGAAATAGAACAGTATTGAGATAAATAATGCGGCGGCGAATAAAAAAGCGCAGCGCAAAGGGCGGCACGAACGTGCACATTTGAAATGAACGAAAAAAAACACAACAGCAAAATCGACGGCAGCGGTTTTAAAACCGAAAATGCAAAAAAGACGGCGGAACAGAGCGAACACGAATGCCCGTCGTTCTCTGCCGGAGTAAAAAAGGAAATTTCGGAGCAGAAAATAAAGCGTGAGGCCGATGCGCACGCGCTTTTAAGCGCATTCACTCTGAGCATCGGTGCGCTGAAACTGATGCCGGCGAAGCGGCGCTGGGGTGTGCACTATGTGCTTGAAAGCGAAGCGGCGCTGAGCCTTGTTTCCAAGCTGGCGGCACAGTATTTCGGGCTTGAAAGCCAATTGAACCGCGTTAAGCACGAGCGATTGAATGCGGAATACTGCGAACTTCTGCTCCACGGGAACGGTATTGATGATTTTTTGACGGCGACCGGGCTTGTGAGCTTTGATGCGGAGGGCGAAAAGAGTTATGAGCCGCATGTTCCGAAGAGTGTTATCGAAACAGAGATGCAGCGGCGCGCATTTATTCGCGGGCTGTTCCTTGCCTGCGGTTCGGTGTCGGAACCAAAAAAAGCATATCACTGTGAGCTTGTGTTCAAAAATGCCGAGCTTGCAATGTTTTCAAAACGGATGATTTCCGATTTCGGAATTCGTATCAAGTGCACCGAACGCAAGGGCAGCATTGTGCTGTACATCAAAGAATCGGAGACACTGTCGGATTTTCTTGCGCTTGCCGGGGCATCGGATGCCGTGATGGTGCTTAACGAACAGCGAATCGTGCGCCAACTCAACAACACTGTGAACAGGGGCGTGAACTGCATAAATGCAAACATTGAGAAGGCAACGCGCACGGCAATGAAGCAGGCGGAGGATATTCGCCTTGTTCTGAGCGTTGTCGGCGCGGAGAATCTTCCGCCGCCGCTTCGCATTGTCGCGGAAGCGAGGCTCAACAATTTTGAAATGCCGCTGTCCGAACTTGCGGAGGAAATAGGCATCGGAAGATCCGCCGCAAATTATCGCCTCAGAAAACTGTGCGAAATGGCGGAAGACATACGGACGGAAATGCCGGACTGATTCAGTGGGGGCGGTTTCCGCGTTTTCCGCAAACAGTGCGGCATGGGGAAAAGGTTCATCGGCACATAAGGAGGAAAAAATGGGTTTTACGCATCTTCATGTTCACACCGAATACAGCCTGCTGGACGGCGCGGCGCGGATACGCGAGCTTGTTTCGCGTGCAAAGGAATTGGGCATGGATTCGCTTGCGATAACGGATCACGGCAATATGTACGGCGCGATAGCGTTTTATAAAGAGTGCATGAAACAGGGGATAAAGCCCATTATCGGCATGGAAACCTATGTTGCGCCGAATTCAATTTACGAAAAACAGGGCACGAGAGAAAACGGCCACCTTGTGCTTTTATGCAAAAACGAAACGGGGTACAAAAACCTTATCAAACTGTCCTCAATTGCGTTTGTGGACGGTTTTTATTATCGGCCGCGCATTGACTATAATTTGCTGGAAAAGCATTGTGAGGGGCTTGTATGCCTTTCGGCATGTCTTGCGGGCGATATTCCGCAGCTTCTGCTGATGAACAGATACGATGAAGCGCGCCGCCTTGCAAAACGCCTTCAGGGTATGTTCGGCGATGATTTTTACATTGAGCTGCAAAATCACGGAATCCCGGAGCAGCTTATAGTTCTTCCGCGTTTGGATGCGCTTGCAAAGGAACTCGGCATAAAGACTGTTGCAACAAACGATATTCACTATGTCCGAAAGGAGGATGCGGAGGCGCAGGATGTTCTGCTCTGCATTCAAACGGGGCATTTTGTGGACGAAACCAACCGAATGCGGATGCAGGCGGATGAATTCTATCTCAAATCGGAAGAGGAGATGCTTCGCCGCATGAGCGGCTATGAGGAGGCGGTTCGAAACACTGCCGAGGCGGCACAAAAATGCAGCCTGACGATCGAATTCGGCAAGCGGCACCTGCCGGGTTTCACCGCGCCGAACGGCATGACGAACGAACAGTATCTGCGCCGGCTTTGCACCGACGGACTGCGCCGCCGCTACGGTGAGCCGACAAAGGAACATCTCGAAAGGCTTGAATACGAACTGAACGTTATAATCTCGATGGGGTTTGTGGATTATTACCTTATCGTGTGGGACTTTATTCACTTTGCAAAAACGCACGGCATACCCGTGGGACCCGGACGCGGCAGCGGCGCGGCAAGCATTGCAGCATATGCAATGGGCATCACGGACATAGACCCGATTCGCTACAACCTGATTTTTGAACGTTTCCTGAACCCCGAACGCGTCAGTATGCCGGATTTTGACGTGGACTTTTGTTACGAACGGCGTCAGGAAGTCATTGAATACGTAAAAAACAAATACGGCAGCGATCATGTTGCGCAGATAGTGACTTTCGGCACGATGGCGGCACGCGGTGCCGTTCGCGACGTCGGCAGGGTGCTTCGCATTCCCTACCAGGATGTGGACAGAATTGCAAAACTCATCCCGCAGGAAAAGGATATCACCCTTTCACGCGCAGCGGAGCTTGTTCCGGAGCTTAAGAACCTTTGCGAAACAGATGACAGCGTGAAGCGGCTCATGATGCTTGCAATGAAGGTTGAGGGACTTCCCAGAAACACTTCAACTCATGCGGCGGGTGTTGTTATTTCATCCCTTCCGACGATGGAGCTTGTTCCGCTTCAGCGCAATGATGAGGCTGTCACAACGCAGTTCACAATGACGGAGCTTGAAGAGCTCGGAATGCTGAAGATGGATTTTCTCGGGCTTCGGACGCTGACCGTGATTCGTTATTGCTGCGAATACATAAAGCGGTCCGGGGGAACGCCTCCGGACTTTGACAACTGCAATTACGACGACAAATGCGTATATGACCTTATAAGTTCGGGCGACACCGTCGGAGTTTTTCAGCTTGAGTCGGGCGGGATGACGCATTTCATGATGCAGATGAAGCCCACAAGCCTTGAGGACATTATCGCGGGCATTTCGCTCTATCGCCCGGGTCCGATGGATCAGATTCCGCGCTATATTGAGTGCAAACAGAATCCCGGAGCGGTGAAATACGAAACGGAGCTTTTGCGGCCGATTTTGAACGCAACCTACGGCTGCATGGTCTATCAGGAGCAGGTAATGCAGATTGTCCGCGACCTTGCGGGGTATTCGCTCGGCAGGAGTGACCTTATCCGCCGCGCAATGAGCAAGAAAAAGCACGATGTTATGGCGCAGGAGCGCAAAAACTTTATCTACGGCGTTGAGGAAGACGGCGTTGTGAAAATTGACGGTGCACTGCGGCGCGGCGTTTCGAAGGAAGCGGCGGAGAAGATTTTTGATGAAATGATGGATTTTGCATCATATGCATTCAACAAGGCTCATGCGGCGTGCTACGCGGTGGTTGCTTATCGAACCGCGCTGCTCAAATGCCTGTACCCTGCGGAGTTCATGACGGCGCTCATCAACAGCTATCTTACTGCGGCGGACAGGGTCTCGTTCTATATTTATTATTGCCGCAAGCACGGAATAAGAATTCTTCCGCCGGATATAAACCGCAGCGAGGCACGTTTTTCGGTTGAAAACGGTGCTGTAAGGTTCGGCCTTGCCGCGATACGCAACGTCGGAGAGGGAGCGATGAACGATGTGCTGGAGGAGCGGAGCCGCGGCGGAGCGTTTTCGGATTTTTCGAATTTCCTCCGAAGAACTTCCGACGGGCTGAACAAACGCCTGCTGGAGGGGCTTATAAAGGCTGGCTGTTTCGATTGTTTCGGCGTTTCGAGAAAATATCTGACGGCTCATTTTGAACAGGAGTTCACTGCGGCCGCCGCCGAAAGAAAAAGACTTGAAACGGGACAGCTTTCGCTTTTTGATTTCGGCGGGGATGACGGCGGAAGCATGATGAACACGGTTTCCGAAGCGGATAAGGCCGATATGAAAACGGAGTTTGAGCTTGATATTCTGCTCCGTGCCGAAAAGGAGGTTCTCGGCGTATATGTCAGCGGGCATCCGCTCATGGAATATGAGGCTGCGCTTTCTGCATTAACGCCCTGCATTGAGCTTGCGGAGGCGGACGGCTCGGGTGCAATACATGATAACCAAACCGTGACGGCGGGAGGAATCATCGGTTCCCTGAGAACCCGTGCGGTCAAATCCGGCGCGGGGTTGATGGCGTATGCGGTGCTGGAGGATATGAGCGGAAGCATTGAGATTGCGGCGTTCCCGAGCATTTACCAAAAGTATGCTTCCCTTATCGCAAACGATAAATGCGTTGCTGTCCGCGGCAGGTTCTCCATGCGGGAGGACAGGGACAATTCAATATTGATTGACGAAATTGTTCCGCTGCAAAAGGGTTCAAAAAACGCGGGGGAAAAGCGACTTGCGCTGAATTTTCTTTCCGACGCGCTGCATCTTCGGAATGCGGCTGTTGAACTGCTGCACAGATTTCCCGGAAACACGGAGGTTTTGTTTCGCGATGCGGCAACGGGAAAGGTTTTGCTTGCGCCGCGCCACTGCTGCGTGAACTGTGCGGAGGAGCTGCTGTTTGAACTGAAGCGTATGCTTGGGGAAGAGAATGTAAAAATTGTCCGCAAAAAATAATATTGAGATTAAGACGAAATAAGCAATTAAGGGGCAAAAGATGAAACGAATCGGAGTTTTAACAAGCGGAGGCGACACTCCGGGCATGAATGCGGCGATACGCGCCGTTTTCAAAACCGGGGTGGATATCGATTTGCAGGTAATGGGCATTTACCACGGCTACAAAGGCCTTATTGAAGGCAGGGTCGGGTACCTTGCCCATGCCGACGTTGAAAGCAAAATGCACAAGGGAGGAACGATACTTCGCACGGCGCGGAGCGAGGAGTTTAAAACGGAGGGCGGAATCGAAAAGGCAATTTCCGTTCTGCGTGCATACGAAATTGAAGGGCTTATCGTCATCGGCGGCGACGGCAGCTTTAAAGGTGCGGATGCTCTCAGCAAGCGCGGCATTCCCGTCATCGGCATTCCGGGAACGATCGATAACGATATGGGGTATACGGATTTTACCATTGGGTTCGATACAGCCGTGAACAATGTTATGAACGAGATTTATAAAATTCGCGACACGATGCGTGCGCATGACAGGGTCGGCGTTATCGAGGTCATGGGAAGAAGATGCGGAGATATTGCACTTTGGGCGGGTGTTGCAGGTGCGGCAGACATAATTCTCGTTCCGGAACGTCCTCTTTCATGGGCGGATGCGGCGAACCGGCTTGCCGCAAACAAACTCCGCGGACAGCTCACAAGCATTGTTATGATCGCCGAAGGCGCGGGCAAAGCGGAGGATTTCTGTGAATATGTCCGAAAATACACCGATGTTGAGATAAAGGCGACGGTGCTTGGCTATATCCAGCGCGGCGGCAACCCGTCCGCGTTCGACAGAGTGCTTGCCGCTAAAATGGGGCAGCGTGCGGTTGAACTGCTTGCGGACGAGGCGCATATGCGCGGAACGGACTGTGCCGGAAGCAGAGCGGCTGAAAATAACGATTTGCGAGAGAACTTCGGATACGCCGTGGGCATAAGGGAAAACCGCATTATCAGCGTTCCGCTTGCGGAAGCAGTTTCAACGCGGGATTGCTTTGATGATAAACTTTATGACCTGAATTCGGTTATGGCAAAATTCTGAGTGCGGCTCAGTGAACGGAAAAGGAAGCAAACAGAAAAATTCATGGATTTAAACAGAAAACGAATGAATGTCGGCATAACCGCCGAGGATAACCGTTCGGAGCTGTCGGCAGGTTCGACGGTGACGCTTGAAATCACGGCGTACGGTTCGGAGGGGCAGGGGATCGCAAGGCATAACGGCATGGCTGTATTCGTGCCGGGCGCAATTTGCGGAGAAACCGTTGAAGCGGAAATAAAAAAAGCCGCACCCTCGTTTGCGGAAGCGAAACTTCAAAAAATCCTTCGGCCGTCGGCAGAAAGGGTAATTCCGCCCTGCCCGCATTATGCCGAATGCGGGGGCTGTGATATTCTTCACATGAGCTATGCGGAGCAGCTCCGCATGAAGCGCGAAACCGTGCGCAGCGCAATGGAGCGTATAGGAGGCTTTCGCGGGATTGAAATTCTTCCGTGCATCGGCGCGGACAAGCCCGAACATTACAGAAACAAGGCCGTTTTTCAGTTTGCAAATGCCGAAAAGACAAATAAGAAAAACCTTCGGCAGGTTCTTTCGGGCTATTACGAACAAAAAAGCCATAAACTCGTGCCCGTTGAAACATGCATGATTCAGAACGAAGAGGCAATGACGGCGAAAAGAATCGTTGCCGAATGGGCGAATTTGTTCGACATCCGCGCTTTCGATGAAAAACAAAAAAGCGGGACTTTGAGGCAGCTTATGGTGCGCAGAACCGAGGGCGGAACGATGGCTGCGATAGTAACAACAGGCGCGCTTCCG
>OKVE01000796.1_pt1 | contig 11205 bp, 9 predicted proteins | sample 1604781 | NCBI WGS metagenome assembly OKVE01 (sample SAMN01760918, study PRJEB22395) | human gut metagenome
TTCCCTACACGACGCTCTTCCGATCTAACATTTCCTTTAGGAGATGTTCACAGTCGCTCACTAAAGCACCGGGTTTTCGCAAGTGTATTATGTCAACACCATTAGCCAATAAGCGATGAAGAAACATGGCTTCATCTGAAAAAAAAGTTGGCGAAGTAACTACAATCCAAAGCATTGTTTAAGTGATAAATAAAAATATACAATAACTAGAAAACAATATATCCAAGATAACACGTCAACTCACAATTCTACCAAACGCCGTTACACCTTATTATATATATGGAGTTATGAAGATTGGAAATGAAATCCATAACTTCATAACTCCTTTTAATTACTTAAGTTTATTGATTATCAGCTCGGCAACTTTCTTTCCTGACATAAGCATACCGCCGAAGATAGGTCCCATACGCGGAGTTCCGCTTACGGCAGACGCTGCCATACCACAGACATACAGTCCGGGATAAATCTCCTTTGTGCCATTAACTACCTCATTCTCACCTGCCACAACATCAAGAGAACGCTCGCCTATAACATCACCTGTATCAGTTGCAAGACGAATACCATTCTTACGTGCTACAGTCTTGCACATCTCGCTGTCATGACCAGTTCCGTCAATGACGCATTTTGCCATAATATTAATCGGGTCGACATGCATTCCCTCGCGTAGAACAGGAGTCCAGTTGACAACAACACCACTCACAATGTTGTCTTTAAATACAACATCCTCAACAGAATAGCAGTTGAATATTGTTGCACCGGCATGAACAGCCTTATACAAAAGCGCAGAAGTGCTCTCAACAGAATCCATAACGAACAAATCGTCGTCATAGCTCTCAAAGTTGATGTCAAAGTCTTTAACAATGTCGATTGCTTCTTTCTGAACCACAATCTGGTTGAACATCATAGCACCGCCCCACATTCCGCCGCCGGGAGACAGTTTGCGGTCAAACTGGGCAACCTTTAGTCCGGCCTTAGCCAGATAATATGCGGCAACGATGCCTGAAGGACCTCCACCAACGATGGCAACATCAAGATCAAGATTACGTTCCAACTTCTTGAAATAGGTACTGATAATACCCTGAGATACTTTTTTTTCTATCATTTTTTATTTTTGTTATTTATATGGTAAATTATTTATTTTCAATGACTTAAAGTTTTAGCTACACATTAGGCATTATGCTTGAGGACATAAATAAATGCGTCTTTCAAAATATAAGCCGGCAATAATGCTGCCTTATAATTAAATAATGCCTAAACGTAAAAGCTACATAAACTCTAAACTTCGCACTCACCTTCTTTTATAGTCTGGCTTATACGCATTGCGCAGAAGTTAGGTCCGCACATCGTACAGTATTTTCCGCCGACATGATTTGCCGTCTTATAATATTCAAGTGCGCGCTCCGGATCAAGGCTCAGGTTAAACTGGTCTTTCCAACGGAACTCATAACGGGCTTTGCTCAATGCATTATCGCGCACCATTGCACCTGGATGATGCTTTGCCAAATCGGCAGCATGGGCAGCAAGCTTATATGTTACCACACCGACACGTACATCGTCGCGATCTGGCAAGGCAAGATGTTCTTTCGGCGTTACATAACACAACATTGCAGTGCCTAGCCATCCTATCTGAGCCGCACCTATTGCACTTGTTATATGGTCGTAACCGGGCGCAATATCAGTAACCAACGGACCGAGCGTATAGAACGGAGCATTGTGGCATTTCTCTATCTGACGCTGCATATTCTCCGGAATCTTATCCATTGGCACATGGCCAGGACCTTCGATAAATGCCTGAACATTCTTCGCCCACGCACGTTCAACAAGCTCACCCATCGTGTCAAGCTCGGCAAACTGAGCACGGTCGTTAGCATCATATACACTACCAGGGCGCAAACCGTCGCCAAGCGAAACGGCTACGTCATATTTGGCGAGAATATCGCAGATATCATCAAAATGCTCATAGAGAAAACTCTCTTTCTGATGCATCTGACACCACTTAGAAATGATGCTTCCTCCACGGCTAACCATACCTGTCATGCGGTTGTCTGCAAGATGAATGTTCTGAAGACGTATACCACAATGAATAGTGAAATAGTCAACGCCCTGTTCGCACTGCTCAATAAGCGTGTCGCGGAACAGTTCCCAAGTAAGATCTTCGGCATGACCTTTCACTTTCTCCATTGCCTGATACATAGGCACAGTGCCTACAGGTACAGGACAGTTGCGGACGATCCACTCTCTTGTTTCATGGATATTGGCACCTGTTGACAGGTCCATCAGTGTGTCACCACCCCATTTACAGCTCCATACAGCCTTCTCCACCTCCTCATCTATGCTCGAAGTGGTGGCAGAATTGCCAATATTTGTGTTTATCTTCACAAGGAAATTACGTCCTATAATCATTGGTTCAGCCTCAGGATGGTTAATATTAGCCGGAATTACGGCACGTCCTGCGGCTATCTCACTGCGCACAAACTCAGGAGTGATGTGCGTGTCAATACCAAGTTCCTTGCAGTTCATGTTCTCACGTATGGCAACATACTCCATTTCAGGAGTTATTATGCCCTGCTTTGCATAGTACAGCTGACTTACCTGGCAGCCGGCCTTTGCTCTAAGAGGCAATGTTATATGCTCAAAACGAAGAGAATCAAGCGAATGGTCATCACGTCTCATGCGTCCGTATTCAGAAGAAATTTCCTTCAGACGCTCCACTCCGCCACGCTTCAATATCCACGGTTCGCGCAATCTTGGCAAACCTTTGCGTACATCTGTCACAATATTCGGGTCGCTGTAAGGACCAGAAGTATCATAAACATACACCGGAGGATTAGGGCGCTCCGTGCGTTTGTCACCTTCAACCGTAACAGTGGGTGTCTGTTTTACAACACGCATTCCCACACGAATCTCGGGATAAAGTTCACCTTTCAAATAAACTTTCTCTGAACCCGGATAAGTTATTCTTACATTATTTTCCATAAATATATTATAAGGTTTGTTCCTTTTGCTTTATCAAATCGACAATACACCGCATTTCACTCACAGGATCGGCTGCCCTCAGTACACTTCCGCTAAGAGCAATGCCCGAGACTCCAGTTCTGAAAAGTGCAGGAATATCATCATATTCTATGCCGCCGATTGCTATCAGCGGAAGCTTTATGCCCCTTTCATTCATCTGTTTTAGCAGACGGGCATATCCGTCAAGGCCGAGTATGGCTGCAAGATTCTTCTTTGTAGTGGTAAAACGGAACGGACCGCAACCTATATAATCTGCGCCTTGGGCATAAAGACGGCATATATCATCAAATGTATTAGCCGTTCCACCTATTATATAATTAGAGCCGAGAATCTTTCTTGCCTCATCAACAGGCATATCGTTTTTGCCAAGATGAACTCCGTCTGCACCTATATGCTTTGTCATCATGACGTTATCGTCAATTATGAACTTTGCACCATATTCGGCACAAAGACTCTTCACCTGCAATGCAGCGTTCTCCAATTCTGACTCAGTTGCATCCTTCATACGCAGCTGTATCCAGCGGCAACCGCCCTCAAGAGCAATACGGGCTGAGTCGACATAAGTATATTTGTCAGTGAAATGTGTGATAAACTGAAGTCTGTTCATATCTTTTTGTCATTATTCTTTATCAATAATAATTGCGGACTTAGGTTTGAAAAAGTGGTTCAAAGGCCCCGTTCCACCCCCAACCACAATGTCTGCCCCGGCAACAAGTGCCGATGTGAGATACTTTTTAGCCTCACCAACCGCAGTAACCAAGTCGTTGCCGCAAGCGACAAAAGACGCTATGGCCGATGAAAGTGTACACCCCGTACCGTGGGTATTACGGCTATTAACCGAAGGTGCTGAAAATTCATTAATTGAAATATTGTCTCCAGAACCGCAAAAAAGCATATCCGTCTTTGCCTTACCTGAAGCATGACCGCCCTTTATCAGTACGGCAGCTGTGCCATAAGCAAGAATTGCGCGTGCTGCAGAGTCAACACAGAAATGCTCATCAGACGGTTCTTCTGACAACACTGATGCTTCAGGAATATTCGGAGTAAGCAAATCTGTCATGGGCAGCAATCTCTCTTTAAGCAAAATAAGGGCATCTGAACTCATGAGCATCTTTCCGCTGCTTGAAACCATGACAGGATCAACAACAAGAAAACGCGGACGAAACTCTGTCAATGCACTTATTATGGCATCAAGGGTGGAGGCATCATTCACCATACCAATCTTGACAGCATCAGGATGAATGTCTTCCATAACAGCCACAATCTGGTCGTGTACCACCTGCGGAGGCAGTGCATGCACATACTTCACGCCCATAGTGTTCTGCACCGTTACGGCCGTAATGGCAGCAGCGCCATAGACACCAAGCGCCGAAAATGTCTTTAAATCGGCCTGAATGCCTGCACCTCCCGACGGATCAGACCCGGCAATGCTCAATGCTGAAATATAACTCTTCATTTTTCTGCCTTTTTACTTATGACAATATGTACAAATAAAAAGACGGAACGCACGAAATACTCAAATACGTTTGAGGAAACGATGTCACCAAAAAATCCCGACCTCGGCATTACCCGTACCGGTACAATGTGTATCTTCTCAGCCGCAAGCAACTCTATCAATGCCGCAGCACCACCTTTTTAGTACATTGCAAAGATAAGACATTATAATATTACCGCCAAACTTTTGTGCGATTTTATTTTTCACAATATAAAAAATAATAAAAAAGAAAATCCTCTTTCATCTTGGACTTACAACAATACCAAAGATGAAAGAGGACTCAGATATATAATAATATGTATAATATTATTTTACGTCAATGCCAATTTTACTGCCGAAGTTGCAGAACCATACAATATATGCATAATAAACAAACATAATGCACATTGCAACAACAACACCGGTTGCATCAACAACAGAACCCATAACAGGCATAAGAACTGCAGCACCGATAACACCAGTGTTGATGATACCTGTTGCAGCCTTGGTGTGAGGACCAAGGGCCTGAAGACCGAGGTTGAAGATAAGCGGCCACATTACAGAGTGGAAAAGTCCGGCTGCAAGCATACACCAAATGCCTACCATGCTGTCAACAAGTAAAAGCGAAAGGGCTATGCACAGGACGCCAAGACATACACATGCTGTAAGCAGTCTGCGCGGCTGGAATTTAGTGAGGATACCTGCTCCGACAAAACGTCCGACCATCATGCCTCCCCAATAGAATGCAAGATACTGTGTTGCCAAAGCTGCAAGATCAGCAGAATCCATGTCAGGATAAAGCATCTGGAAACGGTAAGGCAGCATTGACGGAACACCGATTTCAACACCCATATACATAAAGATGCCAAGTGCGCCAAGCCATACATGAGGATACTTGAACACGCTGTCCTTATACTCGTGATGCTCTCCGGCAGCCTCAGCCTGAGCGCCTTCGTCAATCTTAGGCAATTTCAGGAATACAAGGATAAGACAAATAATAATTGTGAAAATACCGAGTCCAAGGAACGGGCCTGGAACATACTCAGGTGCCGGAGCCTTGCCGTTGATTATCACATAAGTGATAAACAGAGGAGCCACCGTGGTTGCAACACTGTTAAGTGCCTGGCTAAGAGTCATGCGGAACGCACCTTTCTCAGGCGAACCAAGCACCATGACATAAGGATTGGAAACATTCTGCAGCATTACAACACCCATTGCCACCAGGCACATAGAAGCCAAGAAGATAGCATAGACATTGGCACCTGCGGCAATGGCAGAATTAATACCAATAGAATTGATAACGAAACCGATACCTGATACTGCAAGACCGAGAATAAGGGTGTTTTTATAACCAATCTTACTCATCAGGAATGCGAACGGAATAGACAGCAGATATGCGCCATAAAAGGCCGTGTTAACATACTGTCCTTGTTGTGCTGAGAGGTTGAACGCTTCAGAGCAGAATGCAATCATCGAATTATTCATTGTAGTGATAAATCCGATAAGGAAGCACACAATGAATACGACAATTAGCGCAAATGTGTAATTTTGCTTAGGTTTTTGATTCATGGTCGTAAAGTTATTTTGATTATTATTGCTTTCAATCTGTCATTAGAACACGACGACAGACGCCCACTATAAAAATTAAACGGGCGTCAACGTCGTGTAACCATATAAATTATGAATTAAGACAATCTTTCTTCAGGTACAAAATCGTCATCATCCTCTTTCTTAACCGTACGCTTACGTATTACGCGCTTACGTTTCGGTTTCTCCTCAACAGGTTTCTCGGTCTTGACACCAGCCAGTTCAGGATCTATCATGATACGTCCGCAATATTCGCAGACAATAATCTTCTTGTGCATCTTGATATCAAGCTGACGCTGAGGCGGTATCTTATTGAAACATCCTCCACATGCATCACGCTGCACGTAAACAATACCCAGTCCGTTACGGGCATTTTTGCGTATACGCTTAAAGCTTGCAAGAAGGCGCGGCTCTATCTTCAGTTCAAGTTCCTTGGCTCTTTCCTTAAGCTTATCCTCCTCGGCTCTTGTCTCGTCCATAATCTCGTCGAGCTCATTTTTCTTCTCTTCAAGAGCCATGCGGCGGTCTTTTATCAGCTCTTCGTTGTTCTGAAGATCTTTGTTTTTCTCCTCAATCTTAACATTAGCCTCTCTTATTTTCTTGTTGCAGAGTTCTATTTCGAGCGACTGGAACTCGATTTCTTTGCTAAGAGTGTCATACTCACGGTTGTTCTTAACATCATCGAGCTGCTTCTTGTAACGCTCAACGCTGGCCTGAGCCTCGTTAATTTCAGCCTTTTTCTGAACCACGGCGTTTTGGAATTCCGTGATGTCGTTCTTTATTTTCTCTATACGTATTGTAAGACCTTCTATCTCATCTTCGAGGTCCTGCACTTCAAGAGGCAACTCACCTCTGAGCGCTCTCTTTTCATCGATAGCCGACAATGTGGTTTGCAACTGGTAGAGAGTTTTCAGTTTCTCTTCTACAGACAAATCTGTTGGATCCTTTTTAGCCATATTATTATAAATAAATTATAGGATTGGTGTTGGTCTTTGTGAGATAAGCCACAACTCCCGGACACTTCTCCTCGATTATTGATTTAAAAATTTCATTAGTATACTGCTCACTCTGATAATGGCCGATAACGGCTATCTGTATTTCCTGCTCATGCCCGAAATACTCGTGATAATGCATTTCGCCCGTAACAAAGGCGTCAGCACCAAGGGCTATCGCATCTGGCAGAAGGAATGAGCCGGCTCCTCCGCAAAGAGCAACCTTCTTGATAGGACGGCGCAAAAGCTGATTACACTGCACACACTCAACGTCGAACGTACGCTTAAGCATAATGACAAAGTCGTCGGCCGCAAGAGCCTCCGGCAACTCTCCTATCACTCCGCTGCCGCACTGAATGCCGTCAACAGTCTTTTCCGCGAAGAAACGGCAATCCTCAAGCTCCATCTTCTCCGCTATCTTAAAGTTGACACCGCCAAGGGCATTGTCCATGTTAGTGTGCATCGAAACTATTGTAATATCATTCTTTATAGCCTTGGCAACAGCACGCTGCACATCGTCAGCATAAGTGATGCGCTTAAGCGCATGGAAAATCAACGGATGATGGCTCACAATGAGATTGCATCCCAAAGCCACAGCCTCGTCAACCACCTTTTCGGTAACGTCAAGGCACAATAAAGCCCCTGAAACTTCCGCCTCCGTTAATCCAACCTGCAAGCCGGCATTATCAAAGCTCTCTTGCAGAGGCAGAGGCGCGAAACGCTCAAGGGCATCAACCACTTCTCTTATTTTCACGCTTTTCAGCATTTATTATTATATTTGTGCAAAGGTAATTAATTTCTGCCGCACGTACAAATTGCGGCTATTTTTATTTACATTCTTTAACCATAAATGGCATCTCTGTCGCTGCCCGCAGACTATCGCCACATGGCAGAGCGAACAGAAGCCATAACATGGTATTGTTTTTACTGAAAGAACAAGGCTTATCTTATCCTCAGCACAGGCGCAATGTCGTTAAGTTTTTCGGGCAGCATCACTTCGAGTCCGCTGTCGGTAACCTCAAACTTCACTTTGCCGTGGCCAAGCAGTTCCACCTTTTTAATATCACCGCACGGAGCAGTCTTGCCGCCTTTGGCAAGCGACTTAACTACAACCCTGCCGTCAGCAGGCCACGCCAGGGCTATGGCATAAAGCGTATTGCCCTTTGTGGTGAATCTTATCTCGTCAGCTCCGGCATTGCCATAAGAGCCTTCGTTAAATCCCTGCGCGTTAAGCGGTATGTCAGAGTCGGCTATTGGCCCTTCACCAAACACCACCCACGGGCGCGTGTCGTATATGGCCTCTTTGTTTATGGCCATCCAGTCGCCAAACTCATTGAGTATCTTTTCTTCTTTCTCATCAAACGTTCCGTCGGCTCTCAGAGGCACGCTTAACAACAGATTTCCGTTCTTGCTTACGATGTCAACCAGCAATTTCACCACATTGGCTGCCGATTTATATCCGTTATTCTCGTATATACTTGTATTGTAATGCCAACCGCCTATACATGAACACGACTGCCAAGGACGCTCAATGATTTCGTTTGGTGCGCCGCGTTCAACGTCCCACACAAGGGCGCGCTTCTGCTGCTCGTTAAGTATCTTGCCGAACATCACGGCCTCAAGTTTGCCTTTGTGTGTGGCCATGCTGTGATTATAAAAGTGGGCAGCAATCTTCAGTCCGGCATCACAAAACGGATAGAACGGCACTCCCGTTACATCAAAATACAGAAGATCGGGATTATACCGGTTAATCACGTCGAGCGTGCGGTTATAGAAGTTTGTGCAAAATTCCTTGGAAGGCAGATTGGCACCGTTGCCCCATGCCCACTGCCCGTGTATTGAATTGTTGTTCCAGCTGTCTTTGCTCAGCGGATGATTCTGTGCATAAAGGTCCTGCGGGTCGTATCCTTCCCACCATTTTCCCTTGCCGTCGGCCTTTGTCAGTTTTCCGTCATAAGGAATACCTTTTTTAGGTCCGATGGTATCATGGCGCTGCGACGGTTCATACCATATCCACGCATGGTCGGCATGCAGACTGACACCGAAATACAGTCCGTTTTTGCGCGCAGCCTTAGCCCACTCCGCCAGGATATCACGCTTAGGACCCATGTTGACTGAGTTCCACGGCTGATACTTGCTGTCCCAAAGATCCATGTTATCGTGATGATTGCCTAATGCAAAGAAATATTGGGCACCAATCTTCTTGTAAAAAGCCACCAACTTTTCCGGGTCCCATTTTTCGGCTTTCCACAAAGGTATTATATCCTTAAAGCCTACTTCTGACGGGTGTCCGTAGTGCTCTACATGATATTTATATTCGCGCGTACCTTCTATATATAACGAACGTGCCATCCAGTCGCCCGTACCCTCAACACATTGCGGTCCCCAATGTGCCCATATACCGAACTTTACGTTGCGGAACCACTCTGGCACCTGATATTGTTCAAGCGACTGCCATGTAGGTTCAAACTTACCTTTCATCATAGGCTCATCATTTTCTGACACAGTAACCTGATATGTCTGAGCAGACAAAGGCAATACGGCAGACAACAAAGAAGCCAAAAGAATTTTGTATTTCATGATATTTTTATTTATTGTTTGGCTAACACTCAACAAATATACTACTTTTTAGCATTAGCAACAAATACAGACTTTCTATTTTAAATACTTTAACTTTTAGACACTTAATAAATGTAAATAAAGCACAGTACTATTAGTTCTGCCCGAAAACCCACTGAAAAAGGCTGTCTAAAATACCGTCTTTCACACTATAAAACGATGTGTTTTACCTGCTAAAACGATGTGTTTTGCAATCCCGTTTGCGGCATATTGTAACACGCCTGATAATCAGACAGTTAGACTTACGGACACAATTACATATTACAAAAATTGCATAATACGACAGGAATTATCTCTTAAGATTATTTAACCTTTACATATAATATTCTTTCAGAGCTCAATTTGGTGGACAGATACATTTATATTGACGATAAAATTCATTCAACAAGGTATGTCAAACTTTAAATTAAATCGCTACGTACATTCTGCTATAACAAAGTGCCACATGCCGACATACCATGAAACATAAACTGCGAGAAACTGCTTACACGTATTTTATCCCCTGTAAATAAATATGAGACGAGATGTCTGTAAAATACTTATTTATGCACTTTTATGCAACAATTCTGTATATTTATTCCTAAATTCCACAAAATATACAGATTTATTGAAAAATATATGCATTTTTCAGACTTATAGCAACAGAATTATTACTTTTGCAGCCAAAAACTTCAATAGGTACATTATGAACAAGAAAACAAGAATACCAAATCCTGCCGTTGCAATCACACCGCTAGTTGTGCTCGTAGCCCTGCTGGCAATGGTAATTCCAACATTCGGAGGCGACGCACTGTTAGGCGGAAGTCAGGTGTCACTGCTCATCGCGTCGGCCGTATGCGTAGGCATAGCCATGATAAAATACAACTATAAATGGAGCGTGCTCGAGGAAGGAATGGCCAAGAATATAAAAAAGGTTACTCCTGCCATTATTATACTTCTGCTCATTGGCGCCATATCCGGAACATGGATGCTGAGCGGAGTTGTGCCCACTCTGATATACTACGGCCTGCAGATTCTCACACCGCAGTTTTTTCTTGCATCGTGCTGCATTATTTGCGCCATAGTGTCTGTCATCACAGGCAGTTCATGGACCACCATAGCCACAATAGGCATGGCGCTGCTGGGCATAGGCAAGGCACAAGGATTCGACGAAGGATGGATTGCAGGCGCAATAATATCGGGAGCCTACTTCGGCGACAAGATTTCACCGCTGTCAGACACAACGGTGCTGGCTTCGTCTACCACAGGCACAAAGCTGTTCACCCACATACGATATATGCTGATAACCACGGTTCCGTCTATGGTCATAACCCTCGGCATATTTACAGTTGCCGGACTGACAATGAGCCATACCGGCAATGAGCAGAGTGCCCTTTTTGCCGACACTCTGGCTCAGACATTCAATCTTTCGCCATGGCTGATGCTTGTGCCAATTGTCACCGGATGCCTTATCCTTGCCAAGCTGCCGACCATCATCACACTGTTCATTTCGTCTGTAGTGGCAGGAACATGCATATT
>OKVE01000801.1_pt1 | contig 11148 bp, 10 predicted proteins | sample 1604781 | NCBI WGS metagenome assembly OKVE01 (sample SAMN01760918, study PRJEB22395) | human gut metagenome
AGAATACTACCCGCAACTCCAATGGCAACATGCGCAAGAAGCAGTCTGAGTACGCTACTCAGCTGAAGGAGAAGCAGAAGGTCAAGTTCATCTACGGCGTTCTGGAGAAGCAGTTCCACAACGCTTACCTGAAGGCTGAGGCTATGCCCGGCAAGACCGGTGAGAACCTGCTTCAGCTCATGGAGCGCCGTCTGGACAACGTCGTGTTCCGTCTGGGCTTTGCTCAGACCCGCCGCGACGCTCGTCAGCTGGTCTCTCACGCTCACTTCACCGTCAACGGCAAGAAGGTCAACATCCCCTCTTACCTCATCAAGGCCGGTGATGTCATCGAGGTCCGTGAGTCCAGCCGCAGCTCTGCTAAGTTCGCTAAACTGACTGGCCCCGAGGCTCCCGTCGTGGCTCTGCCCTCCTGGCTGGACCGCGAGGCTGGCACCCTGAAGGGCGTCGTCAACAAGCTCCCCGAGCGCAGCGACATCGACTACGAAGTTGCAGAGCACCTCATCGTCGAGCTGTACTCCAAGTAATCCATTAAGAAGGCCTGGCCTTCCGTGTGGATGGCCGGTTTTCGCATTCTTTTCTTTGAAAGAATTTAATAATGGGCCGATGGCAACATCGGTTTGACAAGGAGGGCATAGATATGATGGAGATTGAACGTCCCAAAATCGAAACGGCAAGCCTGTCTCCCGACGGCCGCTACGGCAAGTTCGTGGCAGAGCCTCTGGAGCGTGGCTTTGGCATCACACTGGGCAACAGCCTGCGTCGTGTGCTTCTTTCCTCTCTGCCCGGTGTCGCCGTGACCAGCGTCAAGATCGACGGCGTGGTTCACGAGTTCTCCACCATTGAGGGCGTCAAGGAAGACGTTACCGAGATTGTCCTGAACCTGAAGGGTATCGCTGCAAAGCTGTACACCGACGGTCCGAAGACAGTGCGTGTTGAGGCAGTTGGCCCCTGTGAGGTCACCGCCGACAACATCAAGCAGGGCGATGATATTGAGATCCTGAACCCTGAGTGGCACATCGCAACCCTGGGCGAGGGCGGCAAGCTCGTCATGGAGCTGACCTTCGATAAGGGTCGCGGCTATGTGCCCGCTGAGCGCAACAAGCAGGCCATCATCGAGAAGAATGACATCAACACTCTTCCCGTTGATAGCATTTACACCCCCGTGCTCAAGGTGAATTATAATGTCGAGAGCACCCGTGTTGGCCAGGCCATCGACTACGACAAGCTGACCATCGAGGTTTGGACGGATGGCACGATCAATGCACAGGAGGCCGTTTCTCTGGCTGCCCGTGTGCTGACCGAGCACCTGAACCTGTTCGTCAACCTGTCCGACGAGGCCGCTGGCGCTGAGATCATGGTGGAGAAGACCAACGACGATAAGGAGAAGGCTCTGGAGATGACCATCGAAGAGCTGGATCTGAGCGTCCGTTCCTTCAACTGCCTCAAGCGCGCCGGCATCAACACGGTGGAGGATCTGGTCAGCAAGAGCGAGGACGAAATGATGAAGGTTCGTAACCTCGGCCGCAAGAGCCTCGAGGAAGTCATGGCTAAGCTGGACTCTCTCGGCTTCAAGCTGAACACAGACGATGAGTAATATTAAAGTTAAGGAGTGAAACGGGATGCCCGGTACCAGAAAGCTCGGTAGAACCAGCGACAGCCGCAACGCTATGATGCGCGCTATGGTTACCTACCTGTTAGAGAATGGCAAGATTGAGACCACTGTCACTCGCGCCAAGGACGTTCGTTCCATGGCCGAGAAGATGATCACCCTGGGTAAGGCCAGCGACCTGCACACCAAGCGTCAGGTCTACGCCTACATCACCAAGGAAGATGTTGCAAAGAAGCTGTTTGATGAGATCAGCCCCAAGTACGCTGACCGCAACGGCGGCTACACCCGCATCATCAAGATCGGCGCTCGCCGCGGCGACGCTGCTGAGATGGCAGTTCTGGAGCTCGTCTGATCGACTCTGACTGAATAAATCAGTATCAAAAAGCCCTTTCCCATCTGGGAGAGGGCTTTTTCTGTTTTCGCCGCTTGGCAGAGCCCTCCTTGCGTGATATACTGATACTGTTATGGTATGCAGATTTCCACGAGCAGGAGGGAACATGTTGAAAATCAAAGGATGGCTGCGGGCGGCTGCGCTGTGCGTGGCGTTCTGCCTGCTGCTGACCGGGTGCACCATCCCCATGCCGGAAGAGACGGTGCAGGTGGAGGAACTGCTGCGTGCGCCCCGCCTTGCGGGCGATTACGGCGCATTGCAGACCGCCCTGAACGACTGGCTGGGGGAGAGCGCCCAGCTGAAATATCCGCTGCAGGGCGACCTGCTGTCGCCCTTTGTGCTGCAGGATTTCGACGGCGACGGCGAACAGGACGCAGCGGTGTTCTACACCACGGCCCTCACCTCCAATGTATGCGTTGCTTTCTTACGCAAGAACAGCGGGGGGGCCTGGCAGGTGAGCCAGACCGTAGAGGGCCTGGCCGATTCGGTGGACAATGTCCGGCTGGCTCAGCTTCAGGCGGGCGGCACGGCCCAGCTCGTCGTGGGCTATGCGGCTTCGCAGGATGACCACTATCTGGCCGTTTACTCCTATGAGAACGGTGAGGTGTCGGCTATCCTTGAGCAGGCATATGAGCAGTACCTCGTGGAGGACATCACCGGCGGCGGCAGCGAAGACCTTATCCTGATGTCCACGCTGGAAGACAGCGGCGTCCAGATCGAGCTGCTGACCGTCGATAAGGACGGAAGTTTCCAGCAGGTGGCCGTTATGGCACTGTCGGGCGATAAGTTCTCGGGCTGCGCCTCGGTGGCGGCGGGCCTCGGCGCGGACGGAAAGCACTATCTGGTGCTGGACGGCTGGACGGGCATCTCGGGCAATAATCTGGCCTCGGTGCTGCTGCGGTTCGACGATGAGAGCCAGCAGATGGTGCCGGCCTCACAAATCGCCAGCGAGGAGCTGTACAATGCCTCGCTGCGCAATGTCCCAAGCCTCGTGAGCCGCGATCTGGACGGCGACGGCACCGTGGAGATACCGACCCAGCCCGACGAAGCGGGTCTGCTGAACATGAGCCAGAGCCGACGGATGGATTTTATCGTCTGGATGGACTACACGGCGTCAGCGCCGGAAAAGAGTTTCGGCCTGCTGGATGAGGAGACCGGCTGTTATATCGCCCTGCCCATCGAGTGGGAGGGCAACCTGATGCTGACGGACAGCACGGACGAGGAAGACGCCGTGGAGCTGCGGACGGTAGACGAGAACAAGCTGGTACTTACCCTGCGGCTGGCTTCGTCCAGCGAGAACGCTGTGGGATGGACCCGCCTTGGTGTGGTGGCGTCCCGCCAGATGCAGGCAAAGCTCGGCCCGGATGTGACCATAGAGGATCCGGATTACCGGCTCTCCCGGTCGCTGTACCGGCTGAATTAACCCTCTCAGGCGCTTCGCGCCAAGGTCGGGTTGCGGCTCCCAGCATCTGCTTCGCTCTCGCTCGCATCCTGCTGGCCGCTGCCCCAACAGCTCCTCCCTGTTTCCGCCACTGGCGGCGGTCGTCGCCGTTGCTCCCAAGGGGAGAGCCATTGGCAGGCAGGGTAAGTCTGAGTGGACTGAATAAAAATGATTTTTCGTAACATGCCGGGCCTTGCGCATAAGGCAAACCGGATAGAAACGGAGGAACGATAAATGGTCAAGGTTCTGGTAGTGGAAGATGAGACCAGCATTCGCGAGATGATAGCGCTGAACCTGCGTCTGGCCGGGATGGAGGCTGTGGAGGCGGACAGCGCCGAAGCGGCCCTGCCTCTTCTGGAGCAGCGCCCGGGCTGTGACGCGGCCATCCTGGACGTGATGCTGCCGGGCATGAATGGCTTCTCGCTCTGCGAGACCATTCGCCGCACCGACCAGAAGATCGGCATCATCATCCTGAGTGCCAAGGGGCAGGAGCAGGATAAAATTCGCGGCCTGTCCATCGGTGCCGACGACTATATGACCAAGCCCTTCAGCGTCAGTGAGCTGCTGGCCCGTGTGGAGGCGCTCTGCCGCCGCGTGGGCCGTTCGGCCAGCGCCGAGGCAGGGGAGCAGGCTCCGGCCTCACTGGTGAGCGGCAGCTTCGTGCTGGACGAGAACCGCCGCGTCCTGCTCAAGGCGGGCAAGCCCATCGAGCTGACTCAGGTGGAGTTCCAGATCATGGAGCTGTTCTTCCGCAACCCCGGTGTGGCGCTGGTGCGCGAGCGCATCCTCAAAGGTGTCTGGGGTGAAAACTACTTCGGCGACGTCAAGATCGTGGACGTGAACATCCGCCGTCTGCGGATGAAGGTGGAGGATGAGCCCAGCCATCCGGCACATATCCTCACCGTGTGGGGATATGGTTATCGGTGGGAGGAGTAACATGCGAAGCGGTATCACCCGGCGATGGCTGCGGGGCAGTCTGCTCATTACGGTACTGCTGGTGCTGCTGGTGGAGGTCATGTTCCTCTACAGCGCCACCCGCAGCTACTACAACGGCGTCCAGCAGACCATGTACCGCCGCTTTTCGTCCATCACCGGTCAGCTCAAAATGTACACCGGCGAAACGAGCCAGAAGACCGCCGCCAGCCGCAGCGTGGCTCTGCGTCGGATGGTGGAGCAGTTCTCCGATAAGGACAAATACGAATTTATGCTGCTGGACAGCTACGGCGGCGTTATCGCCTCGTCCAGCGGCACCGATGCCGAGGGCATCGTCACCCGCACCGACTTTGAGCAGGCGCAGGACGCCGTGGACGGGCAGGGCATCGCCATCTACCGCACCCAGAGCGGAGAAATGGTCATGGCGGCCTGCTGTCTCGTACCCTATGCAGCCGAAGATGTGGCCGCCATGCGTCTCGTCACCAGTCTGACACTGGTGGAAGAACAGCTCAAACGCACCGTGGTGGTAGCCCTCATCATGGGTGCGGCGGTGCTGGCCTTTACCATCATGTCGGGCCTGTACTTCGTGCGGAGCATCGTGGTGCCGCTGGGACAGGTGGAGCGCACCGCCGCCGGCATCGCCCGGGGTGAGCTGGATGTCCGTCTGCCCGTCACCGGCGACGAGCGGGATGAGGTGGACCGCCTGCGCGGCACTATCAACCGAATGGCCGAGGGCCTCGAAGAGACGGAAAAGATGAAAAACGAGTTCATCAGCTCCGTTTCCCACGAGCTGCGCACCCCGCTCACCTCCATCCGGGGCTGGGTGGAGACGCTGCGCACACTGGACGACCCCTCCGACGAGAACTACCGCAAGGGCCTCGAGATCATCAACAACGAGACGGCCCGCCTCTACAACATGGTGGAGGAGCTGCTGGATTTCAGCCGCCTGCAGAATGGCCGTCTCAAGATGACCTGCCGCCCCCTCGACCTTGTGGCCGAGCTGACCGATGCGGTGCTTTTCTGCGAGGCCCGCATCCAGCGGGAGGGGCTTGTGCTGGTGTACAATGAGCCGGAGGAGATGATCCCGGTCTACGCCGACCCCGACCGTCTGCGGCAGGTGTTCATCAACATCCTGGACAACGCCATCAAGTATTCCGCCCCCGGCGGGCGCATCACAGTCAAGCTCTGGGCGGGCGAGTACAAAGCCTTTATCGAATTTATCGACCAGGGCCGCGGCATCCCGCCCGAAGACCTCGAGAACGTCAAGACCAAGTTCTACAAGGGCAGCAACTCGGTGCGCGGCAGCGGCATCGGTCTGGCGCTGGTGGACTCCATCATGACCGCCCTCGACGGCACGATGGACATCAAGAGCACTCTGGGCCGGGGTACGGTGGTCACTCTGGGACTGCCGCTCTACAAAAAATAAGATTTTGTCATATTTATATGATAGAATAAAGGTCAAAAACTGACAGGAGAAATCCATTTTATGAATCACGAACCCAAGAAGGAATGCTTCAAGACCAGTGTGGGCGGTCAGGCCCTGATGGAAGGCATCATGATGCGCGGCCCGGAGCACATCTGCTGCGCTGTGCGCAAGCCTGACGGCACCATCGAAACGAAGATAGAAGATACCCCGAAACACGGCATCTGGGCCAAGATCCCTCTCGTGCGGGGAGCCATCTCGATGATAGAGAGCCTCATCACCGGCTACCGCTACATGATGTACTCTGCCCAGGTGAGCATGGGCGACGAGTACGACGCCGAAGAGGAAGAGTCTGCCTTTGAAAAATGGGTGGGCGACCATCTGGGCAAGAAGGCCGAGGACATCCTGATGGCCGGCGCGGCCCTCGTGGGCGGCCTGTTCGCTATCCTGCTGTTCACCGTTCTGCCGACGGTGCTTGTGGGCGGCCTCGGCAAGGTGGTCACCCTGACCCGCTGGCCGAGAGTCATCCTCGAGGCGGTGCTGAAAGTTGCCATTTTCCTCAGCTACATGGTGGCCATCTCCAAAATGAAGGAGATCCACCGCGTTTTCGAGTATCACGGCGCAGAGCACAAGACCATCGCCTGCTACGAGGCCGGCGACGAGCTGACCGTGGAGAATGTCCGCAAGTATACCCGTTTCCACCCCCGCTGCGGCACCAGCTTCCTCATTCTGGTGGTCATCGTCAGTGTTTTCCTCTACAGCGTGCTGCCCTGGAGCAGCACCAGCCTCCGCGTCCTGTTCAAGCTGCTGCTCCTGCCGGTGGTCATGGGCATCAGCTACGAGCTGCTCAAGTGGTGCGGCCGCTCGGACAACATCGCCACCCGCATCATCCGCCAGCCCGGCCTCTGGGTGCAGCGGCTGACTGTCTTTGAACCCGACGACAGCATGATTGAGGTGGCCATCGCCGCCGTGACGCCGGTGCTGCCCGAAGACCCGGAGGACGGCAAATGGTGAGCGAAGCGATGCTGCCCCGTGCAGCGGTCAAAGAGGTGGAAGCGCGGCTGACGGCGGCGGGCTGTCCGGACGCAGATTTCGACGCCAGGGAGCTGTTCCGGCTGGCGACAGGCCGGGACGTCCGCCTTTCTGACCGTCCATTGGACGCCGCCGAAGCGGCAAAACTCGAAGAACTTACCGTTCGCCGTGCGGCCCGGGAGCCGCTGCAATACCTCTGCGGCAGCTGGCCTTTCCTCGACTTTGAACTGGCCGTGGGGCCGGGCGTGCTCTGTCCCCGTGCTGATACCGAGGTGGTGGCTGAGACGGCTGCCGAGATGCTGGCGGGCGTGGAAGCGCCCCGGGCGCTGGACCTCTGCGCCGGTACCGGCTGTCTGGGCCTTGGCGTCAAGCGGCTCTGCCCGGCGGCGCAGGTCGTCTGCGTGGAAAAGAGCCCGGAAGCCTACGTCTATCTCGAGAAAAATACCCGTCTGGCCCTGAAAGGCCGGGGCGGAAGCACCGAAAACGTGCTGGATGCCTCACCTTTTGAAGAGCCGGCCTTCGACTGGGGCATGAAGCCTACCCGCGCCGCAGAGCCGGTGGAGGGTGACCTCTTCACCTACTGGGAGACCCTGCCGGAGGGTCAGCTCGACCTCATCGTCTCGAACCCGCCCTACCTGACAGCGCAGGAGATGAGCGAATTGCAGCCCGAAGTGGCCAAAGAGCCGGCCATGGCACTGGAAGCCGGGGAAGACGGTCTCGTATTTTATAAGGCCATCGCGGAACACTACCAGAAAGCTCTGCGCCCCGGCGGTGCGCTGGCGCTGGAGATTGGCTGGCAGCAGCGGGAGGCCGTGACCGCCCTGCTGGAAGCAAACGGCTGGGCAGACATTGCCTGCCGGAAGGACTTCGGCGGCAATGACCGCTGTGTGACGGCCCAGAGACCCAAATAAGCGTGAGAAAAAGTGAAAATATCTACAACTATCTGTTGTAATATTTGAAATCTGTGATATACTATAGAGGAAAGAATCTGTATAGTACCGCCTGCACCCCGCAGGCCATGTGATAAAGGAGCAGCACGCTATGGCAAAGAATCAGAACAACAACGTCGCCCCCGCCACCCAGAAGACGGAGCCGGGCGCAAAGAAGGATGCGCTGGCAACTGCGCTGGCCCAAATCGAAAAGCAGTTCGGCAAGGGCGCCATCATGAAGCTGGGCGATAACACCGCCATGCAGGTGGACGCCATCTCTACCGGCAGCCTCGGCCTCGACCTGGCGCTGGGCGTGGGCGGTGTGCCGCGCGGCCGTATCATCGAGGTGTTCGGACCGGAATCCAGCGGTAAGACCACGCTGGCCCTCCACATCCTCGCCGAGGCGCAGAAAAAGGGCGGCGAGGTGGCCTTCATCGACGTCGAGCACGCCCTCGACCCGGCCTATGCCTCCGCACTGGGCGTGAACATCGACGAGCTGCTGGTCAGCCAGCCGGATACCGGCGAGCAGGCCATGGAGATCTGCGAGGCGCTGGTGCGCTCCGGTGCCATCGATGCCATCGTCGTGGACTCCGTCGCTGCTATGGTGCCTCGTGCCGAAATCGAGGGCGAGATGGGTGACAGCCACGTCGGCCTGCAGGCCCGTCTGATGAGTCAGGCTATGCGCAAGCTGACCAGCGTCATCGGCAAGACCAACACGGTCTGTGTCTTCATCAACCAGCTGCGCGAGAAGGTGGGCATCGTCTACGGCAACCCCGAAGTTACCACCGGCGGCCGCGCCCTGAAGTATTATTCTTCTGTCCGCATCGACATCCGCCGCGTCGAGGGCCTGAAGGACTCTTCCGGCCAGTTCATCGGCAACCACACCCGCGCCAAGATCGTCAAGAACAAGGTGGCTCCTCCGTTCCGTGAGGCTGAATTTGACATCATGTTCGGTGAGGGCATCTCCAAGATGAGCGAGCTCATCGACGTGGGTGTCAAGCTGGGCATCGTCCAGAAGAGCGGCGCATGGTTTAACTACGGCGACATCCGTCTGGGTCAGGGCCGTGACAACGCCAAGCAGTTCCTCAAGGACAACCCCGAGATCGCCAACGACATCGAGGGCCAGATCCGCGCCAACGCGGACAAGCTCTACGCCACCCGCCGCCCGGCGGGCAAAGCTGCTGCCGCTGCGGCAGAGAAGGAAGAGGGCGGCGAGACCGCTTCTGCCTCCAAGGAGCCTGTCGTCAAGGCCCCGGCCCGCAGCAGCGAGAGCGAGCTGGACATCATGGTGGAGGACTAAATGTCCTTTTCGAGAAGAGGCCATCCGCTGGCCGAAGAAGAAAAGTCCACCGACGCCGCCAAGGCCCGCGCCCGGGCCATGGAGCTTCTGGCCGGGCAGGAGCTTTCCTCCGGGCAGCTCTATGAGCGCTTGGGGCGGAAGTTTACCCAGCCCACCGCCGCCGCTGTGGTGGCGGAGATGGTGGAGCGGCAGTATGTGGACGACGAGCGCTACGCCCGGACCCGGGCGCACGGCCTGCTGGCCGCCCGCAAGAGCCGACGCGCTGCCGCGCAGAATCTGCGGCAGAAGGGGCTGGACGCGCAGCAGATCTCTGCTGCGCTGGAAGAGGTCTACGCCCCGGACGAAGCGGGCGGAGACCCGGAGCTGGAAGCCGCCGCCGCCCTCGTGGAAGGGCGGTACCGCGGCAAGCTGGCCGCAGGGCGGAAAGACCTTGTGGTGGCTGCGCTGGCCCGGCGGGGGTTTGCGTATCCGGTTATTAAAGAAGCGATTCGGCGAGTGGAAGAGGACGGTTAGTTCTCTTTTGCGCGCCAAAAGAGAACCAGAAAAGCGCCGCTTTGCGGCAGATTTTAGGCTTCTGCTTATGGCGAAAGTCATTCAAAATTATATCGTTAAATTGACCCTCAAGAGAGAAAGAGAGTATTACCCCATATGAAAATTGCGTGTATTTCCCTTGGCTGCCCGAAGAATCAGGTCGATTTGGACGTGATGGTCCACATCCTGCTATCGGCGGGCCACGAGACGGTGGCTGACCTCGCAGATGCGGACGTCATCCTCGTCAACACCTGCGGATTCATCGAGAGCGCCAAGACCGAGGCCATCGAGAACATCCTTGAGGCCTGCTCCTACAAGCAGGCGAACCCCAACCTGAAGGTGATCGTCACCGGCTGTCTGGCCGAGCGCTATCGCAGCCAGATCGAAGAAGAGATCCCCGAGGTGGACGCCGTGGTCGGCTGTGCCTCCAACAAGGCCATCGACTCCATCGTGGCCCGTCTGTTCAACGGTGAAGAACATCTGGAGAGCTACGGCCTCAAGAAGGACTTTCCTCTGGGCGGCAAGCGCGTCATCGGTACGCCTGCCCACTATGCGTACTTAAAAATCGCCGAGGGCTGCAACAACCGCTGCCACTACTGCGCGATCCCCGGCATCCGCGGCCCGCTGCGCAGCCGCGAGATGGCCGACTGTGTGGCCGAGGCCCGCTGGCTGGCCGGTGAGGGCGTCAAGGAGCTCATCATCGTGGCCCAGGACCCTACCGCCTACGGTGAGGACTGGGGCAAGCCGGGCAGCATCTGCGAGCTGCTGGACAAGCTGAACAAGATCCCAGGCCTCGAGTGGATCCGCATCATGTACGCTTACCCGGAGCGCATCACCGACGACTTCATCGCCGCCATGAAGCGGAACGAGAAGGTCCTGCCTTATCTCGATCTGCCCATCCAGCACTGCAACGACACGATCCTGAAAAACATGAACCGCCGCTCCAACCGCGCCGAGCTGCTGGATGTCATCGGCAAGCTGCGCCGTGAGATCCCGAACATCACCCTCCGCACTACCCTCATTGCGGGCTTCCCGGGTGAGACGGAAGAGCAGTTCGAGGACCTGTGCAACTTCGTGAAGGAAGTGCAGTTCGACCGTCTGGGCTGCTTTGCCTACTCCGCTGAGGAGAACACCGTTGCCGCCAAGATGGACGGCCAGATCGATCAGGAAGTCAAGGACAAGCGCGCTGAGCTGGTGATGCAGATCCAGACCGGCATCATGGCCCAGAAGCAGGCCGCAAAGGTGGGCCAGACTGTCCGCGTCCTCTGCGACGGTGTGGACGACGAGAGCGGCCTCTACCTCTGCCGCACCGCTGCCGATGCCCCCGAAGTGGACGGCAACGTCTGCGTGTCCAGCGAAGAGCCGCTCTACCCCGGCGAGTTCTATGATGTGCTGGTGGACGACAGCGACCTTTACGATCTGTATGGTACGGTCGTAAAATAACGTATTGGAGGATAAAACCTATGAATCTGCCCAATAAACTCACTCTGACCCGCATTGTGCTGGTGCCGGTGTTCATGATCTTTGTGTCCCTCACCAGTCTGGACGCGGTGGCCAAC
>OKVE01000804.1_pt1 | contig 11140 bp, 10 predicted proteins | sample 1604781 | NCBI WGS metagenome assembly OKVE01 (sample SAMN01760918, study PRJEB22395) | human gut metagenome
TTTATTTCTTCCTGACAGACTGGAGACTGGCACTCTGGTCATTGGTGCCGGTTATTGTTGGACTGTTCTCTTATTTTGGAATGATGCTGGATTATAAGCCAAGTTTTGAAAGGACGGTTAAGACCACAAAGGAGCTGAATGATGCTGCGGTAGAATATATTGACGGAATAGAGGTCATAAAGGCATTTGGAAAGACAGAAAGCTCTTATGCTAAATTTACAAAAGCGGCAAGGAAATATGCGGATTCTTTCATTTCATGGATGAGAAGATGTTCTGTCTATCATGCATTGATGATGGTGGTGACACCGTATACACTTCTTACAGTATTGCCTTTTGGAGCCTATTATGTATCGAATAAAACCTTAGAGTTATCTGATTTTGTCATTTGTATCATTCTCTCACTGGGAATTGTCGGGCCTCTGATCACGGTGGGCTCCTATACAGATGACCTTGGGAAAATCGGAGTGATCGTTGATGAGATAGCAGGTATTTTAGAACAGCCGGAGTTAAAACGTCCGGATAAAAGTAAAGATGTTCCAAAAGATAATTCCATCATTCTTGAAAATGTAAGGTTTGGCTATCACGACAAAGAAATCCTGCATGGAGTAAATATGGAACTGAAAGCAGGGACTGTAAATGCAATTGTTGGACCTTCCGGAAGCGGAAAGTCAACTATCGCAAAGCTAATCGCATCTTTATGGGATGTGGATTCCGGCAGCATTAAAATCGGTGGGGTTGATGTAAAAGAGCTGGCACTTACAGATTTCAACCGGAAAATTGCCTATGTCGCGCAGGACAATTATCTGTTTAATGAGACAGTTCGTGAAAATATCAGACAGGGAAATCCAAACGCTACGGATGAACAGGTGGTTGAGGTTACAAAGAAGAGCGGCTGTTATGAATTTATCATGCAGTTAGAAAATGGATTTGATACCGTTGTAGGCGGTGCCGGTGGACATCTGTCGGGAGGAGAGAGACAGCGTATCTCGATTGCCCGGGCGATGCTAAAGGATGCACCGATCGTCATTTTAGATGAGGCAACTGCCTACACCGATCCGGAAAACGAAGCTATATTACAAAAATCCATTGCAAAACTGGTGGACGGAAAGACACTGATCGTCATAGCACACAGGCTTTCTACCGTTAAGGACAGTGACCAGATCTTTGTGGTAAATGATGGAAACGTGACAGCACATGGCACGCATGAGCAGCTTCTGGTGTCATGCCCGCTTTATAAAGAAATGTGGAATGCCCATATTTCAGTAAAAGATACCGTAAAGGAGGGCGAATGATATGTTTGAGATTCTGGCGAAATTCTTTCGATTTTCAGGGAGGGAAAATGGAAACAAATTCAAACTGTCGATGGTCATTGGGCTTGTAGAAGCACTTGCATCTGCAATGAAGATACCAGCCATTATGTACATATTGATTGGTTTGCTTGGTGGAAAACCGATAGGAAAATATATCGGAGGTTCCTTAGCCATTATGGTCATTGCGATTGTGATTGCTGTTATATGTAAGAGAAGTTCTACGGTACTTCAGACAGAAGGTGGCTATAATGCAAGTGCTTTTACGAGAATCAAAATTGCAGAGCATCTGCGTTACCTTCCGATGGGATATTTTAATTCCAACAGTATTGGGGAAATTTCTTCGGTGACAACCAATACGATGGAATCACTAGGAGATATAGCGGCCAGGGTGGTTATGCTGACAACGCAGGGGATTTTAGAGACTTTGATGATCATCCTTATGCTGCTTGTTTTTGATTGGAGAATCGGACTGATATCTGCAGCTGGAGTCCTGATTTTCTTTGGTGTAAATTCTATGATGCAGAATGCAGGGGAAAAAGATTCGGAACAAAAGGTGGTATGTGATACAGAACTCGTAAGTCAGATCATGGAGTATCTTCAGGGAATCTCAGAAGTGAAATCCTACAATCTGCTTGGAAAACAGGCAAAGAGATTAAATGATGCAAACGATGCGAGTGCCAAAATCAATACTAGGATGGAAATGGTATTTGTCCCGTATCATTTTTTGCAAAGCGTGATAACGAAGATAACAGGAGCCGTAATTGTGGCATGCAGTGCATATTTTTATATCAATGGAACTATGAGTGCGGTTTATGCCATTGGTATGACAATCTCAGCATTTATGCTTTATGCCAGTCTGGAATGTACAGGAAATTACTCATCCCTCTTACATGTGGTAAGTGTATGTGTGGACAAAGCAAATGCAATTCTGGAACTGGATACGATGGATATCGACGGCAAAGAGATACAGCCGGAAAACTATGATATCAGACTTTCAGATGTTACATTTTCCTACGATAAGCGGAAGATTATTGATGGTGTATCACTCTCTATCCCAGAAAAAACAACGACAGCAATCGTTGGTCCGTCTGGCGGAGGTAAATCTACACTTTGTAATCTGATTGCCAGATTCTGGGATGTGGATTCCGGAGAAGTGACCCTTGGCGGTGTAAATGTAAAAGAGTACAGCATGAACAGCCTGATGAATAATTTTGCATTTGTCTTTCAGTCCGTCTATCTTTTTGCAGATACAATTGAGAATAATATTAAGTTCGGGCGTCAGGATGCAAGTCATGAGGAAGTGGTGGAAGCAGCAAAGAAAGCCTGCTGTCACGAGTTTATCAGCAAACTTCCAAATGGATATAATACCGTGATCGGAGAGGGCGGTGCCACGCTTTCCGGTGGTGAAAAACAACGGATCTCCATTGCCAGGGCGATTATGAAGGATGCACCGATCATTATTCTTGATGAGGCAACTGCGAATGTAGATCCTGAGAATGAGAAAGAACTTGTGGAGGCTGTGGATGCACTGACGAAAGAAAAAACGATCATTATGATCGCACACAGACTGAAGACGGTACGCCATGCAGATCAGATCGTGGTCGTAGAGAAAGGGCAGATTGTGCAGAAAGGAACCCATGAGCAGCTGATGAAGCAGGAAGGAATTTACAAGCGGTTTGTGGATGCAAGAGAGCAGGCAGTCAGCTGGAAACTGGCACGTTAAGAAACAAAGTAATATATTGATAAAAAACAAGGAGAATTCAAAATGAAAAATAAAAAGAAATTAAAAGGAAAAGATTTGATCAATATTGGAATCTATGCAGCGATTTACTGTGTGATTATGACAGCAGTTGCAATGCTGGGATTTATACCGATCATGATGCCGCTTTTATGTGTGATTGTCCCAATATTTGGAGGTATTCCATATATGCTTTTTTTGACAAAAGTTGATAAATTTGGAATGATAACTATTTATGCTATGATCGTTGGATTGTTTTTGTGGATTACAGGAATGGGATACTGGCCGTTTATTTTTGGAATTATATGTGGTGTTATTACAGACCTTATTGTAAAATCGGGAAATTATAAAAGCAGTAAGAAAAATATATTAAGTTGTGGAGTATTTAATCTGATCATCTTTGGAAACTCTGTTCCAATGTTTATGAATATTGAGGCATATTTCAGTACGCGTCAGAGTTTTGGACAGGAGTATATCACTAAAATGACAGATATCTTTGCGAACTCATGGCTGATCCCATTACTTATTGCAGCATGCGTGATTTGTGGATGGATCGGAGGAGTATTTGGAAAATCATTGTTGAAAAAGCATTTTGAGAAAGCGGGAATTGCATAATGATACATACATACGTCACATTTGATCCAAGAACGAAAATGCTTCTTTTAATGACAATGGCAATATTTGTTCTGGGAGGAGCAGGAGATAAATTATTTGGTGCGTACCTTCCGTTATTCTGTCTGCTTCCGTTCGTGCTTTTTATACTTGTAGGTAAGTGGAAAAGAGCAGCAGGATACATCATTTTGTACAGTGTATTTTATTTGCTGACAGTGTTTGTGCTGCCTCATATGACAGGTTTTATTGGATTTATATTGCTTGCATTCTGCGGGATTATGACAAGGTTTCTGCCGGGAATCATGGCTGGAACCTATCTGATGCAGACAACAACAGTAAGTGAGTTTTCTTCGGCTATGAGCAGGATGCATGTTACGGATAAGCTGACCATACCACTTTCTGTTATGTTTCGTTTTTTTCCAACGATTGCGGATGAATTCCGGGCAATCAATGATGCGATGCGTATGCGGGATATTCGCTTCGGCGGGAAAAATGTCGATAAAATGATAGAGTACAGACTGATTCCACTTATGGTCTGCTCCGCAAAACTTGGAGAGGAGCTCAATGCCGCAGCTATTACACGGGGACTTGGCGGTGATGTAAAGCGGACCAATGTGTGCCGGATTGGTTTTCATTTTCAGGACTATATTGTAGTACTTATTTGCTTTATTCCTTATGTAATATGGAGCGTTTCAATGATTTCAAGATTATTTATGTAATATATAGATAAAACCGCATGCTGTCATGATATTGGCAGAGTGCGGTTTTGTTACAAATGGAGGATATTATGATACAGATAGAAAATGTCAGTTTTCAGTATAATAATTCAGAAAAAGGAGCGTTAAAAGATGTTTCGATTTCAGTTGATAAAGGAGAATGTGTTTTGTTATGTGGGGCATCAGGTTGTGGAAAGACAACAATAACGCGCCTTATAAATGGTCTTATCCCACATTTTTATGAAGGAGAGTATAGCGGAAATGTCAGCGTTTATGGAATGAATGTGCAGAGTGAAGAACTATATAATATATCAAAAAAGGTAGGTAGTGTATTTCAGAATCCAAGAAGTCAGTTTTTCTGCATGGATACGACAAGTGAAGTTGCGTTTGGATGCGAAAATATGGGACTTGTAGAAAACGATATTAACGAACGTGTAAAACTGGCTGTAAGCGAACTGGAAATGGAAAATCTTATGGACAGAGATATTTTTAAATTGTCAGGCGGTGAGAAGCAGAGAGTTGCCTGTGGTTCTGTAACCGCGATGCAGCCCGACGTATTTGTACTTGATGAACCGACATCAAATCTGGATAAAGAATCCATAGAAAGACTAAAAAATACGCTTTTACTCTGGAAAAAGCAGGGAAAAACAATCGTGATAGCGGAGCATAGGTTGTATTGGCTTAAGGAAATATGTGACCGTGTAGTCTATCTTGAACATGGAAGAATTATGTTTGATATCACAATGCAGGAATTTCTGAAATTTTCAGAGCAAAAGCTGCAAAATCTCGGACTTCGTACAATGCAGCCACATTGTGATGAAAGCAGTAAAAGACATGAGTATATTGCCAAAAAGTCGGATATAGTACTGAAGAATTATTATTTTTCCTATGGAGAAAAAAAGGTACTGGAGTTTGGAGATATGCAGCTCCCAAAGAATGAACTTATAGCAATTACAGGACAAAACGGAGCAGGAAAATCTACGTTCGTCAGATGCTTTTGCGGATTGGAGAAAAAATTTAAGGGACAGACGGTCATAGAAGAGAAGCAGTATAAACCAAAGGAAATGCTCCGTAAATGTTATCTTGTAATGCAGGATGTAAATCATCAGCTTTTCTGTGAATCTGTAGAAGATGAAGTTCTTCTTGGAGCATCGGATACCGGAAAAGAGATAAAGGAAAGAGCCAAAGAAATTATGCAAAAACTTGGTATATGGGAATTTCGTGATAAACATCCGATGTCATTATCCGGTGGTCAGAAACAGCGTGTGGCTATTGCATCGTCTGTGCTTGCAGAAAAGGAGATACTGATATTTGATGAGCCGACGAGCGGTCTGGATTATTATCATATGGTAAGTACTGCACAGCTGTTTAAAGAACTTCGTGAAATGGGTAAAAGTATTTTTATTATCACCCATGACAGGGAATTGATTGAACGATGTTGTAATTATGAATTTTATGTGGCTGATCGACAGGCGACATTGTATGGATTATAAATACTCGCAAATAAAATTGAGAACTATTTCTAATATCACGGATCAGGTTATAGAAACGGCAAATGAAAGGCAGACTCGTGGCTAATTGGGCATTGGTAAGGAATCAGCTTTCAATGGATGACAAGCTGCAAACACGAATATTAAAATACGAGAATTACTAAGGAGATTTTAAATAAGTAAACGGAAATCAACACCATATGAAGTAGATGAAGAACTTCCGTTTGATTGAACCCCATAAAAATGGTGGTCGATTTATCGACCACCACAAAAAAATTAAAAAACTTACACACTTTACTTGACAAACTCTGTAGACATTTATTTATTTGTGCTGTCTGCATCAATTACAGACTGAATCTGCTTCATAAGGGCATCATAGTTGTCCTTGTTATCAATTCCGCCGAGCATTGGTTCGCCTACAATATTGCCATTTCTGTCAACAAGTATAGTTGTTGGAAATGCCATGATTTCTGAGGCATATTTACCGGCAGCACTAGAGGAGTCAATTGACAGATTACGATATTTGACACCCTGGCTTTCAAGAACAGAGGCAGCCTCTTTGATAGCTGTTTTATTGCCATCGAAGGTCTCGGTGTTGATGCCAACCACTTCTCCGCCCATTGATTTGATAGCATCATTTAATTCGTTAAGTTTGGATAATTCAGCGACACATGGTTTGCAGCCGGTAAACCAGAAATTGACGACTGTTACTGCATTACCGGAAAACAGGCTGTCATCAACCTTATTGCCATCAAAATCCTCACCGGAAAAATCACTGAATACAGATGAGGCTTTAGAGCTGTCCTTCTTGTTATCGTCTGATGATTTATTTTTGTTTTCAAGCTCTGCTATCTGTTCCTCGATTTTTCGTATGGTTTCAATATCCTCATTAAGTGTTTTAAGCTCATCGTCTGTGAATGAATTCTTGTTTGATTCTACGGTACCGGCAAGATAATCAGCATAATTTCCGTTTGGATCGGCGTCGCTTTTGTTCATCATGCCAAATGCCTTGTTCCACACATCAGCGTGATCTGCAAAAAGCTGATTTTCCTGCTGATATAAATCATCAAGTCTTGAATCTGATTTGCCGGATGCTTCTGTGCCGGCTTCAGTCTGAGTGTTCTTAGAATCTGTGTTGGAAGATTGCTTTCCACCGCATGCTGTAAGTGATAATGCTATGCAGAGTGTAAAAATAGAAATAAATGATAATTTGTTTTTCATGAGTAATTTCTCCTTTAAAAATAATAGTAAAATGTTTAATAGTTATCTGTTGTCATTTTTTTGACATGATTTTCCCATAAACCGGTAGCAGATGGCGTCCTTCGGACAGGCCTTTATGCAGGCACCGCAGCGTATGCACTCGGGGTGATCCGGTGTCTTACACACATCCACATCCATCTTACATGCCTTTGAGCATTGACCGCATCCGACACATTTGCTGCTATCAACGGTGATTTTGAGCAGGCTGACCTTATTAAATAATGAGTAGATTGCTCCAAGTGGACAAATCCATTTACAGAAGGGCCTGTAAAATAAAATACTTAGTACAATCACTGCAATTAAAATCATACACTTGAAAGAAAAAAGCTTTCCCAGCGCAGAACGGATAGCAGCATTTCCAATAGATAACGGTATAGCACCCTCTAAAACACCCTGAGGACAGATATATTTGCAGAAGAACGGGTCTCCCATTCCTATAGAGTTCGTTACAAGCATCGGAAGAAGTATAACGAAAACAATAAGAATGACATATTTTAGGTACCTAAGAGGCTTTAGTTTGGCTGTGGATAATTTCTTTCCGGGGATTTTATGAAGTAAATCCTGAAACCATCCAAATGGGCACAAAAAACCACATATAAATCTGCCGAGAGTTACACCGAGTAAAATAAAAAATCCGGTTATGTAGTATGAAAACTTAAATTTTGATGATCCGACGACTGCCTGAAATGCCCCTATTGGACAGGCTCCTGTCGCGGCAGGGCAGGAGTAGCAGTTTAATCCGGGTACGCATACTGTTTTTGCATTGCCCTGATATATTTTACCCTTAAATAAATTTGGAATATGAATATTGGTCAGCAGCGTTGCTGCGGCCTGTATCCATCCACGTATTTTTGCCAGCTTTTTTGATAGCAATTTCTTTTTCTTATCCAATTCCGACACACTCCAGACATAGTTTTATTGCTTTACCAAGCACGGTAGCCGCCTCACCTCTGACTGCACCATAGCTTACCATGGATACACCAAGGATAAGCAGAATGATTTGACATGTTTTTTGGTATTTCAACATAATGTTGCTCCTTTTTTGTTGTATTGTTGACCAGCTGACTTTGGTATTATACAATATAGGTTGTAAAATTATTGTTAAGAAGCAGGAGAACATTTTGAGATTATTAATTGTTGAGGATGAGAAACAAATATGTGATATGGTTGCAAAGAGTCTGTATGCTGCCGGTTATGAGGTGGATACCTGTTATGATGGGAAAGAGGCTCTTGAATGTATACTGTCGGAGAATTATGATCTGATAGTTTTGGATTTGAATCTGCCGGGGATGGATGGCATGGAGCTTCTTAAGGAGCTTAGAAAATACAATGATGAAACTAAGGTTTTGATATTATCTGCAAGAGGTCAGATTGCTGATAAGGTAGAGGGACTGGATGCAGGAGCAAATGATTACATGGAAAAACCATTCCATCTGCAGGAGCTTGAGGCACGTATCAGAAGCCTGACAAGAAGGAAATTTGTACAGAATGATATATGTCTTAAATGCGGAGAAATAAAGTTTGATACGATTAAACGCGAGGCATATGCAAAGGGAGAGCCGGTTCCACTGACAAGAAAAGAGAATGGTATTTTGGAATATTTACTTATCAATATAGGCAGACCGGTGAGTCAGGAGGAGCTGATAGAGCATGTGTGGGATGCCACGGCAGACAGCTTTAGCGGAGCAATCAGGGTACATATGTCTTCACTTAGAAAAAAGCTTAAGGCGAAGCTGGGATATGATCCCATTTTGAACAAGGTAGGTGAAGGCTATAAAATACGGGAGGAGTCTGACAGATGAAAAGAATGTCGCTACAGTGGAGACTTACGTGCATTACTACATTGTGTATTGCTATTATATGTGGCTGCCTGACTATGTTTGTCTATAAAAATGGTGTGCATTACATCGATTCTCTGCAGGATGCGGTAGAGTCACAGGGGGATGAAAAAGGAAACAAATCAGATGAAATATATATCAGCATACCGGACGATAAGTGGGATGAGTTTGCGGATGAATTTTCGGTTCAGGTGTACAATAATAAGGCCGACTATAAAAGAAACAGTCTGATAATCACGGTTTTGCTGGCGCTTTTGGGAGGTGTCGTCACTTATTTTATAAGCGGGCATGCACTCAGACCAATCAGGGAGTTTTCAGATAAAATTGAAGAGGTACAGGCTCAGAATCTGTCTGATTCAAGAATAGAGGAAAACAATGTTAAGGAACTGAACCAGCTGGGTATTTCTTATAATAAGATGCTTGAGCGTCTGTCGGAAGCATTTGAGATACAGAGACAGTTTACTGCAAATGCAGCACATGAGCTGCGAACTCCATTAGCGTTAATGCAGGTACAGCTTGATTTATATAATTCTGCCTCTCACCCGGGAAATGATGCAGACACTTTGCAGACCATAAAAATGGTTACGGAACAAAATGATAAATTAAACAGGATGGTAAAGACTCTTCTTGACATGAGTGAGCTTCAGACGGTGGGAAGGGATGATAAAATTATATTGGATGCTATTGTTGAAGAGGTTTTGGCAGACCTTGAGCCTCTTGCCGTGGAAAAGAATATAAAGCTGATTGGAAAATGTGAGGATGCCACTATGATAGGCAGTGATATCCTTATTTACAGGCTTGTATACAATCTGGTTGAGAATGCCATCAAATATAATCATCCGCTCGGACAGGTTACAGTAACCGCATATCAGAGAAACAAGCATGTTTATCTGTCTGTAGAAGATACGGGAAGCGGAATACCAAAGGAGCTTAGGGAGAGAGTGTTCGAGCCATTCTTCCGTGTGGATAAATCCAGAAGCCGGGAGCTGGGTGGCGTAGGACTCGGACTTGCTCTTGTCCATGAAATCGTTAGAGTACATGATGGCAGTATTTGTATTAAATCAGGCAAGACCGGGGGAACGATTTTCGAGGTGGCTTTTGCACAGTGTTCGATTTAGCGTTTCATTTTACACATTTGTCAACTCTATTAAAACAGATTTGCTGAATGATAAAATAGAATAATTTTATTTTATATAATGATTATTTAGTTATGATGGGCTCTTCAAAATATGCTGAAAAATATTTATGAAGTCTACCAATTGATGTATTTTCGTTGTATAATGAGTTTGTCGTACAGGGGCACTTTCCATTGTAATGTTTTTCGCAAACTCATTATACATCAGAAAGTCCTGTACGATATTTTTTTATGAAAAAAGTTGTAAAGTAGTGTATATATTATATAAATTCAAAAATACATTTTATTTTTCCATTTCTCTGTTCAAAAATTTTATTTTTTAATATAGACTCCTCCTTCACTTTCTTCATAATACATAAAACTTGTCCTTTATATTTTGTTGATTCTCCAATAATGTATCCTTCTTTATCCGCATATTTTTCTAATTGCAAAGAAGCTTTTCCCTGCTTTGCTAAATATTTTTCTGAAATATTATTTTCTTTTTTTAAATTTTCAAATTGATTTCCCTTCAAATATTTCACTTCATCTTTCTCAAAATCTATCAATATACTATTTAAATTTTCATTTTCTTTTGCAGGAATCACCTGATCTTTCTTATTTATATAACATTCATTATAAATTAAATATTTTTTTGTATCTTGTGACGGATAAAATTCTGTAGATTCCTCAGAATAATAACTATCTACATTATAAGGATATAAATCTATAATTTTACTGATTTTATATTTCCCCTTTGTTTTTCCTAAAATCAAAAAATAATGACTAATAGTTGCAGTTATTTTGTCATCTGTCAACTGTATGATTGAAAGATCTCTCCAATCCTTTTGTGCTATTCCATTATAAAATTCCGTTATTGTACACTCCTTTAACTTTTCTTTTTTTTCGATTTTAAGATTTTCTCTGTCCTTATTATTTCCTGTATAATTCCTTTGGCATCCTACAAAAAATATTATAGAAAGAAAAATTATACTACTAACTAATTTCTTTTTCATATTTATATTCCGCCTTTCTGCGCAAGGCACCAATGTGTCATGAAACATA
>OKVE01000811.1_pt1 | contig 11087 bp, 6 predicted proteins | sample 1604781 | NCBI WGS metagenome assembly OKVE01 (sample SAMN01760918, study PRJEB22395) | human gut metagenome
GAAGTCGTAACAAGGTAGCCGTATCGGAAGGTGCGGCTGGATCACCTCCTTTCTAAGGAGACACACTTAAGAGAAACCTTAAGAACGTGTAGGTCGGACATCGGAAATCTCGAAGTACTGTTCGGTTTTGAGAGAACCATAACTCTCGAAAATGGGCCTATAGCTCAGCTGGTTAGAGCGCACGCCTGATAAGCGTGAGGTCACTAGTTCAAGTCTAGTTAGGCCCACCACATTTTTCCAAGCAAAAGAAAAAGAAAAAACGATGGAAAAGCTTTGAAAAAAGCACCATGGGGGTGTAGCTCAGCTGGGAGAGCACCTGCCTTGCAAGCAGGGGGTCAGGAGTTCGATTCTCCTCATCTCCACCAACCCGGCAGACAAGCCGGGACACTGTTCTTTGAAAACTGTATAGAAGAAGAAACGAAAGAAAAGATTTCACGAAAGAGAAAAATTTTCTGGCGTACTGAAGGAAACCCGGAGAGAGGGAACCCTTTCCCCGGGAAAAAGAAACAAAGGTCAAGGTAAAAAAACGTAAGTTAAGATACTAAGAGCATACGGTGGATGCCTTGGCGATATCTGCCGACGAAGGACGTGACAAGCTGCGAAAAGCTGCGGAGAGATGCAAATAATCGGCGACCCGCAGACATCCGAATGGAGCAATCCGGCTGTGATGATGCACAGCCATCCATGCCCAAGAGCATGAGAAGGGAACCGGGCGAACTGAAACATCTAAGTAACCCGAGGAAAAGAAATCAAACGAGATACCCCAAGTAGCGGCGAGCGAACAGGGAAGAAGCCCAAACCGGTGAAGGAAACTTTACCGGGGTTGAGGACCATCAGACCCGCGAAGAACTTTAGCCGAAACTGTTGGGAAACAGTGCCAAAGACAGTGAAAGCCTGGTAGGCGAAAAAGAGAAACGCGGAGATGGCACCGGAGTACCGCGGGACACGAGAAATCCCGTGGGAAGCAGGGGGGACCACCCTCCAAGGCAAAACACAGATATCGACCGATAGCGCATAGTACCATGAGGGAAAGGTGAAAAGCACCCCGGGAGGGGAATGAAAGAGAACCTGAAACCGTATGTTTACAAGCAGTCGGAGACCGCTTAATAATAAGGTCGACGGCGTGCCTATTGAAGAATGAACCGGCGAGTTACGAAGCCTGGCAAGGTTAAGCAGGAAATGCGGAGCCGAAGCGAAAGCGAGTCTTAAGAGGGCGCAAGTCAGGAAGCGTAGACCCGAAACCACAGTGATCTACCCATGTCCAGGTTGAAACACAGGTAAAAATGTGTGGAGGACCGAACCTATATCCGTTGAAAAGGGTTAGGATGAGGTGTGGGTAGGGGTGAAATTCCAATCGAACGTGGAGATAGCTGGTTCTCCCCGAAATAGCTTTAGGGCTAGCCTCAGGGAAAAGATTGCAGGCGGTAGAGCACTGATCAGGAGAGGGACCTACCCGGTTACCAAACCCAGTCAAACTCCGAATGGCTGCAATCATACCTGGGAGTCAGACTGCGACTAATAAGGGCCGCAGTCAAAAGGGAAACAGCCCAGACCATCAGCTAAGGTCCCCAATGCCGTGCTAAGTGGCGAAGGATGTGGCATTTCATAAACAACCAGGATGTTGGCTCAGAAGCAGCCACCATTTAAAGAGTGCGTAATAGCTCACTGGTCGAGAGACGCTGCGCCGAAAATGTCCGGGGCTCAAGCACGGAACCGAAGCTATGGCATGATAGCAATATCATGGGTAGGGGAGCGTTCTTATAAGGAAGAAGCATGACCGGAAGGACATGTGGACGAATAAGAAGTGAGAATGCCGGTATGAGTATCGAAAAGAAAGGTGAGAATCCTTTCCACCGAAAGCCCGAGGGTTCCTGAGCAACGATCGTCGACTCAGGGTAAGTCGGGACCTAAGCCGAGGCGAGAAGCGTAGGCGATGGACAACAGGTTGAAATTCCTGTACCGGATCAAGTCGATCGAGCGAAGGAGCGACGCAGGAGGGCACATGATCGCGCGGCTGGAAGAGCGCGTCCAAGTGCGTATGTTGCTGCAGAGGAAAACCCCTGCGGCTGAAAGCAGAGACATGATGGGGAGTTAAAGGAAACTTTGACGAACTCATGGATCCCACACTGCCAAGAAAAACTTCTAGCGAGACAAGATCCGCCCGTACCGTAAACCGACACAGGTAGGCGGGGAGAGAATCCTAAGGTGCGCGGGAAAACCCTCGTTAAGGAACTCGGCAAATTGCATCCGTAACCTAGGGAGAAGGATGGCCCCCGGTCAGTGAAGAGCAGAAACGCTCAGAGCTAAAAGGGGCGGCAGAAAAGAGGCCCAAGCAACTGTTTACCAAAAACACAGGTGCCTGCGAAAGCGAAAGCTGAAGTATAGGTGCTGACGCCTGCCCGGTGCCGGAAGGTTAAGGAGAGAAGTTAGCGAAAGCGAAGCATCGAACTGAAGCCCCGGTGAACGGCGGCCGTAACTATAACGGTCCTAAGGTAGCGAAATTCCTTGTCGGGTAAGTTCCGACCCGCATGAAAGGCGTAATGATTTGGGCACTGTCTCAACGAGGGGCCCGGTGAAATTGAAATACCTGTGAAGATGCAGGTTACCCGCGACTGGACAGAAAGACCCCATGGAGCTTCACTGCAGCTTGAGATTGAATCCCGGTGACAGATGCACAGGATAGGTGGGAGGCGCCGAAGCATTGCCCTAGGGCGGTGCGGAGCCGATGTTGGGATACCACCCTTCTGTTGCTGAGATTCTAACGCGAGGAGTAACGACCCTGCGGACCCTCTCAGGCAGGCGGTTTGACTGGGGCGGTCGCCTCCGAAAGAGTAACGGAGGCGCCCAAAGGTTCCCTCAGGCCGGACAGAAACCGGCCGAAGAGTGCAAAGGCAGAAGGGAGCTTGACTGCGAGACCAACAAGTCGAGCAGGGACGAAAGTCGGGCTTAGTGATCCGGTGGTACTGGGTGGAAAGGCCATCGCTCAACGGATAAAAGCTACCCTGGGGATAACAGGCTAATCTCTCCCAAGAGTTCATATCGACGGGGAGGTTTGGCACCTCGATGTCGGCTCATCACATCCTGGGGCTGGAGTAGGTCCCAAGGGTTGGGCTGTTCGCCCATTAAAGTGGTACGCGAGCTGGGTTCAAAACGTCGTGAGACAGTTTGGTTCATATCCATCGCGGGCGCAAGAAGTTTGAGAGGAGCTGCTCCTAGTACGAGAGGACCGGAGTGGACGGATCAACGGTGTCCCAGTTGTCACGCCAGTGGCACGGCTGGAAAGCCGCATCCGGGAAGGATAAACGCTGAAAGCATCTAAGCGTGAAGCCAACCTCAAGATGAGACTTCTCATCAGCAATGAGTAAGACCCCTTACAGACGATGAGGTAGATAGGTTATGAGTGGAAGAGCCGCAAGGCTTGGAGCGACATAAAACTAATAGGTCGAGGTCTTAACTTAGGAACACCGAGACAAGCGAATAACTTCAGGACTTCTTCTATATGGTTTTGAGAGAACAGGCTCTCAGAGAAACAGTGGCGATAGCTGTGAGGATCACCCGTATCCATGCCGAACACGGAAGTTAAGCTCACAAACGCCGAAAGTACTTGGCCGGAAGCGGCCCGGGAGGATAGGAAGCTGCTGATAAAGGAAAAGACACTTACAAATGTAGGTGTCTTTTTTCATATGCCGGGGCTTCCTATACGGACGGGTTACCGGGATAGGCGGAGAACATCTTTTGAAGGTTATAGGGTTATTTTTTTAAAAGAAGTATTTCTAAACTGTATAAAGCCATGGATGAATGAGCCAAATTAGAGGATTCCATTTTCACATGGGGAGATGCTATTGTGTGGTCGGAATCATATAAATCCGATTCATTTCCTGCTTGTTTTTGGGATCAGCCATCAACACGTTCTGTCCTATAACCCGAAACTGTTTTCTTGACATCCTTGCAGGGGAACAGTTTTTTGTTAAAATTAAAGAATAAATTTAAAAATAAGTTTGTGCGTGTATGTTTGATACGCAAGGAGACGCTATGAAATTCTTTGCAGTTTTTTTAGTGGTAATTGCCGGAACCATGTGGGCGGGAAGCGGGCTTGCGGCCCAGCATTTTCTTGCACATAATGATCATACCGCTATGGACCTGACTGTTTTCCGTATGATTTCTACGGCACTTATTATTTTCGTGATTGCTTTTATGCGGGGAACCTTGGGGCGGTCTATGCGGATACTTAAGGAATATCCTACATTATGGATCAAACTTATTTTTTACGGTCTGGGGCTCATGCTTATGCAGCATACTTATTTTGCGGGAATTGGTGCGGGAAACGCGGCTGTGGCTACGGTGATTCAGTATATATGCCCCGCACTTGTTATCTGCTGGGTGGCTCTGCGAAGAAAAAAGGTACCGGGGATGGGTGACATGTTTGCTGTAGTGCTGGCGGTAGGAGGTGTATTTCTTCTGGCGACAGGGGGAGATCCCCGGACATTGTCTGTTCCTGCGGAATGTATCTATTACAGTGTTTTGTCTGCCGTATTTTATGCTTTTTGTTCCATTTATCCAAAGCAATTGATGATGACACTGGATAATTCATTTCTTCTTATGTTCGGCATGCTTTTCGGCGGTATAATGGGGTATATGGCTGATCCTGTTACTGATTTAGGCACGTTCTTTCATGATGATGTACTTTTTGATATGTTCATGATTATTATTTGCGGTACGGTTATCGCTTTCATTTGCTATAATGCCGGACTTGCCTGGTTGACTGAAGAGCAGACATCAGTGACCGCGACCGTGGAACCGGCCGTTTCTGTCATCGCATCCTATTTCCTTTTTGGAACGATGTTCGGTTTGTTTGAAGGAACAGGGATCATTATGGTTTTACTTGCTATTCTTGTGCCGGTCATGGGAAAATGGCATGGAAATTAGTTTTCCCCGCTTTGAGGTTCTGCTATAATGTGTACTGAATGAAATACGAATAATTGTCGATAAATAACTATGCAGGAGAGACTATGGATACGAACCATATCAGGAATTTTTCTATTATTGCCCACATTGATCACGGCAAGTCTACACTGGCGGACCGTCTTATTGAGATGACGGGAACCGTGCAGAAACGCGATATGGAAGCGCAGATACTGGATACAATGGAACTGGAACGGGAAAGAGGTATCACGATTAAAGAGCAGTCTGCCCGTTTAATGTACAAATATAAAAATGGAGAAATGTATGAGCTGAATCTCATTGATACTCCGGGGCATGTAGACTTCAACTATGAAGTGTCTCGAAGCCTTTCTGCCTGTGAGGGGGCCATTCTTATCATTGATGCGACACAGGGCGTACAGGCGCAGACTTTGGCCAATGTATATCTGGCGCTTGATAATAATTTGGAAATTATCCCGGTTGTTAATAAAATTGATTTACCCAGCGCCGATGTGGAACGGGTAAAGAAAGAAGTGGAAAATGTTATCGGGCTGGATATGTCAGAAGCGGTTCCGGTAAGTGCTAAAACCGGTCTTAATGTAGAGAATGTGCTGGAGCGGATTGTGGAATTAGTTCCGCCGCCGGAAGACCGTTCCGATAAGCCGCTCCGCTGTCTGATTTTTGATTCCATCTTTGATCCCTACAAAGGTGCTATTGCTTATGTCCGTATTATGGATGGGGAAATCCGGCCAGGTATGGAAATAAAGATGATGTCTTCAGGGAAAGTGTATACAGTTACAGAAGTAGGATACTTTACGCCTCTTCCTAAAGTTACTGCTGCTTTGACTTGTGGATCTGTGGGATATGTAGCAGCGAGCATAAAAAATGTAGGAGACTGTGCAGTAGGTGACACAATTACATCCGCTGAAAATGGTGCCAAAGAACCTCTTCCCGGATACCGTAAGGCGCTGCCTATGGTTTTCTGCGGCCTCTATCCTATTGAAAGTAAAGATTATGATCAGCTGAAGATGGCATTGGAAAAGTTGCAGCTCAATGATGCAGCGCTTGAATATGTGCCGGAGACGTCACAGGCACTTGGTTTCGGATTTCGTTGCGGTTTCCTCGGGCTGCTCCATATGGATGTTATCCAGGAACGTCTGGAACGGGAATATAATTTGAAATTGATTACAACGGCACCGTCGGTTATCTATCATGTATTCAAGACAGACGGGGAGATGATAGCCGTGGATAATCCGGCGGAATTGCCGCCTATGACAAAAATTGAGCATATAGAAGAACCGATTGCCAAGGTAGAAATACTTGTGCCTTCTGACATGGTGGGTAATGTAATGGAATTGGTGCAAAATCGTCGTGGTGAATTTCAGACGATGACTTATCTGGATGAAACACGTGTGGATTTATCTTATAAAATTCCGTTGGCGGAAATTATTTTTGATTTCTTTGATAAGTTGAAGTCGGCAACGAAGGGATACGCTTCTTTGGACTACCAGATTTCCAGTTACCAAAAAACAGATGCCGTTAAACTGGACATTCTACTGAACGGGGATCTTATTGACGCGTTGTCTATTATTGTCCACAAAAGCAATGCAGCATCCCGTGGCAGAGTATTGGCGCTCCGCTTGAAAGACATTATTCCGCGCCAGCAGTTTGAGGTGCCGATCCAGGCAGCGGTAGGAAGTAAGATTATTGCAAGAGAAACGATTAAAGCTTATAAAAAAGATGTCCTCGCCAAATGCTATGGCGGTGACGTAAGCCGGAAGAAAAAGCTTCTGGAAAAACAGAAGGCGGGGAAAAAGCGTATGAAACAGGTGGGAAGCGTAGAAATTCCCCAGGAAGCCTTCATGGCGGTATTAAAAGATGACTGATTCCAAAACGCTTGGCCTTTACTTACATATTCCATTCTGCCGAAGCCGCTGTTATTATTGCGGCTTTTATTCTGTAGGCAGCAAATTGACGGACAGTTTCCTTGATGCGCTGGTGCAGGAAATGGAAAATAAAAGCAAACTTTTTGAGGATAAACTTTGTGATACGGTTTATTTAGGCGGAGGAACACCCTCCGTGTTGTCCGGAAATCAATTAAAAAGCATTATAGAAGCATTGCACCGGTATTTTCATATCTATGAGAATGCGGAAATTACGATGGAAATGAATCCTTGCGATATGACGGAAGCATATTTAAAAAATGCTTTGGCACAGGGTGTCAATCGTATTTCTGTGGGGGTACAGACTAATCGTGATGAACTTCTTGTAAAAATTGGTCGCCGCCATACGGCTGCTGAGGCGGAGAAAGCTGTCAATCGGGCATTCAAACTCGGTTTTAGAAATATCAGTATTGATTTGATGTGCGAACTTCCCGGGCAGACAGTGGATGATTTTGAAAAGACATTAAAGTATGCTGTTCACTTGCCGGTTACTCATATGTCGGTATATAGTTTGATTTTGGAGGAAGGAACAAGATTTTCCCAAATGGCGTCGCGCGGTATTCTGGCGCGTCCGTCAGAAAATGACAGTTGGGCAATGTATCAGGCGATGTGTCGGATACTTCCTCATTACGGATTTGAGCGGTATGAAATTTCCAGTTTTGCGCGGACAGGGTTTCAATCTGTCCATAACAGGAAGTATTGGAAATTAGAAGACTATTTAGGGTTGGGGCCCTCTGCCTGTTCCCGCATTGGGCATGAACGGTGGGAAAATATTTCTAACTTAAGGCTGTATGAAGAGCGGAGCCTGTGGAAGAAAAAATTTCTCTTTCCCCAAAAGAAGAAATGGAAGAATTTGCATTTCTTGGACTTCGTATGAAAGAAGGCATCAATGGCAGGGAATTTTATCAGCGGTATGGGAAAGAAATAATGGAAGTTTATGGCAGTGTGGTGAAAAAGCTGGTGAAAGAAAAGATGATTTTCCTGAATAATGGGAACATTCAAATGACCTATAAAGGGGCGGCACTTGGAAATTATGTGTTTGAACAATTTCTTTTGGATTGAATCTGTTGGCAGGGAAATATCCCTATCAGTTTTATTTTGTAAATGTTTTTACTTTTTACAGTTGTTGCATTAAAATAAAAAGAACTTATTAAAAAGGAGGGAGACACATGCCGGTATCATACATGGAAATTGATTTAAGAGCGTTTCGTCACAATCTGCGGGTTATCCGCAGCCATTTAAAAAATGTACCGGCGCTTGCTGTAATCAAAGCAAATGCTTATGGACATGGGGCGGTAGAGTGCCTGCGTGCAGCTTTAGAGGAAGGCTGCGTCGGTGCTGCGGTAGCCCGAGTGGAAGAAGGCTGTGTTGTTAGGGCATCCGGTTTTGATTGTCCGGTTTATGTCCTTGGACTGCCGCTTCCGGAAGAAATGTCCGTGGGTGTTAATGAAGAACTTATTCTTCCTGTTGATGATACGACTAATTTGGAAGCGTTGGAGACAGCCGCGTCCACTTTAAAAAAAATGGTGGAAGTGATGCTTCCTATTGATACGGGAATGAATCGAATCGGTACACATGCAAAAGATTTACCTGCCTTTCTGGAAAAATTAAAAAAATATCCCCACCTGCATATTCATGGGTTGTTTACCCACTTGGCAACAGCTGATGCAAAAAATAAGAGTAAAGCGTATAAACAACTGGCAGAATTTGAAGAGGCCCTTTCCGCTATGCCGTCATTGGAGAATTTGATTATTTCCGCAGCAAGCAGCGCGGGGGTCGTGGATATTCCTGAAAGCTGGTACAATCTGGTGCGCCCGGGGATTATCCAGTACGGGCATTCTCCCTCAAATACAATGCTGAATTATCTGGATTTAAAGTATATGATGACTGTAGTAAGCCATATTACCCATGTGCAGGTGGTGCATAAGGGAGAAACCGTAGGGTATGGTGCTACATATACAGCAGGAAAGGATATGAGAATCGCTACGATTCCTATCGGATATGCAGACGGATATCCCCGTGCACTTTCTAATAAGGGAGCAGTTCTTATTGGAGAGAAACGCTGTCCTATCGTGGGGCGTATCTGTATGGATCAGCTTATGGCGGCTGTTGATGATGCCGTAATGCCTGGTGATGAAGTCGTTCTTATCGGAAAACAGGGGGAGGAAGAAATTAAAGTGGATGAGCTGGCAGAACTGGCCGGTACAATTCATTATGAAATTCTTTGTGGGCTAAGACGGATTCCACGGATATTTATTGATGAAAAATGATTATAAATACTGATTGATGAAATAAAAAAGAAGGCGCATTATTAATTTACGACCTTCTTTATGTGCTATATGCCGACATTTTAGTGTTTTGTGCAACTTTATGATTATAACGAGAATGTTTTAAAATAAATGGAGCGCCTAGAGGGATTCGAACCCTCGCACCTGGTTCCGGAGACCAGTGCTCTATCCCCTGAGCTATAGGCGCCTGACGAAAGACATTATAGCATATTCGCTGAGTTTGCTCAATTGCGTGGCACTAAAATTGAACAGTTTGATCGAAAAGGAAATATGATGTAATACGGAAGGGAGGCACAGAATGGATCGAAAAATATTTCTTTTGATGCTGCCGCAAGAACTCATTTGGAGGGGGAATATCGGAAGAATTGATGAGTGCTTATAAACGGGAATTAGCTCATGTTTATAGGATGGCAAGTGCTAAAAGGATGCTGTTTATAAAGCGTAAAGGCACTCATTAAAAAATGGTGCTGAATGAGTGCAGCCGTGATATGCGCGGAGATGTTGGTGAACTGAAAAAGAAGTATGGAATCCACTATTGATGATTGTTTTACAATTTCGGATAATGCCGGAATACTTGAAGAAAAGCGTTTGACAGGATATAATCGTGATGATATAATGTTTTTCGTTGACGGATCATTAGCTCAGTTGGTAGAGCACCTGACTCTTAATCAGGGTGTCCGGGGTTCGAACCCCTGATGATCCACCAGACATGATACCCGAGGTTATGATGGCTTCGGGTTTTTGTTTTTTCATAATTTGTTGGAGTTTTTAATATCTTTGTAAAAGGTTTTGGCAAAGTTGATAATTGCTGCGGAGGGATTTGCGAAGGAGGGGGTCTTTCTGCATTTATGCAGCAGGTATGATAGAATATAAAAAATATTTCGGAAGAGGTGCGGTATGAGATACAGAAGTACACGAAGTGAAGAGAAAATTTCTGCGCCCCAGGCATTGCTTCAGGGATTGGCCAAAGATGGCGGGCTCTATGTTCCTGAAATGCTGCCGGTGCCTTTTATTGAATATAATTCTTTAAAGGATTTGTCATATAAGGAATTGGCCAGCTTTGTTCTTAAACGTTTTTTGACAGATATTCCTGAAAATGATTTGAAGAAACTTACAGATGCGGCCTATACGGGAACATTTGCCGCAAAAGAAATTGTGCCTGTAAAACGTATGACAGATGCTTTTTCTGTGGCGGAAATGTTTTATGGCAGGACTTGTGCTTTTAAGGATCTGGCGCTTTCTTTGTTCCCTTATCTGCTTGTATGGGCAAAGGCGCAGGAAAATGATGGAAAGCAGATTTTAATCTTAACGGCTACTTCGGGTGATACAGGGAAGGCAGCGTTAGAGGGATTTCGTGACATTCCCGATATCAATATTATGGTATTTTATCCATCTGATGGAGTGAGCCCTCTTCAAAAGGATCAGATGCAGAAGCAGTCCGGTAATAATGTAAGGGTGGCAGGTATTGATGGTAATTTTGATGATGCCCAGAGTGCATTAAAACGCATTTTTATGAGTGGCTTGAGAAAAGAAGCATCAGAAAAGGGTGTTTTGTTTTCCAGTGCTAATTCGATTAATATTGGCCGGTTGTTGCCGCAGATCATCTATTATGTATGGATCTGGCTTCAATTGAGAAAGAACCATTCGATTGGAGAAAATGAGCGGTTTAATGTGGTAGTTCCTACAGGAAATTTTGGAAATATTCTGGCCGGGTGGATGGCAAAAGAAATCGGTGTTCCTCTTGGACAGCTGATTTGTGCTTCCAATGAAAATAAGGTACTTACAGATTTTTTTGAAACAGGCGTGTATGACATCAATCGCGAGTTGTATCTGACGGAATCACCATCTATGGATATCCTGATTTCAAGCAACCTGGAACGCCTGATCTACACAATCGCAGGACAGGATGCACAGAAGGATGTAGAGCTCATGACAC
>OKVE01000818.1_pt1 | contig 11029 bp, 9 predicted proteins | sample 1604781 | NCBI WGS metagenome assembly OKVE01 (sample SAMN01760918, study PRJEB22395) | human gut metagenome
GGCTACGGCCACCAGCTTGTCGATACCGATTATCGCTGCTGCGATAAATCCTATAAAGAATACTATTGTGCCCAAAAAGCCGAACACATGCATTGGCTTGCGGCCGAAACTGCTGAGGAACCATAGTGTTATAAGGTCAAGATAGCCGTTGAAGAATCGGTTGAGGCCGAATTTTGATTTGCCGTATTTGCGTGACTGATGATGAACCACCTTTTCGCCAATCTTGTCAAATCCGGCATTCTTTGCCAAATAAGGTATATAGCGGTGCATCTCGCCGTAAACCTCGATATTCTTCACCACATCTTTGCGGTATGCCTTCAGACCGCAGTTGAAGTCGTGCAGATTCTTTATTCCGCTAATCTTGCGTGCCGTTGCGTTGAACAGCTTTGTCGGTATGGTTTTCGACAGCGGGTCGTATCGCTTTTGCTTATATCCTGAAACAAGGTCGTATCCGTCTTCGGTTATCATTCTGTATAGTTCGGGTATCTCGTCGGGCGAATCCTGAAGGTCGGCATCCATTGTTATCACCACGTCGCCTTCTGCCTCCTTGAATCCGCAGAACAATGCCGGACTCTTGCCGTAGTTGCGGCGGAACTTAATTCCTCTGACGCACTCATGCTCTTTGCTGAGCTGGCTTATCACCTTCCACGAACCGTCGGTTGAGCCGTCGTTGATGAATATAACTTCATAAGAAAACTTGTGTTCTCTCATTACGCGTTCAATCCATGCGTAGAGTTCAGGAAGCGATTCTTCCTCGTTGTATAATGGTATTACGACTGATATGTCCATTTTATGTGTGTTTTAAAATTTTCTTTTATATTTTGATTTTATCAACGCTGCCATTGGCCAGCTTATAACAATTCCAAAGAACAAGTTTGTAGTCAGAAACTGCAAAGCTATGTCTATTGGCCTTAGCGTGGCTATAGTGTCCATGGTTAATTTCATTTCATCAGCCTTTATTCCGTAGAGAGTCATCATTGATTTAAACTCCGGGCTTGAGGTCATTGCCGTATATTGGTTCAGCAGAAATCCGTGATCGATAAACTGGAAGTAAATATATTGGGCGGCGGCCAGCAGAAGTGCTGCGTAAAAATATGTCAGCAGGCTGTATCCGTATGCTCTCCAGTAAGATATCACACCGTCAAGAATATTGTCGCGAAAATTTCTGAGGCGTATAGCCGATACGATTATTGATGCTATGCCGAATATCAGGGCTGCCATATTAAGCAGCGGCATGTAAAACTGTGCGATGAAACAAGCAAAGCTTATTATCCACATTACGCCCATTATGGCACCGTCTATGCGTGCAAAAGCTTTTATCTGTTCATATTCCTCTCGTGTTGTCATTATCGGAATTTTATTGATTTTTTGTTCTTGTTACTGTCGGTGTGCGTCTGTATCGGGTGTGTTCGCTTTTAGCCCGGCTTTGTCAGACTTTATCCGAGAGTGTGTAATCGCGTGCAAAATTACTTATTTTTCACCATATAATTATTAGCGGTGCTAGTTTTTTTGTTTTTTTATATGAATGAATCCTTACTCGTGTTTTGTTTCCCGTTCATTTTACGTTGCCGTATTATACGCCGTTCGTGTACATCCGTTTGACATCCATGCAGTAAGTCCTGATATTACTGATTTCAAAAAATAAGTTAAAAAGAGAATAAACATACTCTAAAATTGCTCCATTGTAAAACTTTATTATTACCTTTGCAGCCGCAAAACGGGTAAGTCTTGTACGGCCAGCTCCCTTCGAATCCTCCAGGACGGGAACGTAGCAAAGGTAGTTGGTTGTAGCGGCGCGATACAAGTAGCTTGCCCACCCGCCTCTTTAGCTCAGTTGGCCAGAGCACGTGATTTGTAATCTCGGGGTCGTTGGTTCGAATCCGACAAGAGGCTCAAAAGAAATTGAACTATTAATGGGACTTTAAAGGCAGATATCTATTTATGGTGTCTGCTTTTTTTGTGTGCTTATCGTTAGCTATATACCACTTGTGCATATCGTTTTTAATATGAAAATAGTGATGGTGTGATATTTTGTTATGTAAGGTAATGTGATATATCTTGTTTCTTTATGACAAGTATTTAATGTCATTGTTTTTGGATGAAATAGAAAATATGAATCCTTAAAAAGCTGTTCTTTGATAAAGAATGTTTACAATGCAGAGCAAAAACAGAGTAAAAGCACTGCTTTTGTGATGTAAAATCATGGCTTTTGTTGTGTTAAAGCAGGCATATCGCAACCCAAAACAAGGCTTTTCGGTGCAAAAATATTGCTGATTTGTCATGTTTTAAGGCAAAAAACAATGCACATAATCTGTGCTGAATCTGTAATGTTTTGTGCTATTGATATTTACGTTTGCACACGTTTTGCGACCATATTTGCGGCCTCATGATTATTGTTTCAAAATATTGCTGCTGTGGAGCGTCAACATAATTCAAAAAGAAAGCAATTATTCAGATAGTCTGTCATTGTGTATTTTGTGTCGTTTGCCCTGTGCGCTTAATTTTCGTTATACGGATGTATGGGTTGTGCTTTTGTAACAATATATATAAATTACCTGTCAGTATGCTTGTCAGGTAGGCCTATTTTCTTTATCTTTGCACCCTGAATATGAAAATTAACAGAAACCATATCTTGCAGCTTGTTACCGAAGGCGAGCATGTGCATCAGGACTTTAAGTTTGCCATAACAGACGCATGCAAGATAGCACGCAGTCTTTCTGCCTTTTCAAACACCGAGGGAGGGCGGCTGCTCGTGGGCGTTAAGGACAACGGCAAGATTGCCGGCATACGTTCGGCTGAGGAAATCTATATGATTGAGGTTGCCGCAACGCGATACTGTCGGCCTTCGGTTACTCTCGACAGTCAGATATATAAGGTCGACGGCAAGGATGTGCTTGAAGTCAGTGTGGCTGAGAGTCAGCATAAGCCCGTTTATGCCATTGACGAGGACAAGAAACCTAAGGCATATATTCGCATTAAGGACGAAACTATACTTGCAAGTCCGGTGCATCTCGATATTTGGCGGCATGACTGTCGCGACGTTATTATTACGTGCAACGAGAAAGAGCAGTGCATCATGCGCCTTTTGGAGAAGTATGGCGAGCTTACGCTTAACCGGTGTGTCAGACTGTCGCATATTCCCCGCCGTCAGGTAATCAGCCTTTTGGCCGACTTTATACGTTTCGACTTGGTAGAGACTGTTTTCAGAGATCATATATTTTATTTTAAACTTAAACAAAACCAATAAGCGTCATGGAACTATTCACACAGATAATCAACGAGACCAACGACATTCTCTGGACTTACATACTTGTAGTAATGCTGCTGGGCTGTGCCGTATGGTTCAGCATCAAGACTAAGTTTGTGCAGTTTCGCATGATAGGAGAGATGATACGCCTGCTGGGCGACTCAACGGCAAAGATAAACGGACACGAGAAGCACATATCTTCTTTTCAGGCTTTCACCGTGTCGCTGGCAAGCCGCGTCGGCACGGGTAATCTTGCCGGAGTGGCAACGGCCATCACCGTGGGCGGTCCGGGCGCAGTGTTCTGGATGTGGATTATAGCTTTGCTTGGTTCGAGCAGCGCATTTGTCGAATCGTCATTGGCGCAGTTGTTCAAGATAAAGGGCAAACACTCGTATATAGGCGGACCGGCTTACTATATGGAGAAGGGACTTAAAAAGCGCTGGATGGGCATCCTTTTTGCGGTGCTTATCACCATAACGTTCGGCTTTGCGTTCAATTCGGTGCAGAGCAACACCATGAGCGCTGCTCTGCAGAGCGCGTTTGCCGTTGATCCAGTGTTGTCGGGCGCGGTAATATCATTGCTTACGCTGTTTATCATCTTCGGAGGCATCCATCGCATCGCGGCGTTCAGCAGCGTCATAGTGCCCATAATGGCTGTTGGCTACATACTGCTGGCACTGTTTGTCGTGCTGACCAACATTGGCCGCATACCCGATGTCGTATCTCTTATTGTTGGCAACGCCTTCGGCTGGCATCAGGCTTTGGGCGGCGGAATGGGCGCGGCACTTATGCAGGGCATAAAGCGCGGACTGTTCAGCAACGAGGCGGGCATGGGCTCGGCTCCCAATGCTGCCGCCACAGCCCACGTAACCCATCCCGCCAAGCAGGGCTTCATACAGGCGTTGGGCGTGTTCACCGACACATTGCTCATCTGTTCGTGCACGGCTTTCATCATTCTGTTCAGCAAAGACAGCGTAGACAGCAGTCTCGACGGCATACAGCTCACTCAGGCTGCACTCACCAACGAGGTGGGCGGCATAGGCACTGTCTATGTTGCCATAGCCACTTTGTTCTTCGCCTACAGCAGCATTCTCGGCAACTATTATTACGGCGAGGCCAACATACGTTTCTTCACGTCGCGCCAGTGGCCCGTGTTTGTCTATCGTCTTCTGGTTGTCGGCATGGTCATGTTCGGCTCTTTGGCAAGTCTTAATCTTGTGTGGAGCCTTGCCGACGTAACTATGGCCCTGATGGCTCTCTGCAATCTCGTGGCAATATTGCTTTTGGGCAAATATGCTTTCAGGCTGCTCGACGACTATCTTGATCAGAAGAGAAGGGGCATAAAGAGTCCTGTCTTCCGTAAGGAAAGCATGAAGGACATCGAGCAGGACCTTGAATGCTGGTAAGCTGAAAAGCATTAATATTGCATTTCTGTGGCTGAAAAATGCCGCTTTGCAGGCGTCTGCAGCACAAAATGGCATAAATTATGCGCTTTTGCATGAAATAAATTTATCAAAGATTTGCAGAATTAAAAAACAGACATTACCTTTGCAGCCGCAAACACGGGGATAGCTCAGTTGGTAGAGCATCGGTCTCCAAAACCGAGTGTCGGGAGTTCGAGCCTCTCTTCCCGTGCAACAACATAGAGCCGCAGCCAATAAGGTTGCGGCTTTTGTTTTCTTGATGGTTGTTATTGCGCCATGCCAGGTTTGGATTAAACAGGCAAAATCGTTATATTTGCATCGCCATAAACATTATCTCTGAAGATATGAACATAGAACAGTTTCGCGATTTTTGCCTTACAGTGAAGGGTGTTGAAGAATGTTTCCCTTTCGGCAGCGACGTGCTTGTGTGTAAAATTATGGGCAAGATGTTCACATATTGCGGTCTGGAGCCCAAAGACGGCTGCTTTATCGCCAACATGAAGTGCAGCACGGAGCGGTCGGCTGAACTCATGGAGCGATATGACGGTATATTCTTCGGTCGCCACTCTGACAGAAAATATTGGATAACGGTGGCTCTCGATAGCGATGTGCCCGACAGTCTTATCTGCGAACTTATACTTCATTCGGTTGAAGAGGTGGTGAAGAAGATGCCTAAAAAGATGCAGCGCGAATATGAGTCACTGACAGAATAATGGCTTTATTGGGCACTTGTGGCGTGAGTGTGCGGTGGACGGTGCTTATCGTCTGACTCTCGTCGGATAAATTATTTTATGTCGAATTAAATAAAATATCAGATATGCAGATTCTTATTGGATGCGCGAAGGATATGCGCGGAAGTGATGACGGCAATTATGGCATTATGACCGAGCCGCGTTTTGCCGGCGAGGCTATGCACAACGCATTGCAGATGGCGGGATATGATGAGGCCGAACTGGCTGATATGCTTCACTGCAACGCAGACATTGCGCGGCAGAACCGGCTGAGGTATATGCACTTTGCTGGCGAAGGACCGAGGCTTCAGGCTGTCTTGGCATATACGGGTGTGGTTTATAAGTATCTCGATGCGCCGGGCTTTACGCCCGAAGTTCAGACTTATGCACAGGAGCATCTGTGGATAACTTCGTTCTTGTATGGCCTTTTGCGCCCCGCCGACATGATAAAGCCTTACAGACTTGAAGGCAACGTGGTGCTGCCGGATAACGGTGTGAGTATGTTCGACTATTGGAAACCGCTGCTCACCGACGTGCTTATCGATTCGGTTAAGGCTTCCGGCGGACTGCTTGTAGACCTTGCGAGCAGCGAGATGAGGCGACTGTTCAACTGGCGCAAGGTGGCGCGCGAGGTTGATGTTGTTCGTCCGGAGTTCTATGTCAGCAAGGGCGGACGGCTTAAGACTATTGTCATTTACGCCAAGATGTGCCGCGGAGCCATGACGCGCTATCTGCTTCAAAACCGCATTGACAATGCCGACAAGCTGAAGTCGTTCGATTTTGAGGGCTTCTCTTACAGCGAGGTCGACAGTAAACCCGGTTGTCCGGTGTTTGTCGCAAACCTATAAAGCGGTTGAAGGCATAGGTATAACGCCATAATAAACCACGATGCGGCTTGTTGACCCATTGTGATTATGCTTTTTTGTAGTTGAGTATCCGTGCCGGAATTGTGATATTGTTTATCTCTGTTTTTATCTTTTCGGTAAGCGATAATAAACAAAAATGACTGCTGGGCAATGTTATAATTTGCTCAGCAGTCATTTTTATATTGTGAAGATTATTTTCGGTCTGTTTATTCAAGGTCAACCACCGTTATTCCGGCACCGCCAAACTGCACGTGTTCATCGCGATAAGAAACAACGTTTGGCACGGTTGACAGATACTGACGGATAAGCTGGCGCAGTATGCCCGAACCTGTGCCGTGCAGAATGCGCACGCGGCTCATGCCCACAAGTATGGCATCGTCGATAAAATATGTAACGGCGTTTATGGCTTCGTCGCCTCTCATTCCGCGCACGTCTATGTCCTGCTTGAAGTTCAGCTTGCGGTTGTCTATCGTCTCGCGCGTCTGTCGTCCCACTGACGCGTATGTCTTAGGCTCCTCCTTCTTGGGCATTTCGGCACGCTCCAGGCGGTCGGCGCGCATCTTGGTACGCATGTCGCCGAATATCACTGTGGCCATCTTGCCGTCGGTGCTTTCTATCCGTCCCACAGATGTAAGGCCCTTTATGCGCACTGTCTCGCCGGCTTCCAGCGGTGCGTCTTTCTCTTTCTTCTTCAGCGTGGCCTCTTTCAGTGCGGCAGCCGCGTCTTTGTTCTTCTCGGCCTTCTCCTTCTTGCGCTTCTCCTTTCTCTCCTTGCGCTCCTGTATCTGTTTTATCTTTCGGGCTATCATCTCGTCGTTGGCAGTAGTGTCAACCTCGTTGATTTCCTGCTTAAACGCATTCAGCTCTTCCCTTATGCGCTTGGTCTCCGCCTTTTCGGCCTGACTTTCGCGTATCTCCCTTATGGCGTTCTCAATCTTCTTGTTGCTCTCGCGCAGCAGTTCTTCGGCCTGTTCTTTCGCCTTGCGTATCACGTCCTTTCGGCTCTGCTCCAGTTCCTTCACCTCGCTTTCATATTTAGCAATGGTCTGCTCCATTGTCTTTTCGCGCTGGTGAATGTTCTGTCGCTTGTTTTCCCAGTAGCGTTTGTCGCGCACAATGTCCTGCAGATACTTGTCGCTCTGTATGTAGTCGCTTCCAACTATGTCGCTCGCGTCTTTTATCACCTCTTCGGGCAGTCCTATCTTGCGCGCTATCTCTATTGCAAACGAGCTTCCGGGGTTGCCTATCGAGAGTTGGAACAGCGCTTTCATCTGCTGGCGGTCGTATAGCATGGCTCCGTTTACCACTCCTTCGTGGTCTTCGGCAAAGTGCTTCAGGTTCTGATAGTGGGTGGTTATTATTCCGTAGGCCTGTTTGTTGCAGAACTGCTTCAGCACGGCTTCGGCTATGGCACCGCCAATCTGCGGCTCCGTGCCCGTACCAAACTCGTCGATGAGCAGCAGCGTGCTGTTGTCTGAATACTTCATCATGTACTTCATGTTCATGAGATGGCTCGAGTATGTACTCAGGTCGTTCTCTATGCTCTGCTCGTCGCCTATGTCAATAAGAATGTTCTTGAACACTCCTGTGCGCGAACGGTCGCCTACGGGGATAGACAGTCCGCACTGAAGCATGTATTGCAGCAGTCCGGCCGTCTTCAGACAAACCGACTTTCCACCGGCGTTAGGGCCCGATATTATCAGTATGCGCTTGTCTTTGGTCAGCATTATGTCGAGCGGCACAACCTTCTTGTCCTGCTTTTCTAACGACAGCTGCAGTAGCGGATGGCGGGCCTGAATCCAGTCTATGTGAGGCTTCTTCCCGACTTCCGGCTCAATGCCTTTTATCAGCTGTGCCAATTCGGCCTTGGCGCGTATCATGTCTATTGTCGCCAAAAACTTATACGACTCCAATATGGGCTTTACGTGCGGACGTACAAGTTTAGAGAAATCGGTCAGTATGCGTATTATCTCTCGGCGCTCCTCGGCTTCAAGCTCTCTCACCTTGTTGTTGGCCTCTACCACCTCGGTAGGCTCAATAAACACGGTCTTGCCCGATGCCGACTCGTCGTGTACTATACCTTTAATCTTGCGCTTCAGTCCTTGCGTTACAGGTATCACCAGTCGGCCGTCGCGTATGGCAGGCGTAACGTCCTTGTCAACCAGACCTTCGCTCTGTGCCGAGCGCAGTATGCTGTATAGCGTGCGCGATATGCTGCCTTCGGTGCGCGACAGCTCACGCCTTATGTTCTGCAGCTCGACCGATGCGCTGTCTTTCACCTTTCCAAACTTGTCGAGTATCTGGTCGATGCGCTGTATCAGTTGCGGAAATGTTATAATGTCTGCCGTCAGGCGGTGCAGCGCGGGGTAGGGGTATGTCCTTTCTTCCTCGTCGTCGTTGCCGTCCGTGCGGTTAAGATAGTTGACGATGTTGCATATCGTCTCGAGCGAACGCCTGAGGTCAAACAGTTCGCCCTCGTCGAGATGAGTGCCTTCAAGTCGCAGGCGTGCCACCGACTCGCGCACGTCGAAGAAATATTGCATCGGAAAGTCGTCGGCTTCTTCTTGCAGCCGTCTGAACTCTTTCACCTGTTGCAGCCATTCGTTTATCACTTCTGCGTCGCTCGAGAATGTCATGTTGTCTATTCTCTCCTTGCCGAGTGTACTGAGGCAGCGCTCGCGCAGAAGCGTGCGGATTTCATCGAATCCTATCTTAGTTTCAAACGTCTTTGGATAAATCATGCTGCAAAGGTAGTGCAACCCTGCTGAAATGCCAAATAAAATCATCACATCTTTATATCGTGCGCATGTATGGCGCATTGATTTTCGCCGTGTCGCAGCATAAGAGTTGCCAAACTTCAGGCTTTAAGCATGCCTGTTTTACGTTTTTTAAGATGCTCTTTTGTTGTGTGATATGTGCCCTTTTGCATCCTAAAAGGTATCCTTTTACGTTCTAAAAGATATCCTTTTGCCTTCTAAAAGGTGCCCTTTTGCAATATGATATGTGTCTTTTTGTTTTCTAAGATATATCCTTTTGTCTGTTGAGAGATATTCTTTCTGTAATAAGTTGGTGTTTTCTTATATTTCTAATTTATTGTTCCTTTTACTCCAAAGACATATCCTTTTATTGCGCTTTTTCATGTTTACTTCATTCAAAGCATATAATTTTATTGTCGATGGCGCATTTTCCTGATTTCGTTTGATATATTTTTTGTTTGTTTCTATAAAAAGTTGACTTATGGTAATCCTATTACTGATACTGGTTGAATTTAATACTAAAAAAGTTTTGTTGAAAACTCGTCACTCGTCACAATGCGACTTAACTCGTTGAATGTCAGTAAAATAAGATGTGACGAGTTGATTTCTAAACTCATCACATCCAGCCATTTCCGCCATTTTTGCCCGCAAAACTTCACGTTTCGGCAGGTCGTGATGATTAGTGTGACGAGTTTCATTTTTAACTCGTCACACTATAACCTTTTGATTATCAGTATGTTAAGCCGTGATGTGACGAGTGACGAGTTTTTAACAAAAACTTTTATCGTTATTTGTTTTGTATATACATTCCTGATTTCGGTTGACTTTAAATTCTAAATTTTGTTGATTTCAAATAGTTTTTTCCTTATTCATTTCTGATTTCCTTACCCAAAAACATTTATTTTTTCATCATTATGTTGACTCCGGCCGTATATTATTTTCTACTTTTACTCAACTTAACTCATAAATATTATGCCACAAACCTTTCTTAAATCGCCGTAAAAACAGCTCAAAAACAAGAAAAACGCACTTTTTTTGAAAAAAGTCGCCAAAAAATTTGGAGATTACATGAAAACCCCTTACCTTTGCACTCGCTTTAGAACACAAAGCTTGTCAATCCAAAGACAATGGAGAGATGGTAGAGTGGTCGATTACAACGGTCTTGAAAACCGTCGTGCTGAGAGGCACCGGGGGTTCGAATCCCTCTCTCTCCGCCACTTGCAAAGATGCGAATCACATTTGTGGTTCGCATTTTTTTATTAAACGAATATTCTTATATATTAACTACTAAATAATTCTAAGAATTGTCTTATAATGCGAATCATATCGTTCTTTATTAGTATCTTTGTGTCTTAAAGAAATGCAATTATTAAGAGATGGCAAAACCTTTCATAAAATGGGCTGGCGGTAAAAGCCAATTGCTCCAACAAATAGAGACATATTTACCTGCGGGATTTGATGATATGCAAGATATGACATACATTGAACCTTTTGTAGGAGGTGGCGCAATGCTATTTCATATGCTTAGTACTCATAAAAACATTTCACGTGCCATTATCAATGATATAAGTTCGAATTTGATTATTGCATACCGTACTATACAGGCTCAGCCTGAGCCATTAATAGAGCGATTGTTTGAGATTCAAGAAGAATACAGAAAATTTGATAATGACCACAGGCAAGAATATTTTTATAAAATGCGTGATTCATTTAATGGGGAATATACAAATGATGTAGAGAATACAGCGATGTTCATTTTTTTGAATCGTACATGTTTCAACGGGTTGTATAGAGAAAATTTAAAAGGTAAATTCAATGTCCCTTTTGGTAGATATGCCAATCCGACTATATGTGATGCGGAAACTATACGTTCGGATAGCCAACTTCTGCAACAGGTTGAAATTTTGCGTGGTGATTATACTCAAGTAGAAAATTATATTGATGGATCAAATACATTTATTTATTTTGATCCGCCTTATCGTCCATTAAATGCAACCTCTAGTTT
>OKVE01000819.1_pt1 | contig 11029 bp, 8 predicted proteins | sample 1604781 | NCBI WGS metagenome assembly OKVE01 (sample SAMN01760918, study PRJEB22395) | human gut metagenome
GAATATCATAAGTCTGCTGCAACACAAGCACCGTCGGCAGAATCGATCTTGTACCCCGAGACATCAAACTCATTAACAAGATTCATGATCTGTCTTTCGAACTCAGCATCAGAAAGTAAACCTTGATAACTACGACGCATCAGACTTATGATATTCTCAAAAAAATAAATTGATTTTTCCGACAATAATCCTTTTGACGACAACGCATGAACCATACTTTCAAGACTTGGTATGTCTTCCAATTCTATAACATCTGCGTCACACATATCCTCAATCTTTTTTAAAATGTCAGCTATATCTTCTCCACCCCTTGTGGCATCAGAAAACAGAACACTTCCCAACTCCTCTGTCTTAAGGAAGTTTTTATATTTCAAAATTAAATCTTTAGAATAATCCTTTATATTACATTTATTCATTTCCACATCTATGAACATCGCCACAGCGTCAACAGCCTCTTCTTTTGTAGAAGATTCAGAAACAATCTTCTCTGAAGGAATACCATCATTTACTTTCGTCATAACTGTATTATGGAGATTTCCTATAAAAGCAAAATCTGAAACTTTCATATATTTTTCTTCCAAATCATCCATATTATATTGATGATTACAAGAAATCAAAATAAAACAGAAATTAAGCAACAAAAGCTCTCCAAATACTTCTTTATCATATTCTTTTTCATAATACCAAATTTTTAAAGTTAAACAAAATATTATATTACAATTATAATACATTTTACACGCACAGCAAAATATTTTGCAATATTTTTATATTTTATTGATTTATAAATCAATAAATCTTATAATATAACATTTTAAAATTACAAACAAAGAGAAAACGCACCATCATACTCACGATGTAATTTTATTAAATATCCTCCAGTATAAAATAATTATTATTTGAAATAAACGTCCCAGATAAATTTAAATAAACTGGCCTTGAATGACCTTGCCAGACCTTGTTCGTCAACATATAGTTTATATTACATTTCTTTCTCTCAGCATAATCTTATCACCACATTTCCGTTCACTTAACGCTCTCAGAACAGCGGTGCCGGACAAGAATTAGACTTCAGACCGAAAAATTGCGCATTTTCAGGCATTTCAGTTAAATCATTGAATGTTAGGCATTTATGGGGTTCTTTCCATAAAAAGTCAAAAGTTAAAAAACATTACTCAGCCATTTACGGGTCAAAAGTGGTGCATTTACGATGCAAAAGCAGCCTCTTTGTAACACAAAAAGCCTTGATTTAGGAGGTAAAACTATACAATTTCAGACCAAAAAGATGATTAAATGCAAACAGAAGTTAATAAAGTCATGACTAAAGAACGGATAATTTAACATCCGTTGCACATCGGCTTTCTATTTCAGAAAAAACTTTTGTCCTGATATTTTATCAGGCAATGAATTGTAACAGGCGTGAAAATTATATTCATTTTATCATGTCATACTTTTAATTTAATTGATTACCTTTGTATGATTATTTTAAATCAACTATTGAATATGAACAATGGTGAAGACCTTACACGGGGCAAAATAACACCAACACTGCTGCGGTTTACAATGCCGATGATAGCAGGGGCAATGATGCAGCAGTGCTACAACATTGCCGACACACTCATTGTGGGACGTTTTATCGGTGCTGAGGCGCTGGCAGCCGTCGGCTCGGCATACACTCTAATGGTTTTTATAACGTCTGTAATGCTCGGTCTGTCGATGGGCAGCGGCACTGTGTTCTCGCTAAAATTCGGCGAAGGCGACATGGCGGCACTTAGGCGAAGCGTGGCGGCGAGCCTGCTGCTTACGGGCGGAATAACCGTTATACTAAACGTTGCGGCGTATACATGGATCGACGGCACGCTGCGCCTGCTGAGCGTTCCGGCTGATGTTTATCCGCTGATGCGCAGCTACCTTATGATAATATACGGAGGAATAGCGCTCTCGTTTGTCTACAACTTCGGTGCATCGTTGCTGCGTTCTGTCGGCAACAGCCGTGCCCCGTTGTGGGTACTGGCGGCATCAGTGGTGCTCAATGTGGTGTTAGACCTCGTGTTCGTGCTGCTTCTAAACCTCGGCATTGAGGGTGCCGCATGGGCTACGCTCATATCTCAAGCCGCAGCAGCCGTAGGCATAATGGCATATATACTGAAGACGCGCCCCGAACTGCGCCCGCGATGCAAGGATATGGCCGTTAGCAGGGCTACACTCGGCGAGATAGCCACATTCTCGTCGCTCACGTGCGTACAGCAGTCGGTTATGAACTTCGGCATACTGATGGTGCAGGGCCTTGTCAACAGCTTCGGCATGGCCGTAATGGCGGCATTCGCGGCCGCCGTAAAGATTGATTCGTTTGCCTATATGCCTGTACAGGAGTTTGGCAACGCCTTCTCCACCTTCGTGGCACAGAACTTCGGAGCGGCCAAATCGGGACGCATACGCCACGGAGTAAAGCAGGCTCTGCTGATGACTACGGCGTTCTCGCTGGCTATATCTGCGGCAGTGTTTGTGCTTGCGCGGCCGCTTATGATGATATTCGTAGACGGTTCGCAGCATGACATAATAGCCATCGGCATGAGATACCTGCGCATAGAGGGCGCCTTTTATGTAGGCATAGGCGTGTTGTTTCTGCTCTACGGCTACTACCGCGCCATAAGAATGCCGGCAATGTCAGTGGTTCTGACAGTGCTGTCGCTCGGACTTCGCGTTGCCCTCGCCTACGCCCTGTCTGCCGTTCCGGGCATAGGAGTAGACGGAATATGGTGGGCAATACCTATAGGATGGGCAGTTGCTGATGTCGTGGGCATGCTTTATTACAAGAAAACCCTAAGGCGGATTTACCCCCAAAGGGGTACAACAACGCATAAGATTATAGCCCGGCTATAGACTATTTATATAAGGCGGAAACAATGAAACACGCTATAAATCAAGCCTTTTAGCCATAAAGGACAAGCGAGAAACGCAGAAAAAGTGAATTTTATACACTTTTTCTGCGTTTTTTTGTATGCAATCAAATATTTTAACTAAATTTGCAGCAGATAAGAACTTAAATATAATACTCTTTACAACATGAACCTAAAACTTATTGCAGGTGCAATGGCACTTTCTGCAGCGCTTTCCTCATTTGCACAGACTCACGTAATGGACGTGAACACAGGCAAAAAGGGCGCTCCCATACAGAAGACCATGTATGGCATTTTCTTTGAGGACATCAACTATGGAGCAGACGGAGGCTTGTATGGCGAACTGATCAAGAACCGTTCGTTCGAGTTTAAACAGAACCTTATGGGCTGGACTACGTTCGGCAACGTCAACGTGAAAGACGACGGACCCTTTGAGCGCTGTCCGCACTACGTCGAGGTGACATATCCGGGACACGACGACCGTCGTAGCGGACTGCAGAACGACGGATTCGGAGGCATAAGCCTAAAGCAGGGCGACAGCTACAGACTGAGCTTGTGGGCAAAGGCTCCACAGGGCAACGCAAGCATACAGGTGCAGCTGATTGACCAGGTTACCGACAACGACCCGCAGGACTTTGTGTCGCAGGAACTGAAGATTACATCAGGCGAATGGAAGAAATATGAGATAATACTCAAATCGCCCAAAAACGACAAGGAGGCAAGTCTGCGCATAACGCTCAACGGCAAGGCGCCGGTGTGCTTAGAGCATATAAGTCTATTCCCGGTAAACACATTCAAAAACCGCAAAAACGGCATGAGAGCTGACCTGGCTCAGGCGCTTGCCGACCTTCATCCGGGCGTATTCCGCTTCCCCGGCGGATGCATTGTTGAGGGTGCCGACCTGGAAAGCCGTTATCAGTGGAAAAACACCATCGGACCTGTTGAGAACCGCCCGATAAACGAGAACCGCTGGCAGTATGTGATGAAAAACCGCTTCAGCCCCGACTATTATCAGTCTTACGGCCTTGGCTTCTTCGAATATTTCCAGTTGTCTGAGGACATTGGCGCAGAGCCGCTGCCGGTGCTCAACGTAGGCATGGTGTGCCAGTTCCAGAACAAGGAAGAGAGCGCACACGTACCCGTTGACGAGCTGCAGCCTTATATCCAAGACTGTCTCGACCTCATTGAGTTTGCCAACGGCGACACCACAACCACATGGGGACACAAGCGCGCCGAGATGGGCCACCCCGCACCGTTCAACCTTAAATATATAGCTGTGGGCAACGAGCAGTGGGAGGACTTCTACTTCAAGCGCCTCAAGCCGTTCGTAAAGGCCATACGCGAGAAATATCCCGACATAAAGATCATTGGCACCAGCGGACCGTCGCCCGAAGGCGAATCGTATGAACACGGATGGAAGGCAATGAGAGAGATTGGAGCCGACCTGGTGGACGAACATTTCTACAGTTCTGAGGAGTGGTTCCTTAACAACGCCATGAGATACGACTCTTACAGCCGTAAAGGCCCGAAGGTGTTTGCCGGTGAATATGCGTGCCACGGCGTAGGCAAGAAATGGAACCACTATGAGACATCGCTCTATGAGGCAGCATTCATGACAGGACTGGAGCGCAACGCCGATGTTGTGCACATGGCTACATACGCTCCGCTGTTTGCCCACGTAAAGATGTGGCAGTGGCGCCCCGACATGATATGGTTTGACAATACAAACATGTTTAAGTCTGTCAGCTATTATGTTCAGCAGATGTACTCGTGCAACAAGGGCACCAACGTGCTGAAACTGACAATGAACGGCAAGCCTGTAGCCGGACAGAAAGGACAGGACGGACTGTATGCAACGGCTGCTGCCGACAACGGCGACGGCTCTGTGATAGTCAAGGTTGTCAACACCAACAAGACAGCGCAGTCTGTAAGCGTCAACCTTAAAGGCATAAAGGGCGAAAAGACTGCAAAGGTGACAACACTGACATGCAACGACCTCAATGCCGAGAACACCATTGAAGAGCCAGAAAAGATTACTCCGAAAGAGAGCACCCTGACTTGCAAGGCCGGCAAGAGCAGCACAGTGATAGAGGACGAGATAGCCCCGATGACATTCAAGGTGTACAGAATAAAGAAATGATAAAGGCCTCCGGCGGTAAACTGACGGGCATAGCCCTCACCGCAGACAAGGCTGACAGCCGCAGACGTAAAGTCACCTGCGGCTGATGATAAAGACAACGGACAGCAGTGCAACATACGGATACTCATGACCTACATAGCAGCACTGCTGTCCGTCTGTATATACATCAACGGCATAAAGAACGTCTTAACCGCAGATGTTTTTCGATACAATATCAAGACGGCATTTAAACCAAATGCCCGTACAGGCGTCAAATAATAAACAGACAATAAATTATTTACTATGAAAAAGACCCTAATGATATTCATAATGACGGCATTTATTGGCTTCGGCACCACATCGTGTATCACCACACGGCCGCCGCACAAGCCGCATCCAGGAAGAGTGGAAAAGAAACCGAAGAAGAAAAAGCCCAAACACCACAAGCCGAAGAAGAAAAACAATCCGCCGCGCGACTACTGGTATTAACCGGTAACCTACTGCATCGGCACAACCGGCCTAAAGCGCAGGCTGATGAATAACGGCATTGAGGACAGGCGCCAGCAAAGCGTCTGCCCCCAATGTTTTTATGTGTGACACTCATGACCTGACCACTCTGCAATCTTAACGCTGCATTACAGATGCAAAGGATAATTGCTTGCAGGAAAAAGAAATATTTATTACTATTGCACTCATATCCTTAATCGCTTAACATCACTACAAACATCTATCATGAAAAAATTCTTAATATTATTTCTGTTAAGTATCATTACCGTATCTTCTGCCATGGGACAAAAGGCATATAGCAGTTTCACTGTCAAAGGCATTGTTGTCGACTCCGTAAGCAAAGAAGGCGAACCGTACGCAACAATAAGCATAACACGAAAAGACAAACCCGACAAGGCGGTGAAAATGGGCGTAACGAAAAAAGACGGAAGATTCAGCGAGACCATAAACGGCAAGGGCGACTTCACGATAACAATAAGCTCTATCGGGCGCAAAGCTATTGTGAGAAACTTCAACGCTGCGGAAAACAGCAAGACCATTGACCTTGGCACCCTCTACATAACTGACAACAAGAACGAGCTTGAAGGTGTGGAGATTGTGATGCAGAAACCGCTCGTCAAGGCCGACATAGACAAGATTGAATACGACATAGAGTCGGATCCCGACTCGAAATCAAGCTCTATAATAGAGATGCTGCGCAAGGTGCCGCTGGTGACTGTTGACGGAGAGGACAACATAACCGTAAACGGCAGCAGCTCGTTTAAGGTCTACGTGAACGGACGGCCTAACAACATGATGAGCAAAAACCCGAAAGAGGTGCTGAAGAGTATGCCGGCAAACACAATAAAGAAGATTGAGGTGATAACCGACCCGGGACCAAAATACGACGCTGAAGGCGTGGGCGGCATACTCAACATCGTAACTATAGGCAGCGGATTTGAGGGATATACGCTCAACCTGAGCGGCAACGTGAACAACCGAGGAGCCGGAGGCGGACTGTTCGGCACGATAAAGTCGGGCAAGCTGACCGTGAGCGCACGCTATAACTATAACTACGACGGCAACAGAACGGGCTACAGCGAAGCATCGCGGACGGTTACCGAAGAGAACGCAAGTCCCGACGCGTCGAACATAATATCGAGTTCGGAAAGCAAGGACCACGGCAACTTTCAGTCGGGAAGTATAGAGGCAAGCTATGAGATAGACTCGCTAAGACTTGTAACCATGTCGTTCGACTTATGGGGCGGAGGCAACAAGAACAACAGCACGTCGGACATGACAGGAACAAGTCCGCTGGACGGACACACCTTATACGGCTACTCTAACATGGGAAAGAACAACACTTCATGGAAATCAATAAACGGCAGCATAGACTATCAGAGGCTATTCAAGGTGAAAGGCCGAATGCTGACGCTGTCGTATAAAATAAATACAAGCCCGGACGAAAGCGACAATTATACCAACTATGACGAGATAAGTGCCGACAACGGTTGGGAGGACTATATCAGCCGGCTTGAAAACCAATACAGCGACAACTCCGAAAGGACAACCGAGCAGACGTTTCAGGTAGACTACACCACGCCCATAGGCAAGATGCACACCATAGAGGGCGGAATGAAGTATATAATAAGAAACAACAGCGCGGAAAACGACCGCTACGTAAAGCCTGCCGACAACAGCAGCGAATATGTCTACGACACGGAGCAAAGCTCGCACTACAAGCATGAGAACGACATCATTGCGGCATATCTTGGATATAAGATAAAGGTGAAGAAATGGTCGGGACAGCTCGGAGCAAGATATGAACACACCATACAGGACGTGAAATATCTGCTCGGACAGGGAGACAACTTCAGAAAGCACTTCAACGACCTTGTGCCCTCAGCCACAATAGGATACAAGATTACAGATATGTCTAACCTGAAACTGGGCTACAGCATGCGCATATACCGCCCCGGAATATGGTATCTAAACCCTTATCTCGACAACACCGACCCGTCAAGCCTGAGTCAGGGCAACTCTAACCTTGAAAGCGAGAAGAACCACTCGTTCAACATAGGCTACAGCAACTTTACGTCAAAACTGAGCCTTAACCTATCAATGCGCTACTCGTTCACCAACAACAGCATAGAAAGGCTGACGACAATGGTAAACGACAACAGCATAGCCGGACTGAAGGAGCCTACAGGCAAAGATGTGCTCTACTCTACTTATGAGAACATAGGCAAGACACGCTCGGCGGCAATGAGCGCATACATAAACTGGAACGCCACAAAAAGCACCAGAATATATGCCAACATGAACGGACAGTGGCAATATCTCTCCGACGGCAAAGACATCAGCAACAGAGGCTGGAACATGTATGTGTCGGGAGGCATACAGCAGTCGCTGCCCAAAGACTGGCGCATAAGCCTCAACGTGTTCACCATGACGCCGAGCATAACGCTGCAGGGACGCGGCACAAGCCACACGAGCTACGGCATAAACATCAACAAGTCGTTCCTAAAGCAACGGCTCAACGTATCTGCCTTTGCAAGCAACTTCCTGCAAAAATACATGGAGCATAAAAGCACTACATCAACTGCCGACTTTATACAAAAGTCTGTGTCAAAATACGACTACCAAAACTTAGGCATCAGTATCAGCTACCGCTTAGGCGAACTGAAGGCAAACGTAAAGAAAACAGCCCGAACCATTAACAACGACGATGTGAAAGACGGCGGAGACTCAAAATAATGATACCGCGTCAAACAATACTGCAATATGTAGCCCAATATTGTGATGTTACAGATTTTTAGTGAGACGATGTATCATTAAAATCATAATCCGGCCGGCTTTCTGTTCTTTAAACTAATGCCGCCAGACTTCACGCAGGCACGGCGGCAAAGCCTTGGAATAAGCAGACCGAAAAGAATAAAACGGCGCACGCCATATAACGACAAAAAGAAACTCTGCAAAACCTGTATATACAGAATCTTGCAGAGTTTCTTTTTGCTTTGTTGCCCGTTGCTTTCCCGGTCAGCGGTAGATGTCAACAGGCAAACAAATTATAGTTTATAACCACTTTATTTCTCGCTGATAGTCATCTTGCCCTTTGCAGCCTTAAGAGCCTTATAGAGCATCTGCATCGGAACAGTGTTGTTGCCTGTTACGGCATTCTTAACCAAGCCGCGCTTCATCACCGGAGCCGAATATTTCTTCTGAGCGGCAGGAGCATCAGGAGTTGTTATATCCAGGCGTGCAAGAGGTCCCCACTCGTCGTTGATATTCTTGCCAATAGAGAATGCGATATATGAAGTGTTAGGTGAAACGTTCCAGTAAGCCACGTCAACACCATACTGATTCCAATAAGGATCCTCAGGAATGTCGGTCTTCAGATATTCCATAATCTTATCCTCGTTCCACTCTTTTTCGTAAGCGTTCTTATCTATCAGCATGTCGCGGTGCAGCGAAGTCTGGTCGTTAGGCGTGTAAGTAACAATCTGATAATATCCGGTTTCAGCCGAACCGCTGAATTCACCCGGAGTGATTTCAATCTGAGCAACACCCTCACCACCAATCTTCTTGGTTGTAACAGGAATAATCATTATGTCGGCATCAGTATTGTTTTCGTCCCATGCCTGAACATAAATCTCATAGTCAGTTCCCGGGCTGTTGTTGGTCCATGTGTTAGTAGCCGGACCGTTGTTGTTAAATCCGAAAAATCTTGCATAATCACCCATAGTCTCCAGACCGAACATCGGGCCCATCTGTGCCAGGTTATCCTCGGCTGTACCTGCGGGGAACAATATTGCTGCATAGCCGGCAACACCTGAAGCAGGAGTAAACGATATGGTGATGTCGCTTGTTGTAACCTCGTCGATAGTATACTGAATTGAGCAGTCGCCTGCAAGTTCTTTCTTAGGTGTACGGAAATCAACTCTAACAACGTCGCAAGGAATCTGATACTGGTCGTATCCTACTGTAAAGATAACATAGTCGGCATTGGGTCTGAGGTTGAATCCGAGATTAGACAGACGGCCGTTAACATAGTCCTGGAACATAATCTCGCTGTCGCTGTTGTCAAGATAGTTAGCAACGGCCTCATCGGTAGAAAGCGAGCTGGCGCGAACCTTTGACATACACGTAATCTTATAGCCTACACACTGAGGGGTACGGGTAATCTTAACGCCTACCGAATCGCCTGTTGAACCGCTGTAAATGCCGAGATATTCTACATCGGCAGCAACACGGCCCTCAACTGTTGCGAATGAAACACTGTCGATGCGGTCAACCACGAAGCCTTTGGTGGCACCTGCCTTGTCGGTAACCAGCATACGGTTAGGATTTGTCTGGGCATAACCCACCACGGCCAAGACGGCCAATATTATTGAAGTAAAAAGTTTTTTCATCATTTCATGAATTTAATTGTTTTTTTATTTACGCTGAACAGATATACACCTTTTGTGAGGGAGCTTGTGCTGATAGGAGTTCCGTCCCAATTCTCCTTCGCAATAATAACCCTGCCGCTCAGATCGCATACCCTTATGCGGGCAGGCTGACCGCCCTGCAATCCGTCGGCACCGAGCATTCCTCCACGATAATAAGGCACAAGAGAAGAGTCTTCTGTAGTGGTAAGGCCATTGATGCCTGTTCCTTCAGAAATGAACTTCAAGCTCATAATGTCGCTTAAGGAGATTGTTTCTTTCGTCCCTGACGTACCATTAATCTCCATGCCATGGTCGCCGAATGTTATCTTTGCGATGTCCGACAGCAAGTAGGTCTTGCTTTCAGAGGACTGTGACGCAGGATTGACCACCAGACTGGTCTGCGCATCTGCAGTGAGCCCTCCATAGGCTAACGCAAGAAACATGGGAATAAATGTTTTTCTCATAGAAATGAATAATTTAATTAATAATGATGCAAGAACCGTAATAGTTCTCACAAGACTTCGGTGGCAAATATATGTATTTAATTTTATACGACCTACTGTTTGAATAAAAATTCTCTCATTTTGCCTTTATTTTTCGTCTTGAATTTATTTTTGTAAATAAGTTTCTTAATTTTAACACATTTGATCAGGCTCTATTAGGCAAAACGCTGATTAAAGCTATCATTATCATGACGTTTTGAAAATAGCTTACCATGCAAAAACTGCCCTGCCTATATATATAATAGGTAACTGATTCTTATAAAATCTGAATAAAATCGGCTACACTTTCGCAAAACATATCATGCAATATGTGGTCTTTTGCACTGCAAAACACGGCATTTCAGAAGGTAAAACACGGCATATTGCAGGCTAAAAGGTATGCTTTTGCACATACGGAAATAAAGATAAAAAAGTTTTTTAAAAAACTCGTCACTCGTCACATTAGGGTGTAATCTGCTGATTGACAAGGCATTAATGTGTGACGAGTTTGTTTTTTAACTCGTCACACCATAACGTACTGTTTATCAATGTCCTTTCCTAAAATTGGTTGACTTCTAACAAGCCATTCCCTGATTAAAGTTGACTCTGGTTAAA
>OKVE01000820.1_pt1 | contig 11027 bp, 8 predicted proteins | sample 1604781 | NCBI WGS metagenome assembly OKVE01 (sample SAMN01760918, study PRJEB22395) | human gut metagenome
CGACAATCACGGTTGAAGATATTCGTGAATTTGAAATACCGCTTCCGCCAATTGAAATTCAGCGTGAAATTGTCCGCATCCTAGACAATTTCACAGAGCTTACAGCAGAGCTTACAGCAGAGCTTACAGCAGAGCTTACAGCCAGAAAAACACAATACATGTATTATAGGGATGAGCTGCTTACGAATAATTATAATAGTAAAATAAAACGACTAGAAGAGTGCTGTGATTCAATAGCAGATGGCGATCATCAGGCACCGCCCAAAGCGGATAGTGGTATTCCGTTCATTACGATATCAGATATTGATGAACGACATGAAATTAACTTTAATGTAATAAAATATGTTCCGAATGAATACTATAATCGGTTGGCAGACAAACGCAGACCCCAAAAAGGCGATGTATTATACACGGTGGTAGGGTCATATGGAATCCCCGTATATGTAAAAGAAAATAAGAAGTTTGTATTTCAACGGCATATTGCAATATTAAAACCAAATAATGCAGTTGTTGATTCACGGTATTTGTACCATGCAATGAATGGAACAGCATTCCATAGGCAGGCGGATTTGGCTGCAAAGGGTGCTGCGCAAAAGACAATAGGACTTGCATCATTGGCCAAAATGACAGTGCCTGTTCCACCCCTCGATGTCCAAAACCGCATTGTGAATGTACTGGACAACTTTGAGAAGATTTGCTCCGACCTCAACATTGGTTTGCCTGCAGAAATTGAAGCCCGGCAGAAGCAGTACGAGTATTACCGAGATAAGCTCTTGACATTTGCAGAAACTGGCAACACAATTTTGAGCAGAGCAGAGCAGAGCAGAGCAGAGCAGAGCAGAGCAGAGCAGAGCAGAGCAGAGCGCTGATTAAGCTCTTGCAGTATGTGTTTGGCTATGCGGTTGTTTCTCTGCAAGATGTAGTAAAGAACAGCTGCTCTGGCGGAACACCGAAAAAAGGCGTATCAGAATATTACGAGGACGGGAATATTCCTTGGCTGAGGACGCAGGAAGTGGTATTCCGGGATATTTGCAAGACGGAGTGCTTCATTACGGAGAGTGCAGTAAAAAATTCTGCGGCGAAGTGGATTCCAGAGAACTGCGTAATAGTTGCAATTTCGGGCGCGACTGCTGGAAGATGTGCAATCAATAAAATTCCGCTGACAACAAACCAGCATTGTTTGAATCTTGAAGTTGACCCGGAGATGGCGTTGTACAGATATGTGTATTACTGCATCTGTGCAAAGCAGGAAGAACTTCTTGCGAAAAAGGAGGGTGCACGTGGAGATTTGAACTCAACAAGAATTTTAAGTTTGCAAATTGATCTCCCATCGATTGAAAAACAAAAACGGATTGTTTCTATCCTTGATCGCTTTGATGCAATCTGCAATGATTTGACCAGCGGCCTGCCAGCAGAGATTGAAGCAAGACAAAAGCAGTATGAATATTATCGAGATAAATTGTTGACGTTTAAGGAGGTGGCTGCAACGTGAGTGCAGCAAAAAAGGCAGGTGTAATTTATATCCTGACAAATCCCTCTTTTCCCGATTATGTAAAAATTGGCTATGCGACCAATATCGAAAATCGACTGAAACAGTTGAATCGGAGCGAGTGCATCCCATTTGCGTTTCGGGTATATGCTACTTACGATGTTTCAACTCCGCTACAAGATAAAGAACTGCATAGCCTGATTGACCGTTTGAATCCTGATTTGCGTGCTATTGATACGTTCGATGGCAAGACAAGAACAAAAGAGTTTTATGCAATGACAAAAGAGGATGCTTATGCGCTTTTGGAGAGCATTGCAAAATTAAGCGGCACAATGGACAAACTGCAGCGCCTTACCCCGGAAGGCCATGAGATTGCAGACGAAGAAGTTGCGGCTGAAATTCAGGAAGAAGCAAAAGAACGCAAAGCCCCGTTCTCATTTATTAAATGCGGTATTCCGATGGGGGCAGAGATCGTGCTGCAAAATCATCCTGAGGTTGTAGCCGTTGTAAAAGATGATAGGCAAATTGAGTATCAGGGTAAAACCTATTCGCTTTCTGCGTTGGCTCAAAAAATCATGCAGACGACCTATCCGCTACAAGGACCGGTGCATTGGCTTTATCAGGGAAGAAAACTGCGAGATATTCGAGTGGAACGAGAAGAAGCAGGTTTGTATGAGTAAAAGGCGGGTGTGAAAATGTCCTTTTTCAATATCGTTGCGGCTACCAATGAAGATACCGTTGTTGCTGCCTATGAACCCTCCAAGGTGCGCTCTGACAGCTACCAGAGCGAAGCGGAACTGGAAAAAGAGTTTATCCGGCTGTTGTGCGAGCAGGGCTATACCTATCTGCCGCTGCATACCGAGGATGAACTGATTACCAACCTCCGCAGTCAGTTGGAAGAGCTGAACCACTACCAGTTTTCCGATACGGAGTGGCGGCAGTTTTTTAGCGATGTGATTGCCAACCCCAACGAGCATATTCCCGAAAAGACCCGGAAGATTCAGGAAGATAATGTGCAGGTGCTGCACCGGGATGATGGCAGTTCCAAAAATATCACGCTGATCGACAAGAAGAACATCCACAACAACCGCCTGCAGGTCATCAACCAGTATGAGGTGAAGCAGGCGGACGGTGCGCGGCATGATAATCGCTACGATGTGACGATTCTGGTCAACGGCTTTCCGCTGGTTCATGTGGAACTGAAGCGGCGCGGGGTGGCCATCCGGGAGGCGTTCAACCAGATCAACCGCTATCAGCGGGATTCGTTCTGGGCGGGCTGCGGTTTGTACGAGTATACGCAGATTTTCGTAATCTCCAACGGCACAAATACCAAGTACTACTCCAACAGCACCCGCTATAATGCCATCAAGGACGCCAAACACGGCAAGACGAAAAAGGAAAAGACCAGCAACAGCTTTGAATTTACCTCCTACTGGGCCGATGCGAATAACCGTGTGCTGACGGATCTGATCGACTTTACCCGGACATTCTTTGCAAAGCACACGATCCTGAGCGTGCTGACCCGGTATTGCATCTTTACCTCAGAAAAGATGCTGATGGTGATGCGCCCGTATCAGATCACGGCAACCGAGAGGATATTGAACCGTATCGAGATCGCCAACAACTACAAAAAGTATGGCACCATCGAGGGCGGCGGCTACATCTGGCACACCACTGGCTCCGGCAAGACGCTGACCTCCTTCAAAACGGCACGGCTGGTATCGCAGCTGCCCTACATCGACAAGGTGCTGTTTGTGGTAGACCGCAAGGACTTGGACTACCAGACTATGAAAGAGTATGACCGCTTCGAGAAGGGAGCGGCAAACTCCAACACCAGCACCACGATTCTGAAACGCCAGTTGGAAAACCCGGAAGCTCATATCATCATTACCACCATCCAGAAACTGGCGACCTTCATCAAGAAAAATCCGGGGCATGAGGTCTACCAGAAGCACGTTGTGATTATCTTTGACGAGTGCCACCGCAGCCAGTTCGGTGATATGCACAAGGCCATTGTCCACAATTTCAAAAAGTACCACCTGTTCGGCTTTACTGGAACGCCGATTTTTGCAGTCAACGCAGGAACTTCTACTGACCCACGTTATTTTACCACGGCGCAGACGTTCGGCGACCAACTGCACACCTACACCATCGTGGATGCCATCAACGACAAGAATGTGCTGCCGTTCCGTGTGGACTACATCAAGACGATGGACGCAGAGCCGGACATGGACGATAAACAGGTTTGGGACATTGACCGGGAAAAGGCATTCATGGCTCCTAAGCGTATTTCTCTGGTGACAAAGTACATCCTTGACCACTTCGACCAGAAAACCTATCGGGGAGACAAATCGTATGAGTTTAATCTGCTGACGAATGTGGCAGAGGTGGCCTCTGCCCAGCGTGGTGCGGTGGATGAAATCAAGCAAAAACAGCGCGTCAGCGGTTTTAATTCGATTTTCTGCGTGGCTTCTGTGCCGATGGCAAAGCTGTATTATCAGGAGTTCAAAAAACAGATGGCGGCAGATCCAACCAAGCGGCTGCGCATTGCTACCATTTACAGCTATGGAGCCAATGAAGCCGAAACAGACGGGATTCTGGATGAGGAAAACCCGGAAGATACCTCCAATCTCGACCAGAGCAGCCGGGATTTTCTGGATGCCGCCATTCAGGATTACAACGAGATGTTCCACACGAACTACTCGACGGATGGTGAACGGTTCCAGAATTACTACAAAGATGTATCACTCCGCATGAAGAATAAAGAACTTGACCTGCTGATCGTGGTCAATATGTTTCTGACGGGCTTCGATGCCACGACCCTGAATACCCTTTGGGTGGACAAGAACCTGAAGATGCACGGTCTGATTCAGGCGTTCAGCCGGACGAACCGTATCTTGAACAGCATCAAGACCTTTGGCAATATCGTCTGCTTCCGCAATCTGCAAAAGCGGGTGGATGCGGCAATTTCGCTGTTTGGAGATAAAAATGCGGGCGGCATCGTTCTGCTGCGCAAATATGCGGACTACTACCACGGTTATATGGATGAGCAGGGAAAATACCATCAGGGCTATACGGACATGATCGATGACCTGACGCAGAAGTTCCCACTGACAGAGCCGCAAATCATCGGGGAGCAGAACCAGAAAGACTTTATCGTGCTGTTTGGTGCACTGCTGCGGATGCGGAACCTGCTGTCTTCCTTTGATGATTTCAAGGGCAACGAACTGATCTCTGAACGGGATTTACAGGACTATTTGGGCCGCTATCAGGATTTGCGGGATGAATGGCGTAACAAGAAGCACGATGAAACCAAAGAGGATATCACGGATGATGTGGTGTTCGAGGTGGAGCTGATTCGGCAGGTCGAAATTAACATTGACTACATTCTGATGCTGGTCAAAAAGTACCATGACACCCATTGCGATGACAAAGAGGTGCTCATCACGATTCGCAAGGCGATTGATGCCAGCCCGGAACTGCGCAGCAAAAAGCAGCTGATTGAAACGTTTATTGCAGGGGTCAACGATGTGGATGATGTGATGGCAGAGTGGAATACCTATGTGTCCGAACAGCGGGAGAAAGAGCTTGCAAAGATCATCCAAGAGGAAAAACTGAAAGAGCCGGAGACACGCAAGTATCTGGCCAATGCGTTCCGTGACGGTGAGATCAAGACTGTTGGCACGGATATTGACAAGCTGATGCCACCGGTTTCCCGCTTTGGCGGCGGTGGCCGTGCGCAGAAGAAACAGGGTGTAATCGATAAGTTGAAGAGCTTCTTTGATAAGTTCTTTGGGATTGGCGGAAGCTTGATGGCAGAGGATGATAAGTACCAATAATAAAAGATGGCAGCGATTCGCAAGTTGGAGTGAAAGAATAAAATGAAAATTAGAATACCAGACTTAAATGGATAAAAACAATATATTGAAAATAAAAGTTCAATTGTTCTGATAGGAGCAAATGGTGCAGGAAAAACGAGAATGAGCGTGTGGATTGACGAAAATAATCCGGAATATCCGGTACATCGGGTATCTGCACAGAAATCTTTGAATATGCCGCAAATAGTACGTCCGACAGAAATCAGTACTGCGGAAGAAGAATTTCTTTATGGAACGACTGATACGGATAAAAAATGGTTATATTCCTATGGAAAAAAGAACAGACGATGGGGAAATGCACCGGAGACATTTTTGCTTAATGACTATGAAAAATTGATGCAATATCTGGTGACAGAGGAATATGAAAAAGCAATTGAATATAGGACAGAACACAAAAGCGGGGCGGCCGATTTTGATAATGTGACCCGTTTGGAGAAAATAAAAGAAATATGGGAAAATGTTATTTCACACCGCAAATTAAAAATAAGCGCTGGGAAAATAGAGGTTTCAAACTGTTTAGAAAATGGCTATTATAATGGAAGTGAAATGAGTGATGGAGAAAGAGCTGTTTTTTACTTTATAGGTGAAGTGCTATGTGCAAAAGAAAATAGTTTAATTATTATTGATGAGCCTGAAAATCATCTTCATAAATCAATTTTGCCACGGCTATGGGACGCAGTTGAAAAAGAAAGAGAAGACTGTGTGTTCCTGTACATAACACACGATCTTGAATTTGCAAGAAGCAGAATGCAGTCGCAAATTATATGGGTAAAAGAATTTGAAAAAGAGAATCAGTGGCAATATGAGTTGTTGGATGATGCAGATGCATCGAATGGATTAAAACTTGAAATTTTAGGAAATCGACAAAATGTTTTGCTGGTAGAGGGTACCCAGACTCGAAGCATTGATAAAAAACTATACTCGAAGCTGTATCCGGAATATAATGTAATCTCCATGGAAAGCTGCAATGCTGTGATTCAAGCCGTGAAGACATATGGACAAACGGAACAGCTTCATTATATGGAGGTAAAAGGAATTGTTGATAGAGATAGACGTTCTGATGATGAAACGGAAAAACTGAAAGTTCAAAATATTTTTGTGCCACAGGTGGCAGAAGTTGAATCACTTTTTCTTTTACCAGAAGTGATTGAAGCGGTTGCTCAAAAACAAGACAAGGAACACCCAGAAGAAATCATTGATGTGGCAAAAGAGAGAACGTTAGAGTTCTTGAGAGAACATAGGAATGATCAAGCACTCCTGTTTACTAAACAGAGATGTTTGAACTATATAACGGAACAAGTGAGTACAAAAGCATCTACAATAGAACTTTATAAGAATAATTTAGATGGTATGCATACAAACTTGAATGTCGAAGAAGTTTATAGGCAAGAACTTGAGTCGATTGATAAAATAATAAGTGAAAAAGATTTCATGGGAGCTTTGAAAATTATTAACGAAAAGGGACTGCTTCCATATACAAAACTTCCGAATGAATTTGGTTGGAAGAAGGAATACTATATTGACTATGTGTTGAAACTCATTTCGAGAAAAGATGAAGTTGGCGAGCGGCTAAGAAGAAGCATGAGAAAATATATTTTTGAGGATTGAAAGAAACGGAGAAACTTATAGTTGCATCAAGAGCTGAAACACGCTATAATACAGTCAGAGGTTATTGCTCCGTGTGATACTATCCTGATACTAAAAAATCAGCAAGCCACATCTACCACGGAAATTTCATGGAAAAGTGAACATCTGAGAATAGACTTACTAAACAAATTTGTTTAGTAAGGATCTGGACTTACCGAGCTCGAGTAATAAAAATTTGCCTTCCGGCTTTTTGAATCCATCAAAAATAGAACGGAATAACGTATAAAAACAGCCCTGTTTTCAAGATTTTTCGCTTGAAGGCGGGGCTTTTTCGCGTCCAAAGCAACAGAAAAAATAACACCCGAGGCAGAATCAAACCAGTATCACGGTTTCTTCTTCCCTGGGAAAGCCAGAGCTTCCAGCCGGCCCGCGACGTTGCTTGTTCGGTCTGGGTATAGGTGGTCATAGGTGCTAGGTGTGGTCGAAACCTTTTCATGCCCAAGGCGCTGTTGTACCAGAAAGGCATCCGCGAACATGGCTTAAGGGGATGACCACAAAAATATAAACCTTTTATGAAATCCTCTTGACAAAGTGGGAAGGGGCAGTATAATAAAAATGAACGTTGTTCATATTGAGGGTGACTACATGAATACGATCGTGACCTCCAAGGAAGAGATCTTAAAAAACAGCCGTGAGCTTATCCGGGAAAAGGGCTGGGCGGCAGTCAGCATCCGTTCTGTCGCCTCGGCATGCGGGGTCTCGGTCGGCTCGATCTACAACTATTATGACTCCAAGGCTGAGCTTATCAGCGCCACGGTCGAGAGCGTCTGGTGCGAAATTTTCCACCGCCCGCAGGACGAGGCCGTATTTCAGGACGTGCAGACCTGTGTCAAATGGATGTACGAGCGCATGGCCTACGGCTATGAGCAGTATCCCGGATTCTTCACACTGCACTCTCTCGGCTTTATGCAGGAGGACAAGGCCGATGGCAAACGGCACATGCAGCAAATCTGGCACCATATCTTAAACGGTCTGTGTACGGTGCTGCAACAGGATACCAAAATCCGTCCGGGCGCTTTTAATGAGCAATTCACCGTTGAAAAATTTGCCGATGTGCTGTTTTCGCTTATGCTGTCTGCTTTGCTGCGGCAGGACTACGACCCCGCCGCTGTGCTGGAGATCGTGCGCAGAACCTTATATTGACCGCATTTTCTTCCCACACTGCTGTGGGAATTTTATAACGTCCAAATTGAACACTGTTCACTCAAAGGGGACGCTCATAGGAAGGTTCATCGCAGTATCCTGCTGCGGCTCGCCTGCCTTGTGTGGAGCACTGCCAGCTTCAACATCCTGCGCGTTGGATGCAGCTATGCCAGGCAAGCCCCTGATGACCGTAAAAACTAAGACGACCCTGAAAAAAATGCAGTGTTACAATAAATTTGATGTATCGACAAGGAGCGATCAACTATGCAAGCAATCGTAGAAACTGTTTTTGATGCGGTATATCTGGTATCCGTCATCACCATCGGTATCCTGATGATCCGCGGCTGCAAGGGCAGCCACCAGTTCAAGCTGTTCGGTCTGATGGCTGTCGTTCTGGGCGCCGGCGACTCGTTCCATCTGATTCCCCGTGCGCTGGCTCTATGCACCACGGGTTTTGAAAACTTTACCGTTCCCCTGGGTCTGGGTAAGTGGATCACCTCTGTGACAATGACAGTCTTTTATGTGCTGCTGTACTATGTCTGGCGTGAGCGCTACCGGGTCAAGGGCAGCAATGGCCTGACTGCCGCCGTCTACGGTCTGGCTGCTGTGCGTGTTATCCTGTGCATGATGCCGCAGAACCAGTGGCTGAGCGATGGATCCCCGCTGTCCTGGGGCATTTACCGTAATATTCCTTTTGCACTGATGGGCCTGCTGATCATCGTGCTGTTCTACCGCAGCGCCAAGGAGCACAACGACTCAGCTTTCCGTTGGATGTGGCTGACCATCGTGCTGAGCTTCGGTTTCTACATTCCCGTTGTTCTTTGGGCCAATGCCATCCCCATGATCGGGATGCTGATGATCCCTAAGACCTGCGCCTATGTGTGGACTGTTCTCATCGGCTATTCTGCCATGAAGAAGGAATGTAAGTGATTTGTACACCGTACCGATAAAAAGCAGGGATGTCACTTAAAAGAGAGCTGCATCCTGAACGTCCAAGAATAGGCTTACCAACAAACTTTCAGCGCTCTGCCTTTTGGCAGGGCGCTTTTATATTGCAAAACTTCGTACGTTCTGTTATAATCAAATTGACAACCTAATAGCAAACGAAAGGTTGTGACGAAAGAAGGCGGGACAGATGTATTTCCAATACGGCGAAGCGGAAACGGCGTATCTGAGCGCAAGAGACGAGCGGATGGCGGCGGTCATCGCACAGGCGGGACACATCGAGAGGGAAGTGGATACCGACCTCTTTTCGGCGGTGGTACACCACATCGTCGGCCAGCAGATCTCCACGAAAGCGCAGGCGACCATCTGGAAGCGGATGCGGGACGAGTTCGGCGTGGTGGATGCAGCTGCCGTCCTCGGAGCCGGGGTTGAGAAGCTGCAGAGCTTCGGTATGACCTTCCGAAAGGCTGAATACATTACGGACTTTGCCCGGAAAATCGAGAGCGGAGAATTTGACCTCGAGGGTATCCGGCAGAGGCCGGACGATGAGGCCATCCGGGAGCTGAGCGGCCTGAAAGGCGTCGGTGTCTGGACGGCAGAGATGATATTGCTCTTCTGTATGCAGCGGCCCGACGTGTTCAGCTACGACGACCTTGCCATCCAGCGTGGGCTGCGGATGGTGTACCATCACCGAAAAATCGACCGGAAACTGTTCGAAAAGTACCGCCGCCGGTTCAGTCCCTATTGCAGCGTGGCCAGCCTCTACCTCTGGGCGGCAGCAGGCGGCGCGGTGCCAGGCCTGAAAGATCACGCGCCCGCGAAACGAAAGAAGGCAGGGTGAACCGTCGTGACCTATACGATGCATTACGATTCGCCGCTGGGAAAGATACTGCTGGCAGCAGACGAAGAAGGGATGACCGGAGTATGGTTCGAGGCACAGAAGTATTTTGCGGCGAAGCTTCCTCCAGAGAATGAAGAGGGGACAATGCCAGTGCTGGGAGACGCCTGCCGCTGGCTGGACGTCTATTTTTCAGGCCGGGAGCCGGACTTTACTCCGAAACTCCATCTTATCGGCTCCGATTTCCGACAGGCGGTGTGGGCGCTGCTGCTGCAGATCCCCTACGGACAGACCACGACCTACGGCGCACTGGCAAAACAGCTGGCGGAGATAAACGGCGGAAAGCGCGTCTCCGCGCAGGCTGTGGGCGGCGCGGTGGGGCATAACCCTGTTTCCATCATCGTACCCTGCCATCGGGTGGTGGGCAGCGACGGCAGCCTGACCGGCTACGCGGGCGGCATCGAAAAGAAGATACGCTTGCTGACGCTGGAAAACGCAGAGGCGGCAAATCTTTACCGATAACAAAAAGCAGGCCATCCCGGCGGGATGACCTGCTTTTGCTATATGTATAGTTTACTTGTTCTGGATGTACTCGTCGATGGCCTTGGCGGCAGCCTTGCCTGCGCCCATGGCCTTGATGACGGTGGCGGCACCGGTGACGGCGTCACCGCCGGCGTACACGCCCTCGCGGCTGGTCTTGCCCTCGTCGCCCTCGGTGACGATGCAGCCGTGCTTGTTGGTCTCGAGGCCCGGCGTGGTGGAGCGGATGAGGGGGTTGGGGCTGGTGCCCAGGCTCATGATCACGGTATCCACATCCAGCTCAAACTCGCTGCCCTTCTTTTCAATGGGACGGCGGCGGCCGGAAGCATCGGGCTCACCCAGCTCCATCTCAATGCAGGTGATGGACTTGACGAAGCCCTCGTCGTTGGCGTGGATCTCCACGGGGTTGCACAGGGTCTTGAAGATGATGCCCTCTTCCTCGGCGTGCTCGACCTCCTCCTTACGGGCAGGCAGCTCGGCCATACCGCGGCGGGAGACGATGTACACGGTCTCAGCACCCAGACGCAGGGCGCTGCGGGCAGCGTCC
>OKVE01000823.1_pt1 | contig 10968 bp, 3 predicted proteins | sample 1604781 | NCBI WGS metagenome assembly OKVE01 (sample SAMN01760918, study PRJEB22395) | human gut metagenome
CCTATGATACATCCAAAAGTAGCAATACCAATATTGCAGGATCTGGATATAAATACAGTAAGGATGCGAATTATATTATCTTTCGTGATATTGATCTTTCCAAAGAAGGGACAAATTCTAATGGGAAAGATGATAACTGGACTCCTATAAAGAACTTCCAGGGAGATATGGAAGGCCGCAAGGGAATGACAGAAGGTGCTAATGTCAAAATCAGTAACGTAAAGATTGTACAGGACACAGCAATTAATCAGAGTGCTTATTCAAATGGAAGTAGCTCGGACACGGAATATGGTGTTGGATTTTTCAGAAGTTTATCGACCCCATATGACAGTTCATTACAGATTTCATCAAAACAGGTTGTCGTAAAAAATCTTACCTTATCAGGAGTTTCTGTATCAACGACAACGAATTCTATTAAAAAAGATTTTAGTTTGCTTGGTTTATTGTTGACCGGAGTTTTAAAAGTCCTGGGATTATCAAGTGGGTTGGAAAACGATTCAAAATCTTTTTCAACAGGAGCTTTTGCCGGCGTTGTAAAAGGAAATGTACAAATATTAGACTGTCATGTAGAAGGATTATCAGGAGTGTCTAATGCAAACAGCTGGACAGGTGGTTTTATTGGGTACATTTCAGGTATTACAAAATATGAAGCCCTTTCAGGAGTGCTTAAAGGAGTAACTGACGCACTTAGTACTCTATTAAACTTGATTCCAGTATTAGGTCTTGGGGATCTGATTACAATGCTTTTGAATGGAGGCGTTCTAAGTGTTGGAAACCTGATTCCGATTGGTTATGTGAATCCGGTGTTCAGTAATTGCTCAGTATCCGGTAGCAATACGATATCTGGGCAGAATTATACAGGTGGATTTGCTGGTGAAACAATAGGTGCTGTAATGACTGGATGTTCAGTTAATGGTACTGAGAGTGTTAATGGTACTGATTACTCAGGAGGATTTATTGGCCGTGCTTCCAATGCAGTTGTTGCAGGTGCACTGGATCATCTGGGAATCCAAATAGCTGATTTCCCGGTCAATACAGTAATGCTTGGATGTAGCATTAATGGCAGTGCAAATGTATCTGCGACAGGAAGCTCTGGTAAGGAAAGTGGTTATGCAGGTGGATTTATAGGAGAAATGCGTAACAGTTATGCCGTGGACTGCAGTATTTCTTCTCTTGGTACAGTGTCCGGAAAAGATTATACCGGAGGATTTGCCGGTATAGCAACTCTTGGTGATGTAGCGGATATTGATGAAAGCCAGGGACTTCTGGTAATTGTAAAGGATCTTCTTACAGGGTTGTTAAATGGTAAATTTACCAACATGGATCTTCTGAACCTGGTGGGACTTCGACCTTCTGTTATAAGCGGATGCACCATTGCAGGAGATAGCATTTCTGTAACAGCAAACGGTAAAAATGCCGGTGGACTTGTGGGATATGCAGGTGCTGTCCAGATTTCCAATACTTCAGAACTTACGGACGATTCAAAGTCAACTACAAAAGCCCTCCAGCGAGTGCTTAATAAGACCGGTGTTACCTACGAATTTACAGACCGTGTGAATCAGATCAATGCAGCTTCCTCTGTGAAGATTTCAGCAACGGAGAATGCTGGAGGAATCTTAGGTTACGCTAAAATGACCAGTGTCGGTGATGTCCTTGGCGGAACAGTTACAGCAGCAGACTACATGCGTTTTGAATGTAAAGATTGTTCCGTAAACGGAGGCTCTTTGGGACTTACAGTTACTGTGTCAGATCAGGAGAATGGTCGTGCTGGGGGTGCTATCGGTTATGGAACAGGTGGAGAAGTAAGGAAAACATCCGTCACAAATCTGAATTCTGTAACGGCTGGAAAGTGTGCAGGAGGATTTGCCGGATATTTCGGAAGTGGTACTCTTGCTAATGTTGGTGGTATTAAACTTCTTGGATTACCGCTTTTGAAAATTGACAGCCTTCTTTCTGTAGGTCAAATGATTGAGACGTTTACAGTTGACAGTACTGTTTCAGGTGTCACATCAGGCTATAGTGTGTCTACCCAAAATGAGAAAGGTTACAGCGGTGGCTTTATTGGAGAATGTATTAGTGGACGAGCAAGGGACACAAAGATCAGCAACCTGAAAACGGTTACTGCAGCTGCAACATCCGGAAAAGCCGGAGGCTTTGCAGGTTTTGCCAAAGCCGGAGATGCATTAAGTGCCGGAGATTCCACTACATCAAAACTGACAGGAATTGAATTAGAGAATCTGCTTGGAGTTGTCAGTGCCCTGAGACCGGAGTTCAATAATACGTCTATTGCCTATGTTTCGAATGGTTCTGACCCTCAGGTATCCGCTGATATGGCGGGCGGCTTTGTGGGAGACGGTCAGGCTGTGGATATCAATTATGGAAACAACAATTCCGGATTCAAAGCGGACACAGACACCAATATTACCGGACTCTCTTATATAAAGGGAACCAGCTATGCCGGTGGTTTTGCAGGAAGGCTGATGCCTGGTGATGTGGCACAGACAGGTTCTATTAAGTTACTGGGTCTCTTGGATGTAAATCAACTTCTCAGTGTCATGGATGTGGCTTATCCGAGAATTTCCGATTCTTCTATTGAGGGAAACAACTTAGTTGTAACAGCATCCGGAAAGAATGATGATGTGGCACTTGGAGACGCTGGAGGATATATCGGTAATGGAAAAGCAGTCATGGTTAAGAACTCTGATGTGACCAATGTAAAAAAAGTCACAGCACCGTATCATGCCGGTGGCTATATCGGAATCATGCGTTCCGGAAGTGCGGCGGAGGCAGGAGATGCCACAGGAGATCTTTTGAACAGTGTCCTTGGTAAGATTCTGAGTCTGAAAGAGTTGGCGAGTGTCTTGCAGGCTGCATCCAGCAAAATTACAAATTGCAAAGTTGCTGGTACCGCAGATGGATTGACTGTTACGGCTGACAGCGGATTTGAAAACGCAGAAGGCTATGCAGGTGGCTTCGTTGGAGAGATGCAGAGCGGTCATGTAGATAATTCAGCAAATGCTGTTGATTCCGGCAAAGGAACGGCAGTAGAAAATCTTCTAAAAGTAGAAGGCCTTCGTTATGCTGGAGGGTTCGGAGGTCTTGTAAAAGCTGGAGCAGTTGCAGAGATTGGAGCTAAATCATCAATTCTTACAAAACTGGTTGATCTAACAGGATTACTATCCCTGGTCAATGCTTTTGTTCCGGTGATCAGTAATGCCAGTGTTAATTCTGTAGAAAAAGGGTTTACTGTTAGCGTTACAGGTACTCTTGAAAAAGACAGCACCAACGATGCGGATGCCGGAAGTGCCGGAGGCTTTATCGGATGCGGAACTGGTGTACAGATCAGCAATTCCGATGTAAATAAATTGCAGCATACAGGTGTCAGTGAGCCAAAGAATCTGCAGCAGGAAGATGGTAGCAGTTATTACGGAAGCGACAGTGCATATGCGGTAAGTGGTTATCGTTATGCCGGCGGCTATATTGGGAAAGCTGCTATGGGAAGTACGGCAGCCATCGGTGGAGCAAGTGTTCTGGATCATGTTCTTTCTACGACAGGACTGTTATCAGCACTGACTGTAGTTGCATCTATCATAGACAGTTCAGATGTTTACGGAGCGATAGGCGGATTTCATGTTCTTGCAACAGATGGAGACGGTGATACCGGAAAAGCCGGTGGATATGCAGGAGAACTTCTTGGAGTGCAGATTCAGAATAGTAATTCTTATAATTTTGCACATATCATAGGGCGTGAAAGTGCCGGTGGATATGTTGGAACCATGGAGCCGGGGAGTGCGGCAGATGTGGTAAATGGATTAAGTGCTCTTGGAGGACTGATCAAGGCAGATAATCTTCTTGGCGTTTTACAGGCATTTGTTCCTGTGATCAAAAACAGCGAAACAACCTGTGTACCTTGTGGAGGTGCTGTGAGGGCTCAGGCTGAGAGTGATGACGGCATTTACCGTGGGCTTGCCGGAGGCTATGCAGGTTACAATTACGGCGGTCAGATCTGGGGAAATAATAAGGATAAGTGGAAAGGCTCTGCATATACAGGAACCGTAAGGGAATGTGCAGCCTATCGTATCCGATCCGTATATGGAACGGAATATGCCGGAGGCTATACAGGACTGATACGGTGTGCGAATGTTGCAGATACAGGAAACTTAAAAGTTTTATTCGGTCTTATTAAACTGAGTAATCCGCTGACGCTTCTTCAGGCGGTGTATCCAACAGAAAAGAATACAGCCGTCTATGGACCGCTTCGCGGACTGGATACGGATACCTGGAACAAATGGGTTGGTGCTGTCGGTTCTTATGGAAGTTACGGTAATAAATTACAGGCACTTGGTAAAGTAACGGATCAGGGTCAGTTAAATGAGATCATTTCTCAGTATGCATATGGATACGCAGTCACAGCAGGCCGGAGTACTCTGGCAAGTAAAGCAACACAGGGCGGTTCTGCAGGAGGCTATGTAGGCCGGATGGAAGGAGGAACCGTTACGAACGGTACTGCTGTAGATCTTCAGTTGGCAGAGGCTTATAGAAGTAGCGGTGGATTTGCAGGTGAGATGCTTACCGGTTCTGTGGCAAACACAGGTAACGTTTCATTGGCAGGTCTTAAGATTATAGGTGCAGACAGTCTGGCAGCATTAAAAACCTTTGTGCCGGTTGTAAAACAGTCCCATGTGGAAGGATATCGTTCCGGAGCAAGGATTAAAGCAACTGGTACTGCAGACAAAGACCCGGCGGGATTTGCCGGAGGCTATGTGGGAAGAATGATTGGCGGTCAGATCTGGGGAGATGAAACTTCCTCCTGCAGTATCACAAATTTAAGGCGTGTAGATGGAACTTCCTATGTAGGCGGTTTTGCCGGAAAAGTAGATCCAGGCAGTGTGGCAGCTATTGATACAGCTACAAAGCAGGGACTTTTGAATAAGCTTCTGGATGTTCTTATGGTAAATGCTCCGGCAGAGCTGATTAAGGTTCTGAATGCTACTGTTTCCACCATCCGTTGTGCATCTGTTTCAGCCTGGGATGACTGGGGCGTGATCGTAAACGGAACCTGTCAAAGCGGCAGCAATACCGGGTACGCAAAAGCAGCTGGAGGATTCGCAGGAAGTCTCTGTGGAGCGGTCCTTGGCGAGAAGGATAAGCCGGGAAGCGGAATCCATGCGGATAAGATCCGCTCCGTAGTGGCCGGTGAATATGCCGGTGGATGCTTCGGTATTGCGGATGTTTCCGGTGCCGCAAATATCAGTGCAGGCAATGAAACCTCGGTATTACAGTATCTTTTAAAGCTTGGAAGAACCGATGTGCTGGATACGTTTAGAAGCTATATATATTACGGAAATGTCACAGGCAGTCTCGATGCAGGGCTTGGCGTCAGTGCTAACACAGCAACAGATGCAGGACAGAATAATCAGGTTACATACAGCGGAACAGCTGGCGGATTTGGTGGTTCACTGTTAAATGGATCTGTCAAAAACAGCAGCGTAACAGGATTAAATTATGTAACAGGTCTGAACAGCGTCGGTGGTTTTATTGGTTACTCCGGAAAAAGCGGCGTTGTGAAACTGGAGAAGCTGGATGTGCTGGGAAATAATACCGGACAGCTTCTGGGCGGTGCCCTCGGTGTCCTGGATATTTTTGGTTCCCACATAGATGACAGCAGTGTGACAGGAGTGCCTGGTGGTTATACGGTTCAGAGTAAAGGTGGAGAGGAACAGATTGCAGGAGGATTTATCGGCTATGCAAATCTTACCAGAATGTCAGGATGCAATGCCGGAGGTGCTAAAAATCAGGAAAATAGCCTGAAACAGGTAGCATCAGGCGGAACAGCAGGAGGCTTCGCCGGAAGAACAAGCTTTGCCTATCTAGCGGATGTAAAACTGGATTCCACAGTAGTCGACGCTTTGCTCGTAGTTCTGAATAACCTTGTAAAGGCGTTGTATCTGGATAAGATTCAGGATTCCAATCTTTTGCATATTAATCTTGGAATTGTGAAGGTTGATGCACTGTATGAGGGAAATCTTCTCCATGTGAATCTTCTGGGACTGGATATTTCCGTTGGGCTGTCTAAAAAGTCTGATGATAACAATCAGCAGACAGATTTTGCAATCATTAAGATCGGAGATTCCTCTATTAAGCTTCCATGTGACAAAAACGGAATCATAACGAAAGATAATGATGTAAAGTCCAACATCAGTGTCAATCTGATTAAGGCAAACAGGACAAAAATCACAGACAGCAATGTATATGGAATCAGTACCGGATACGATGTCTATGCCGGCGGTGCCGGAAATGATGCAGACGGTACTGCAACAGATGGACGAAGCGGAGGCTTTGTAGGATACAACGACGAAGGACTACTGAAAAATAACAACATGTACTACTGTGACGTGGTCCGTGGAACATCTAAACTGGTGGGACCATTTAGCGGAAAAAGTGATCTGGAATCTGTATATGACTTTAATACAAAAGCAGGTGTAGAAGGTGAGAATAACAATTATCGTATTTACCGAAAACCGGCGATTAGTTTTGATGAGATCAAAAAGAATTCGAAACTTCTGACAGATACGTTCAGTCAGGAAAATGGATGGAGCATCTTCTCAGTAAAACATGTGGTGCAGGTAGATGAGTATAACACCTTGCAGAATGCAGTTATGGCAACAAAAGATTCTTTTGAAACAGCAGATCTGAATGCTTATGTATCAGATGCAAAAGCCGTTCTGATGTCAGATACCAAAACGACAGTCAATACAGAAGATAGCACATCACCGGAACCATCAGATGCACAGGATCCATGTGATGAATATGTAAATCTGACCATTAATAAGGTATGGAAAGATTTCCGTAACATGGATAACCTCAGACCAAGTTCCATTACAGTTACAATTTCCAGAAGTTGGACGGATGCAGATGGAACAGAACATACAGAAGTCGTGCCAAACTATGAAAACTATGAAATAAAAGGTGACATATCAAAATCTACATGGCAGAAAGTGATTGAAACTCTTCCAGCCTACATAAAAGATGATGCAGGAACTCCGCATTATTACAAATATTCTGTTACGGAAACGGAAATAAAAGGCTATACAACTACAATAGAAACTTCTAAAGATGGATTTACCTTCACGATTATCAACCGGCATTTTGCACTGCTTCCGGATACCGGCGGCGAGGGCATTATGATGTTTATCATAGCAGGTGGCCTGTTGTTAGCGTTCCTGCTTTATACCGGACGCAGAAGGAAACGGAAACAGACGATGTAGGAAAGGGGGAGCAGGGGCATGAGAGAGATATGGCTGCGTGGGGAACTTCCACCGTAAAGGCTGAAAGAATCCCCAGCAAACCAATAAAAAATCAAAAGAAAGTGAGAAGAGGAACATGAAGAAATTAGTATCAAGATTTATGGCAGTTCTGATGGCAATGACCATGATACTGTCCATGAGCATGACTGCATTTGCAGCAGAAGCTCCAAAAGGAACCCTGACAGTCAATAATACAGTAGCAGGAAAAACTCTGGATCTGTATCAGATTTTTACAGCAACAAAAAGTGGCGAGAATGTAGCATATACACTGAACAGTGCATATGAAGGATTTTTTAAGAATAATACTAGAATTCCAGGATCTGAAGATTTAACAGGTGAAGCTTTAAGTGACGCGGCATATAACTATGTTAAAACACAGGTCGGACCAGATGGAAGTAATGGTGCAGAATTTGCAAAAGCGATCCTGGGCTGGATTCTTGAGAATAATGCTACTGTAGATGCTACTCATACAACTGCAACTACAACCGATGGTACTACAGTAATCAATAATCTGGCATATGGATACTATGTAGTTTATCCATTAGGTGCAACAGATACATCTACAGCACCTGGAAATGAAAAAGTAAAATCTGTAGCCTCTTTAGTTAGCGTTACAGGTATTGATGCTACAGTTAACATGAAGAGTAATTACCCGACAGTAGACAAGAAAATCATTCCGGCACAGAGTGGAAGCGGAATTACAATTGGTGCTATTGTGAATGGTAACTGGGAAGGCAATCACCAGATGGAATTAGATGACGAAAATGAGTCTGAGGATACCATCGCACCACACGGTGCAGTAGATGAAAAGAAAGCTGGAGATTTTGCGATTGGAGATACTGTTACTTACCAGCTGACATCTAAAGTACCGGATATGACAGGATATAATTCTTATACTTTTAAATTTACCGATACATTATCAAAAGGACTAGACTTAAAAGCAATTCTGTCTGTAAAGGTTGGAGATACAGAACTCAAAGCAGGTAAAACAGGAGATAACACATACTTACCGACATATACGACAAATGACAATGGAACACATACACTAACTATTAGCTTTAATAACTTTTATAACAACTTTATGAATCGTACAGGCGAGACAATCACAGTTGTTTATACTGCAACCTTAAACAAAGATGCTGTTATCGGTATGAATCCAAATACCAACAAGGCGGTCGTTGAGTACAGTAATGATCCGAAGTCAGATGGAACAGGTAAATCTGAGCCAAGCATCGTAGATGTACATACCTTTGATTTCACAATCTTCAAATATTATTTAAAAGATGAGACTCAGACTGGACTGGCAAATGCAGAATTCGAGCTTTATAAAGCAAACGAAGCTGGCGATGCAGCAGATACAAATGCTAAGATTAATATTGTTAAAGTAAAAGATGGTGAATATCGTCAGGCAACACCTGAGGAAGCTGCAGCAGGAGGTTTCAAATCCGATGTAATCGTATCTGGTACCAACGGTAAAGTTCTTGTAAAAGGTCTTGATGCCGGAACTTACTACTTAAGAGAGACAAAAGCTCCAGAAGGATACAATAAACTTCTCAGTGACATCAAAGTTGAGATCAAACCGGTATATGATGAAACAACTGGCAAACTGACAAGCTATTCAGTTGATTACACATACAATGGAAAGACTACAAATGGTGCTGCAATCACAAATAAAACTGATTCCCCAGAAGTAGCTGTAGAAAACAAGACAGGCGCACAGCTTCCATCTACTGGTAGCAAGGGTGCCCTCATGGTAACACTGGCTGGTATCGTTCTTTTCGGTGCATTAACAGCAAGCAAAGCTTTTGGCAAAAAGAAAGCAAACAACTAAGACATTCTGAAGTTTAAGAATGGATAAAAAGACAGTTCATCTTCCCGGTATTGTACCGGGAGGATGTCTGCTTTTTCTGAAATGTCCAGTGTGGACTGGGTATTTCAGAAGAAACAGACGAAAAGGTGAAAGGTATTATGAAGAAAGTAGTGAAAATACTAAGAGGAATCGGATATCTGGCGGCATTTTCTTTAATCCTGTATCCGGTAGTGAGCAATTACATCAATCAGATGAACAGCACAACGATTGCTACAGATTATGAACAGGAAGTTTCTCATTTGTCGGAAGAACAGGAGAATGCAATGATCGAACAGGCACAGGAATATAACGAAAGCCTGATCGGAATTGGTTCCATAGCAGATCCATTTTCAGAAAGCAATGAAAATCAGACAGAAAATGATGTGTATAACAATCTTTTGAAAATTGATGATACCGGAATGATGGGGTATATTGATATTCCAAAACTTGATGTTGTCCTTCCGGTTTATCATGGAACATCCGAAAAAGTACTGCAGTCAGGTGTAGGTCATCTGAAAAACACCTCGCTTCCGGTAGGCGGTGAGAGCTGTCATGCGGTATTATCCGGACACCGTGGACTTGCAAATGCCAAGATATTCACCGATCTGAACAAGATGGAGGTTGGAGATGTATTTTATATTAAAGTTCTTCATCATACCTTTGCCTATCAGGTGGATCAGATTCTGACAGTATTGCCATCAGATACAGATTCTTTACAGATTGAAAAGGGCAAGGATTATGTAACACTGGTCACATGCACTCCTTATGCAGTTAACACGCACAGACTGCTTGTACGTGGCACTAGAATTCCGTATGAAGAGGCACAGAAGATAGATGAGGAAGTTGGTCTTCAGCGCACAATCCCATTCAATTTGATTCTATTGATTGCTGGAATTATTGCTTTAATCATCATATGGGTGAGCATTAAGTTACATAAACGCAGGAAGGAGAAAAAACATGAGCAGAATCATGAAACGTAAACGAAAATATATATGTATGGCCAGTGTGATGTGTATGCTTTTACTCCTCATTCCGTTACCTGTGTCTGCTAATAATCAGGGAAGCATATTATTAAAAGCTACTGTTGAAGATGAAGCTGCAGTATATAATCTAAGCAATACTGAATTTACGATGTATCAGGTTGGCATATATAAAAAGAATTCATGGGTTTTAGAGACTGAGTTTGCAAAGTCCGGAGTCGTATTTGACTTTGAGGATTCTTCCGCCCAGGCAGAAGCTGCAAAAAAACTGGAAAAATATGTACAGGATAACAACATCAAAGGAATGTCCGGAAAGACCAACTCAGACGGAGAAGTTATGTACAGAGATCTGGAAAAAGGAGTGTATCTTTTTGTCCAGACACAAAAAACACAAATTGGCAATCAAGTATATCGAAGTGAAGCTTTTATCATAACAGTTCCGGGTAATTATGACGGTCAGATCATCTGGAATGTAACGGCAGAACCCAAATTTAAAAATGAATCAATACCACCAATTACCACGAATACGCCACCAGTTTCAGAAGAACCATCGGGTGATAAAAGCAGTCGCACTCCAAATGTAAAAACGGGAGACGATACGAATGTAATTATGTGGCTTTCCTTAATGGGAATATCCTTAATCATATTTAGTATATGCAAAAGAAAAGTCCATAAATAATATGAGAAGATCGGGAAATCCCGGTCTTCCCGTTTCGTTATATAACTGGCATAACCCAAAAACAAATACCTCCGGAGGTGCACCGTATGGCGTCACCTGGGAGAAAATGGGTTTTAAACCATGGGAAGATTTGGAAGAAAATGAAGAAAATGT
>OKVE01000831.1_pt1 | contig 10898 bp, 10 predicted proteins | sample 1604781 | NCBI WGS metagenome assembly OKVE01 (sample SAMN01760918, study PRJEB22395) | human gut metagenome
TATCTGACATAATCTACATTATCGGCTAAAAGACGATTTAGGGCAATGCTTGTTTTTTGCACTGCGTTTTCCCTATATGCGTCAACTACCTCGCCCTTACGGATGAGGTAGTTGACTTCTTTCTAGAAAAGTTCGTTTTGTATTGGTTTGCTGAGTCGTGCGTGGATCAGCTTGATGTAGTCGGGATCGAGTTCGCTTGCCGTGCATTGCATGTGTTCGAGTAGGCATGCTTCCAAATCTGCCCTTTATTCGGTATCCGTGCCTATCGAGTCGTACATCGAGAACATAGGCATAAGTATTGCGATAAGTATTACGCCGATGACAACCGCCATTACAACCATAAGGGCGGGGTTTATCATTGCGGTAAGACTCTTGATTGCAGTGTCCGCTTCGTCTTCGAAATAAGCGGCAGTCTGCCCGAGAACCTCGTCCAGAGAACCGGATTCTTCACCGACGAATATCATTGTCGTAAGCAGCGGGTCGAACGCGTCGACCGTCTGCAACGCGGCGGATATCGACTCGCCGCGACGGATTGCTTCGACAGCGTCGTCGATCTGCCTTGATACGTAAGTGTTGTCCATCATCTCCGACACCATCGTCAGCGCGTCGAGAAGATGTACGCCCGAACTCGTCAGCGTGCAAAGCGAGCTTGCAAAACGCGACGTATAAATCATTTTTTGCAATTTTCCGATGCCCGGCATTTTGACTTTCATTTTGGAAACGAAAAGGTCAACCGCCTCGATTCGCTTAACGATCGGGATGAAAATAATAAGCGAGGCGACGATGCCGATAATCAGTATGTAGTCCTTCATGATGAAGTCCTTGATTTTCAGCAGGATTTTCGTGACCAGTGGCAACTTATCTTCGGACACCATCGAAATCATCTTCGGCATAATCCAGATAAGCAAAACCACAACGACGACAAGACAAATCGCCAGAACGATTTTCGGATATGACGTTGCCGATTTGATTTGCCCTTTTCTCTTTTTTTCCTTTTCGTAATAGTCCGCCATTCGGATAAGAGTCTCTTCCAGTTTACCGCTCATTTCGCCCGCCTTGACCATGCTCACGAGAAGGTTGGGGAATACGCCCGGAAGCGCACCCATCGACTCCGCAAGAGAGTTACCTTTCTGAACCTCTTCAAACAATGCGGCAAGCACGTTTTTGAGCTTCGGTTTCTCGGTGCGTTCGTAAAGCATTTCCAGCGACTTAATAAGAGGCAAGCCGGCGTTCAGCATCGACGCGAGCTGTCGGCAAAACTGCAACACCAGCGCGGTGTCGAGTTTTGAAAGTTTGCTTGCGTCGCCCTTTCCCGTGGCATGGACGTAATAGCATTTCAGACCGCGCGACGAAATGACCTGATTGAAGTCGTCTTCGCTCGTGGCGGTGATCGTGCCGCTTACGCGTTTTCCTTCCGGCGAAAGTGCCTTGTAAGAATACTTGTACATATTACCTCGCAATTATTTTGTCAAAACAAAAAATATTCTTTTGCTAATTTATTATAACATACGACTTGTTAAAATTCAAGATTAAAAAAAATTTCGGCGCAAAATATTGCAAAAACATAAAAAAATCAGGCGGAATTACGGCGGTTTAAGGTATTTTTCAAATTTTTCGGAAAATTATTTTGATTTTTTTGCACGAGTTTTAACACTTTCGTACGAAAATATACAGTCGTACAATAAAATTCCGCCGTGCGTTTGCTTTCCGAATTTTTCAAAAAATCGACGTTTTTTCGTAAAAATTCGCCAAAAATACGCAATTTTTTACACGCAGAATAATATACTTTATCGTTCAATTTTGCATTATAAAGTCGCTTTTATGTCAGTCAAAAAAAATTCAGCCGTGCAAATTCATAATTTTTTCCGACGCGACCGAAAAAGCATTGACAATATTTTTTTCCTTTATTATAATTTATGGTACAACATACAGTTTTTTGTTCAAAATTTTAAGGAGATATACTATGGCAACAAAAAAGAATGTCAATGTCGACGACGCTTTGGAAACGGCCGAAAACGTGACGGAAACCGTTACCGATAACGTGACGGAAAATGCTGAAAACGTTACCGATAACGTGGCAAACAGCACGACGGAAAATGCTGAAATCGCCGCGGACGAAACGCCTTCCGTAAGTCCCGAAACCGTTGACGAAACCGAAAAAGCAAAGCAGCCTCTGAGTCTCGAAGACGCCCTTGCCGCGGCTGAATTTGCGGCAGGTCAGTATGAGTCTTTCGCCGCCGAGGAAAAGGCGGAAAAAGAAAGCGTCAGCCTGTCCGAACCGGAACCTGCGGCGGACGAATTGCCCGAAATCGGCGCGGCAACCTTCGATCCTTCGATGTTCGACGAAGGCGAAATCACGATGCCGGAAACCCCTGCGGAATCCGCCGAGGAACTCCCTGTCGAAGATGCCGAAACCCCCGTCAAAACAGCCGAAATACCCGTTGAAGAAAGCGCGCCAGAAGCGGCTGAAAACGTTGAATCCGAGGCAGTCCCCCTGCCCGATTTGTCAGAAGAACGCCCTGTTATGGGTGGCGAAACGCCGGTTGAAAAGGTTGAAAAAACCGAAAAACAAGCCGCGAAAAAACCGTCGAAACCGCGCGAAAAAAATGCCGCTACGGCAAAAAAAGCGGCGGAAAAATCCGAACCCGCAACCGAAGAAAAAAAGGAAGAAACGCCCGCGGAAGAAACGCCCGCAGCCGTTACCGAAAATGAAGAACAGCCGGTGACGGAAGACAAAAAAGTCGTCGCGAAAAAAGGCAAACCCGACAAAAAATCGAAGGATAAAGCCGCCGACGCGGAAGCAGAAAAACCCAAAAAGGAAGAACTTACGCTCGCGCAGCGTTCCGAAAGGTTGAGAGCGAAACTTTCGCCCGAAAAGAACTTCCGTCTGCTGAAAATCCTCATCATCGTTTTGTCGGTAATTTGCGCCGCTATCTCCGCATATGTTTATATTTTCGTGATTTACGACAAGACAACGCCTTTCTCGATTGCGAAAATCGTGCCGATAATCCCGTTCATCGCGCAACTTCTGTTGCTTCTCATCACGTTACTCACGGCAGGCACGTCAAAGAGAAGACCTATCGGCGCCGCGCTGAAAGAAAATATGCAGATTAAGCAGGAAGTCAAAGAAAAGGAAAAGGACGAAAAGATTTCCAAGGAAATCAGCGATCACCTTCTTGAACCCGAAGTCGCGCTCAATACGACCAAAAGAACGGTGGAGCTTTCCAGCTTCCAGATTGACAACTTCTATAAGAAAAATATCGAAGAAATCAACGGAAAATACTACATGCAGGTCGCGAAATTCGACGACAGCGTCAAAGTTTACAACGCCTTGGGCGCAACCGATATGGAATTGTGCGCGGTGAATATGGTCGGCAGTGCGAAATTCGACGAGATTCTCAATCAGCCCCGTACGAAAACCCTGTCTTCGCAGGAACTTGCGACGTATTTCATGAGCAAACCCAACGTTTTCACCATCAAAAAACGCGGCTCGCTTGACTGGACGTTCAAATACAGCAGCAAATCTTTCGGTATTATCCGCGAAAACGACGACAGTTACAAGGTTTCCATCAAGTGCTATCCCGACGCCGCGCAACGCATTAACGACGTCTATAAAGCCCTTGAAGACAGCAACTTCCCCAGCGGTCCGTTGTGGTATTGCTTCAACGAATTGAGAAACCTGCCCCCGCGCGTATGCAAATGGCTTGTCGATACGTCCTGCCAGATTTCGCAATTCCAGCAAATCAAGACGGATAAACTCAAAGACACCATCAAAACGGCGAAAGATTACGATATCGATATCGCGGATATCCGCACGAAGTTCCAGGCAGGCGAAAAAGTGCTGAAATTCCCGAAGTTCACGATGATTTTCTCAAAGGGTAACGACGCGGATATGACGACCTATCTCACGCGCGAATGCGAAGGCGTCGACGCTTCCGCCTATACGAAGGAATACTACTACAAATTCGCGGACGGCGTAAATTCGGTCAGCATTCTCTGCCCGACGAAAGGTCTTTCCGAAGACGTCATAATCGCAATTTTCGACGAAATCGAAAAAATCGCAAAATAGTTTTTCACAACGAAAAGCGGGTTAAGTTCGACTTAACCCGCTTATTTTTTTGTCGTTTTTTTGTTTGTAATTGCCCGGAAAGCCATTTCGGGCGCGACGGCGTAAGAAGCCCTTAGACGTACTTATTATCGACGTTTATTATGTAATAATAAGTTTTGTCGGACTTTATCTTTTCGTTCAATTCGCGCCTTATTTCGCGCGCGCCGAGCTTCACCCCGTACGGCACGACGACGTCGAACAAAACGTTTGTGTGAGTATTGCCCTTCACAAGCCTGAAATCGTGAATGGTGACATCTTCGTTCATCGAGCGGACGACGTCCTGTACTTCATTTTTCAAAAGATCGGTTTCGGGATCGCCCACCGTAATCGGATCCATATGTATGACGAGATGCACGTTCATATCCCGCATAAAATCCCTTTCGATATTGTCGATCTGGTCGTGCGTTTCGATAAAGTTTTTGCCACCGTCAACCTCGACGTGAACCGACGCATAAGTTATCGCCGGGCCGTAACTGTGAATCATAAGGTCGTGGAAACCCAGAACCTCGTCGTACTGCCTGAGTTTTTCGGAGATTTTCGCGACAAGTTCCTTGTCGGGCACAGTGCCGAGAAGCGGATTTATCGTTTCTTTCAGAAGTTTTATGCTGAAAATAATAATGACCACCGACACGACAAGCCCCGCGTATCCGTCGATATTTACGCCCGTAACGTCGATGACAATCGTCGAAATCAGGACGGCAATCGTCGTAAACACGTCGTTTCTGCTGTCTGCGGCAGACGCCTTCAACGCCTCGGAATTGATTGTTTTGCCGAAGTTTCTGTAAATCAGCCCCTGCAAAATCTTCAAGACTATCGAAACGGCAAGCACGACGTAGGTGTACGCTGAAATATTGACGCTTTCGGGCGTGATGATTTTTTCAATGCTCTGCTTCAACAGCAACACGCCGATAAGCACGACCGCAAACGCAATGATAAACGCCGCGATGTATTCGTACCTTGCGTGTCCGAACGGGTGTTCCCTGTCGGCAGGTCTGTTGGAAAGTTTGAACCCGAAAACGGTAACGACGGATGACGCTGCGTCGGACAGGTTGTTGATTGCGTCGGCAACGATTGCGACGGAACCCGAAAATACGCCGACGAGAATTTTGAAAACGCATAATATAACGTTGGAAATAATCCCGAAAATTCCCGCGACGATACCGTAACGAAAACGCACTTCCTGATCGGAAGTGTTTTCATAATCTTTGATAAAAAGTTTTTTGAATAATTTCATTTTCAGATGCTGAAATCGCCGCTGTCGTCGGACTTCTCCGCGGCGGACGAAAGGTTATCGTCGTCCTTGATTTCAGCTTGTTTCGTAGTTTTTACGGACACGGATATATCTTCTTCTGTTTTTGTTTTTTCGGCGGAAACCGCAATGATTTCTTCCTTGACAATTTCGCCGTCCGTCTCAGGCGGGACAGGCGGAACAAAATCTGTATTTTCGACAGAAATGGCGTTTACACTGTCGTTTTCGTCCTGTAAAGTGCGTTCTTTGATGGATTCCGTAATGCTGTCGATAAACTCTTGGTCGCGCGATTTCCTGTCGTAAACACCCAGAAGATTGTCCTTTTCCTTTAAGGAATTGAACTCCTTTACGGCAAGGTACGCAACGTAAATCAGCACCAACAGCATAAGCACGACGTACAATATCCAGCTTTTTGAAAAGTACGTCAGAAACGCGATTATCGCCGCAATGCCGAGTGCCAGCCCGAACACGAACCACACCTGAACTTTGGGTTGCGCGCCGGGAATCATTTTGTCCATATTCGTATAAAAAACGTATCCAAGACTCACGCCCGTGAACATCGCCGAAACGACGACGCCGACGATACGCCACTCCTTTGTGCCGGCGTTTGCACAATACCCGCCGAACACAAGCGCAACGATGAACAAGAAAGCGATTATTATGTATTTCCTGACGAATTTATCGCGGGATTTTCTGCTTTCTTCCACCATGCAGTCGCGGCATTTGTTTTCAAAAACAACCCTTTCAAGGCTCGACAAAGTCTTGCCGCAGCGTTTGCAACGGGTGTTGAGCGCAATGCTTGCCTGCGCTTTTTTGAAGTCGTACGATACGTTTGCGCGCTTTAATATTTCAGCGACTTTTTCTTCTTTCGTAAGTTCTCTCGGTTGTTCTTTCTTGTGTGCCATAACCCACCTTTTACTATATTTTATCATATAGGTTGTAAAAATACAATAAGTTTTTTAATTGCCTTGAAAATATAGTTTGAATATGGTATAATTCCGACATAAAACATACGAGGTGTATTATGTCAAAAATTCAGATTCAGCTTTCGGACGGCAGAAACATAAACCTTGATCTTTACGAAGACGTCGCGCCGATTACGGTCAAAAACTTCAAAAAACTCATCAAAGAAAACTTCTTCGACGGACTTTGTTTCCACCGCACGATAAAAGATTTTATGATTCAGGGCGGCGGTTTCGTCGCGGACGGTCGCGCGATTAAGGAAAAAGGCGGCGCGGACACGATAAAAGGCGAATTCTTGTCAAACGGCGTGAAAAACGACCTGCACCACGGCGAAGGCGTGATTTCGATGGCGCGCACCAACGTCAAAGACAGCGCGTCCAGCCAGTTTTTCATCTGCTCTGCCGATTGCGCGTTTCTGGACGGACAATATGCGGCTTTCGGGAAAACTTCGGACGAGGAAAGTCTTGCGGTCGTGAAAAGCATTTCAAAAGTGCCGACGCACAGTTTCATGTACTTTGACGATATTCCGAACGAGCCTGTTGTCATAAAAACTGTTATTTTGACACAAGAATGATTTTCCAGACAATTTTTGCAAACAAAAAACCCGACGCGGCGCGTCGGGTTTTAATTTGTATTTTTTATTCTTTACGCATTTTTTGCACCGCGGCGTCAACCGCGCCCTGCATCATACGTCCGATTCGTTTTATGAAACTGTCGATTTCTTCGGTCATGCCATGCTGCAACCATTGCACCATCAACGCGACGTAAGTAATCGTGAAGTAGTTTGCGATAAATTCAATATCCTCGTTGTCGATGATGACGTACACGGATTTCTGGATAACCTGATCGTGAACGGCGTCGTAAATCGACTCGTAAATAAACTTTTCGATATATTCGCGCCCAAGACTGTTGAAAGCCGAAAGCGTCATCGCGCGGTTGTCGTAAAGATAACGCATGATAACGTCGATTGCGTTGGACGTCGAAAGTTTTCTTATGTCGCCGACGACTTGTTGCGTTTCAAACTTATACAGCCACTCGAACAGTTCCTTGATATCCTTGAAGTGATAATAAAAGGTCTGACGGTTATAGCCGCAGTTTGTGACGATTTTGTCGATTGTGATTTTTGAGAAAGGCATTTCCTGAATAAGTTCTTTCAGGGAGTTTGCCATCATTTTTTTCGTGTTCAACGAGTTGCCCATAATTAAGTATTTCTCCTGTTTTTCGACGCTTCGCAGCCGCAGTAGTCCTGTCTGTAAAGCCCGAATTCTTTTGATATATTCACGGATTCCTGAAATCCGTTTTCTTTTTTGAAGTCGTTGACGAGATATTTCACGCCGTATATTTTCGCAAGTTCCTCGCCGATGTCGTTGATGACGGCGGCGTTTTTCTTCGGACTTACGGAAAGCGTGGACGCAAAGTATTCAAAGCCGTGTTCTTTTGCGTATTCGGCGGTTTTCGTCAACCTTGTTCTTATGCAGACGGCGCAGCGCGGGCCGCCTTCCGTCGTGTCGGAAAAGCCCGAGACTGCCGCAAGGTAATCTTCGTCGCGATAACCGATTTCAACGATATTAAGCCCGAGTTCCGCCTTATCGACGTAAACTTTCAGCGTTTCAAGGCGTTTCTGATATTCGCTTTCCGGAAACGTGTTGGGGTTGTAATAAAACAAAGTAACGTCAAAATCTTTCAGACGATTTATGACGGCGGTCGCGCACGGCGCGCAACAGCACTGCAACAGCATCGACGGTTTCCGACAGCCTATCGACGAAATCTCGTCCTGCATTTCTTTGTTGTAATTACGTTTATTCATAATTCTACAACAATTTTAATAAGTTAAAAAAAATTTGTCAAACGTATAAACGGTTTTTTACAATAAAAATTTAATGTAATAAAATTTCGTTACAAAATTGCTTTTTTGTATAATGTAATCGTTAATTTTACTAAACAAATGTAAAAAACGATAAAAAACAAAAAGTTTCCTCGGAAAAACCGCGGAAACCTTGAAAATTCGTTACTATTTTTCTTTTCTCTTTTTGTTGCAGGCCTCGCAATCGCCGTTGCAATAAGTTTTTGAGCCGCACGACGTCTTTCCTTTTTTACGGTTTACGACGACGTACGCAATCGAAAACACAACCCACAACGAAAGCGCGACTATTAAAATTATATCAATCGTTTTCATGTCAGCAAGCCGCCGCGATCTGATAAACTATGCACGAGCAAACCCACGCAAGCGCGCACTGATAAACGACGACGAGCGCGGTTTTCCATACGGAATCCAACTCTTTTCGCATCGTTGCGACGGTCGCGACGCACGGCGTATACAAAAGCACGAACGTCAAAAACGACAAAAACGCCGGAACCGAAGTGAACAACGCCGTCATTCCGCCGCTTCCCGCAAGCATCTCGATCGTGCTTACAACCGCTTCTTTTGCCGTAAATCCCGCAATGAGCGCGGAAACGATTTTACCGTCATCCATACCAAGCGGCTTAAACACCGGCGCAAGGAAATTGCCGATATGTTCCAATAAACTCACGTTGTCTTCAACGCCGTCGGTGATGAAAATAATGCGGCTGTTGTACGCCTGCAAAAACCATACGACAAGCGTGGCAAGGAAGATGACCGTAAACGCGCGCGTCAGAAAGTCCTTCGACTTCTCCCACATAAGAAGAAGCACGCTTTTTGCGGACGGCAGACGATAATTCGGAAGTTCCATAACGAACGGTACGGGCTTCCCCTTGAAAATAAGTCTCCCGGACACAAACGCCGTCAGAATCCCCAAAACGATGCCGAATACGTACAGCCCGACGATAATCAGCGACTGCTGCCACCACTTGAACACGCCGCAATTTACGACCGCGTAATACACAACCGCCTTTGCCGAACAACTGATGAACGGAATAAGTCCGATCGTCATTTTTCTGTCGCGCTCTGACGCAAGGGTACGGGTGCTCATAATCGCGGGGACGGAACAGCCGAATCCGACGATGATAGGCACGAAACTGCGCCCCGATAAGCCCAGTTTTCTGAGCGGTTTATCCATAATAAACGCAACGCGCGCCATATATCCGCTGTCTTCAAGGAGCGACAGGAACATAAACATAACGACTATGTACGGCAAAAGCGATACGACCGCGCCAAGCCCGCCGAACAAACCTTTGTCCAGAAAGTCGATAATCGCAGGATTCGTGCCGAACTTCGTGAGTCCTTTTACGACCACTTTGTCCAGCGCGTCGATGCCCATCTCGATGCCGAGCCCGATATATTTGCCGATAACCTGAAACGTGAGCAGGTAAATCGCCGCCATAATAATGATAAACAGTGGTATCGCGCCGTATTTATTCGTCAGTACTTTGTCGATTTTTTCGCTTTTCAGACGTTCTTTCGACTCGTGCGGTTTCACGACGCATTCACGCGAGACCTTTTCGATGAAGTCGTACGTCATCGACGCCATCGCCGCGTCGCGGTCAAGCCCGGTGTCGTTTTCCATCTCGACGACGCTGTGTTCCAGAAGTTCCTTTTCGTTTTCGTCAAGGTTCAGACGTTTGTCGAAGTCGCCGCCCGTCGTGATAAGGTTCATCGCGGCAAATCTTCCCGAAATGCCCGCGCTTTTCGCGTGGTCTTCGATAAGGTGGATTGCCGAGTGCAGGCATCTGTGCACGGGACTGTCGCTTTCGCAAATATCTTTTACTTTGGGTTTGATCTGTTCTTTGGCGGTTTTGATAACGACGTCGATAAGTTCGTCGACGCCCTCGTTTTTCGCGGCAGATATCGGCACGACGGGACAGCCCATCATATCCGACATTTTCTGAATATCGACGGTGCCGCCGTTTCCGCGCACTTCGTCCATCATATTCAACGCAATGACCATAGGAATATCCATTGTCATAAGTTGCGTCGTGAGATAAAGATTTCGCTCGATCGTGGTGGCGTCGACAATGTTTATTATGCCGTCGGGTTTTTCGTTCAGAATAAAGTCGCGCGTGACGATTTCTTCCGTCGTGTACGGGCGCAACGAATAAATGCCCGGAAGATCGACGATAACGCAGTCGTCGTGCTTCTTCACAACGCCCAACTTTGAATCGACCGTAACCCCCGGGAAATTGCCGACGTGCTGATTCGACCCCGTCAGTTGATTGAACAACGTGGTTTTTCCGCAATTCTGATTGCCGACAAGCGCGAATTTCATAAGGCGTTTACCTCAATCATTTTCGCGTCGTCTTTGCGGATTGTCAGCTCGTAGCCGCGCAGGCGAATCTCGATAGGATCGCCCATCGGCGCATATTTTATCACCGTAACGGCGGTTTTCGGGATAAGCCCCATGTCAAGAAGACGACCGCGCAAAACGCCTTCGCCCCCGACTTTCGTTATTACCGCGCTTTGATTAACGTGTACCTCGTCAAGCGTCATTGTACAAATATCTCCCTAGAATATGAAAATAATATCACTTTCGCCTTTACGTGTCAATTTTATTTGTTTTTATTTGCATATCTTATGCCAACAGATAGTAATACGAACTTAGGTTTTCCGCCGTGTTTTTGACTAATACTGCGTTACGCTCACGGCTTATACGGTAAAGTATT
>OKVE01000834.1_pt1 | contig 10862 bp, 9 predicted proteins | sample 1604781 | NCBI WGS metagenome assembly OKVE01 (sample SAMN01760918, study PRJEB22395) | human gut metagenome
GCGAAACAAGATTATTGTATATATTTATTAGGAAAACCAATATAAGAACAACAATTATTAAAATAATCCATCCCATTTTAATATCCATCCTTTCTTTTAAGGCAATATAAAAATACCTCAATAATATAACTAATATAATATCATACATATATTAAAAATTCAATAAAATACACATAAAATTAACAAAAATGGTTACCGGGTAATGTTTTTAAGAGTTATATTATCTGCATGTACAGAGGCTTAAGTTTTGATGGGATTAAAAACTTATACTTCGGTGTTTTATCTGTATAATATATTAAATAGTAATCAAAAATAGATGCAAAATTTATGTTTAATTTTTTGAAAAATGGTAAAAATTATATTATATGAGGAGGAAAAATATGGAAGCATACATTGCGAAAAGAAGAAAAAAATCATCAAAAAATAAAATCTTAATAGTAATTATCTTTATGTTTATAATTGCTAGTGGTATAATACTATATAAATTTTATGAGAAAATAGATATAAATGAAACCAATCAGCCACCAGAAGCGGTAAGAACATTAAGAACTGTGGAGGAAGAAAAAAAGGAAAATAAAGAAGCGGTTGATGTTATAGAAAAAGCAACATCAAATGTTGTAGGAATATCAAAAGTAAAAAATGTTGGTAGTAGCATTTTTTTAAAGGATAGTACATCAAAACTTGGGTTAGGCACAGGTGTAGTGGTAACGGATAATGGATATATATTAACCAATGCACATGTTTCTGGGGAAAAGTATAGTACGTGCTATGTAACATTAGAGTCTGGTGAAACATTTACAGGGAATGTGGTATGGTCTGATGTTAATATAGATTTATCTATTTTAAAGATATCATGTAAAAATATGAAATATGCAGTATTAGGAGATTCTGATAATATCAAAGTTGGTGAAAAAGTATATGCAATAGGAAATCCAATTGGATTTGAGTTTGAAAGAACAGTAACATCTGGTATAATAAGTGCAGTAAATAGAACCATTAAAATAGAAGAAGATGAAGATGCTTCTTATATGAGCAATTTAATTCAAACAGATGCAACAATAAATTTAGGAAATAGTGGAGGACCATTAATAAATATAGATGGAGAAGTAATAGGAATAAATACTATAAAAATTAGTTCAGCAGAAGGAATAGGATTTGCTGTGCCAATAAATCTTATTAAAACAATAATAGAAAAATTGGCAATACAGGGAAAATTTGAAGAAGCAAGTATTGGAATATTTGCCTATGATAAAAATGTGATACCATATATAGATAAAAATTTAAAGTTTGATACAGGCATATATGTTGTTCAAGTTAGTAAGGGTTCATCAGCGTATAATGCAGGATTGAGAGAAAAAGATATAATAATTAAAATAGATAATATAACACTAGAGAAGATGAGTGACTTAAGAAAATATATTTATACTAAAAATGTGGGAGATGAAGTTATATTAAGAATACAAAGAAATAATGTGGAAAAAGAGGTAAAAATGATGTTAACGCGAAAATAGTAGAAAAGTTAAATTTGACAGATCTGCTAATAAATGGTATAATATAATTGTTGCTTTTAAAGGAGGGAACAAATTTCTTATGAAAAATGATGAGAAAGCATCTATATCGCTGAAAAGAATCATTGCCATAAGCTTAATATTTTTATTTTTAACAAGCATAGCAGTAGTTGCAGGAAATGTTAAATTAAATAGCGTAAAAATAATATTATCAAGTGGTTATGAAATGAATGTATTATCTTCAAAAACTAAAATTTCAGAAATATTAGATGAAAACCATATTATAATAGTGGAAGATGAAAAGGTTATTCCAAGTTTAGACGAAGAACTTTCATCAAACAATACTATAAAAATATTTAAAAACACAGATGAAGAAGTTGAAATAGCTACGGAAATAGAATGTTCAGAGAATATTAAAACAGAAGATATTTTAAAAAATTATGAACAAATAATTGAAAAAATAGTAACTGTGGAAGTAAAAATACCATATGAAACTATTACTAAAGACGTATCAACAGGTTCTGGAACAAAGCAAGACAGAATAATACAAAATGGTGTTGATGGACTAAAAAAAGTAACATATAAAATAAAATATCAAAATGATGTAGAAATAGAAAAAACAGAAATATCTAGCGAAATTATAAAAGAACCAATAAACAAAATTGTTGAAGTAAGAACAAGACAGATTACATCAAGAAGTTCAAATCTAAGAACAGCTAGCACAAACCCAGCGACAACAGCATCTACAACATTGGCAAAAAAAGTGGAAGGAATAACACCAAAAGTTGCAACTTTTAATACTTCGGCATATTGTCCATGTATGAGTTGCTGTGGTAAAACAAATGGTATAACATCATCTGGTGCATTAGCATCTCAATGGTACACATTAGCAGCAGGTTCGGTATATCCAATAGGAACAGTTATATATATACCATATTTTAAAGATAAACCAAATGGTGGATGGTTTGTGGTTCAAGACAGAGGTGGAGCAATATCAAGTGATAGATTAGATATTTTCTATAATTCACATAGTTCTGCACTACAATTTGGTAGAAGATATTTAGAATGTTATGTATATGAATTTTAATAATATAATCGGTTATCACATTTACGATAGCCGATTTATTTTAATATCAATTAGAGTAATTGCTAAGTAAAATGCTTGCATATACGCTTCTTTTTTGATATTATAGTAAAAGTAAAAATGAATTGAGGAAGAAAAATGAAACTAATATCATGGAATGTTAATGGGTTAAGAGCTAATATTACAAAAGGATTTGAAACTTTTTTTAAACAAATAGATGCAGATATTTTTTGCATTCAGGAAACAAAAATGCAGGAAGAACAAATTGATATAACTATTCAGAATATTTTAAAAAAATATAAGCAATATTGGAATAGTGCATTAAAAAAAGGTTATTCAGGTACGGCAGTATTTAGCAAAAAGGTGCCTATAAATGTGACATATGGAATAGGAATAGAAGAGCATGACAAGGAGGGAAGAATTATAACACTTGAGTTTGAAAAATTCTTTTTGGTAAATTGTTATACTCCAAATTCAAAAAAAGGCTTGGAAAGATTAGATTATAGGATGTTATGGGAAGATGAAATAAAAAAATATCTGATAAAATTAGATAAGATAAAGCCTGTAATATACTGTGGCGATTTGAATGTAGCACATGAAGAAATAGACTTGAAAAATCCAAAAACAAATAGAAAAAGCGCAGGATTTACAGATGAAGAAAGAAATAAAATGACTGAATTATTGAAGATGGGTTTTACTGACACTTTTAGATATCTATACCCAGAAAAAGAAAATGCGTACTCATGGTGGTCATATATGTCAAATGCAAGAGAAAAAAATGTTGGCTGGAGAATAGACTATTTTATTGTTTCAAAGTCAATAGAAATCCAGATACAGGATTCAATGATATACTCAGAAGTATTGGGAAGTGACCATTGCCCAATAGGACTAGAAATTAAAATATGAAAGGGGAAAAAATGGGAGAAAATAAACGTGTAATTACAAAATGGTTATATTGGTTTGTATTTGCTGTTGCTGTTATATTAGTTTACAAAACAGTAGATAATTTAGGAGAAATATTAAATTGGTTTGGAAAATTATTTTCAATTTTAATGCCATTTGTAATAGGAATATTAATAGCATACTTATTCTATATGCCAACAAAAAAATTGGAAAAAGTATATTCAAGGACAAAAAACAAATTTATAAAAAGAAAATCTAGAGCAATAGCAATATTCACAATATATGTAATAGCAATAATAGCAATTATATTTATAATTAATTTTATAATTCCAACAATAATAGAAAGCACTAAGGACTTAATAAGTAATTTTCAAAGCTATTACAATAAAACAATGGCTGTTTTAAATAATTTGCCCGAGGAGTCATTCTTAAAAAATGAAATAATATATAAGTTGGCAGAACAAATAAAAAATATTGATTTAGAAAAGTATTTAAACCTTGAACAATTAGCTCAATACGCAAAAGGTGCAATAAATGTAGTTACAGGAGTATTTGATCTATTTGTGTCTATAATAGTATCCATATACATATTGTCAGAGAGAGACGAGATATTAGGATTTTTTAATAGATTATCAAAAAGAATATTCAAAGAGGAGACATATAGTAATGTAGAAAAATACTTTTACGAAACAAACAATGTTTTTTTCCGCTTTATATCAAGCCAACTGTTGGATGGAATGGTAGTTGGAATAATAACATCTATAGCGATGAAAATAATGGGGATACAATATGCTATACTACTAGGATTTATGATAGGTCTATTTAATTTAATACCATATTTCGGAGCAATAATAGCTGTAATAATAGCAGGTATAATAACAATATTTACAGGTGGACTTGATCAAGCGATATGGATGGTAATAATAGTAACAATATTACAACAAATAGATGCAAACATAATAAATCCAAAAATAACAGGAGATTCACTAAAAATAAGCCCATTATTAGTAATATTTGCGGTAACAGTAGGTGGAGCGTACTTTGGGGTATTAGGCATGTTCTTGGCAGTACCAATAGCAACTGTAATAAAAATAATATTAGAAGACTATATAAAAAATGTTAATGCCTAGACCAAAAAGCAATTTTAATTCCCATTTACAGTGTGGATTTCTTGTAAACATTGACAAAAGCGCGAAATAAGTGTAAAATATAAGATGTAATTAGGAGGATTTTATGCCGAGCAATAAAAAAATATTTGATAAACTAGTATCGCGCGTAAAGATATATTTAGTAATAATAGCAGTACTTTTAACAATTATTTGTATAAGCAATATTAACTTAGTTCTGCCAGCAATTTTGTTTTATATTTTAGTTGTTGGATATGCTTATTGGAGCAGTGAAAAGAGAAAAGAAGAATTATCTGAGCATATAGAACACTTAACCTTTAGCGTTGATAAAGCAGCAAAGGGAACACTGATAAATTCACCATTTCCACTTATAATATTAGAAACCAATGGAAATACAATTTGGAAAAACGAGAAGTTTTCTAAGGAATTTATTAATATAGATATTAATAACTATTTGGATAGTATATTAAAAGAATTAAAGCAAAGTCTTGAAAATGGAGAATTTGTTAAAAATAAAAATATTAATCAAAGTATAGTAATTGGAAGTAAAACATATAAGCTATTAGGAGAATATATAGAATTAAAAAATAAACAGTCAATATTTACACTATATTTTATGGACAATACAGAATTAATAAAAACAGAAGAAAAATATATTAACTCACAAAATTGTATAGGAATAATAATGATTGACAATTATGAAGAGTTAATGCAGAGAGTAGAAAACGAAGACAGGTCTACATTCATAGCACAAATTGAAAAAAATATATATGAATGGGCAACTCATTTTGAAGGTTTAGTAATAAAATCTGAAAGAGATACTTTTGTGTTAATATTTGAACAAAAATATCTATCAGAAATAGAAAATAAAAAATTTAATATATTAGATGAAATAAAAGAATTGGAATGGACTAATAAAGCACAGTTCACTTTAAGCATAGCTGTTTCAAACGAAGGTAGCTCTAACTACGAAAAATACAAATCCGCACAAGCAGGCCTAGATATCGTATTGGGACGTGGAGGAGACCAGGCAGTTGTAAGAGAAAATGGAAAATATGTATTCTTTGGCGGAAGAGCACAAGAAGTAGAAAAAAGAACTAAGGTGAAAGCTAGAACAGTAGCACATGCCTTAAAAGAACTAATACTTGAAGCGGAAAATGTAATGGTAATGGGACATTCTAACTCAGATATGGACTGCATAGGTTCAAGTATGGGAATATATAGATTAGCAAGGTCATTAGGAAAAAATGCATATATAGTAAACAATTCTTATGGAATTGGTTTAGAAAACTTTATGGAAAAAGCAAAAGAAGATGACGAGTACAAAAATGTAATTATAAACAAAAGTGAAGCATTAGCTAAAATAAGCCCAGAAACATTGCTAATTGTTGTGGATACAAGTAAGAAAAACTATGTGGAAATTCCAGAATTATTAGAAGAAACAGAAAAAATAGTAGTTATAGACCATCATAGAAGAAGTACAGAATATATAGAAGATGCAACACTTATGTTCCATGAGGTTTATGCATCTTCAGCAGCAGAACTTGTTACAGAAATATTGGAATATTCACAAGAAAAAATTGAGTTAACAGAGTTAGAAGCAGAGGCACTTTATGCGGGAATTATGATGGATACAAAGAATTTTACTTTTAAAACAGGTGTAAGAACATTTGAAGCAGCAGCATATTTGAGAAAGTATGGAATAGATACAATTAAGGTGAAAAAATGGTTTCAAAGTGACTTAGCAACATACAATAAAATTTCTAAAATAGTAGAAAAGGCAGAGGTTTTAGAACATGCAATAGCAATTTCTATTTATGATGAACAAGACAAAGATGCAAACATAATATGTGCAAAGGCGGCAGATGAACTACTCACAATAAGTAATATAGTTGCATCATTTGTAATTGGAATGATGGGAGACAGAGTCTGCATAAGTGGACGTTCAATAGGAGATATAAATGTTCAATTAATACTAGAAAAACTGGGTGGCGGAGGACACATAACCTTAGCCGGAGCCCAAGTAGAGGGAATGACAACAGAAGAAGTAAAAACAGAGCTTATAAATAGAATAAATGAATATTTTAGTGAAATGTCAAGTTAAGAGGAATAATAAAAAAGAGGGCAATACAACTGGTATTTGCCCTCTTATAAACAATTGACTTTAATATATATAAAAGTGGGTAAAAGCTATTGATAGAAGAAACTCTATAAGATATAATTAATAAAAGCATTTTAAATTAAATACTAGAATTTTAAAAAAGTATTAAAGAAGATAAAGAGAGGAATGATTATATGAAGGTAATTTTATTAGACAATATAAAGGGCGTAGGGAAAAAAGATGAAATAATAAATGCAAGTGATGGATATGCAAGAAATTACTTATTTCCCCAAAAATTAGCAGTAGAGGCAACAAAAGAAAATTTAGGAAAACTAGAATCAAAGAATGAAGCTAATAAATTTAAAAAACAAAATGAAAAAAATGATGCAATAGAAGTAGCAAATAAGTTAAAAGAACTAGTTTTAACAATAAAAGTAAAAGCTGGAGAAAATGGAAAGATATTTGGAGGGGTAACCTCAAAAGAAATATCAGAAAATTTAAAAGAACAGTATAAAATAGAAATAGATAAAAAGAAGATAGAAGTAAAAGAAACTATAAAAAATATAGGAAGATTTACAATAAATATAAAATTATATGAAGGAGTAAATGCAAAATTAACAGTGAATATAATTGCAGAATAGTAGGACTCGTATATTAAGAAAGGAATGAAAAAAATGGAGTTAGGCAGAATTCCACCACACGATATAGAAGCAGAACAAGCTATTATAGGCAGTATGTTAACAGATAAAGATGCAGTAATAGCAGCAGTAGAAGTATTGCAAGAGCAAGATTTTTACAGAGAAGATAATAAAATAATATATTCTGCAATACTAAATTTATACAATAGGGCAGAGCCAATAGACATTATAACATTAAAATCAGAGCTAAAATCAATGGGAAAGTTTGAGGCTGTTGGTGGTTTGGAATATATAGTTCAATTACCAGACAAAGTACCTACAACATCAAATGTAGAACAATATATAAAAATAGTGGAAGAAAAATCAATGCTAAGAGCATTAATAAAAACTGCGGATGAATTAATAACACTTGGATATGACCCTACACAAGAGGTAGAACAAGTAATAGATACAGCAGAAAAAAAGATTTTTCAGGTAATGCAAAAAAAGAATCAAAAGGGATATTCATCTATAAAAGACATTCTAGTAGACACATTTACACAATTGGAACAATTATATAACCAAAAAGAATCAATTACAGGCGTTCCAACAGGATTTGTGGATTTGGACTATAGAACTTCAGGACTACACAATTCAGACTTGATACTGGTTGCTGCAAGACCTGCTATGGGAAAATCCGCGTTTGCGTTAAATATAGCCACAAATGCAGCAGTAAGAGCAAAAGTTCCAGTAGCGATATTTAGCTTAGAAATGTCTAAAGAACAAATGACAAACAGAATTTTATGCAGTGAAGCAATGGTGGATAGTGCAAAAGTTAGAACGGGAAAAATAGATGATGATGAATGGGCAAAATTAGCAGCAACATCAGGAGAACTTTCAGAAGCGGGTATATATATAGATGATACTCCGGGTATTTCAATAATGGAAATAAGGGCAAAATGCAGAAAAATGAAATTAGAAAAAAATATAGGATTAGTCGTAATAGACTATTTACAATTAGTTCAAGGCAGTAATAAAAAAGGAGGAAACCGTGAACAAGAAATAGCAGAGATAAGTAGGTCCTTAAAAATATTAGCAAAGGAAATAGATGTACCTGTTATAGCATTATCACAATTATCACGTGCACCAGAGCAAAGAATAGACCATAGACCAATGCTTTCAGACTTACGTGAATCAGGTTCAATAGAGCAAGATGCAGACATTGTAATGTTTTTATATAGAGATGACTACTACAATGAAGACACAGAAAAGAAAAATATTGCAGAAGTAATAATAGCAAAACATAGATCGGGAGCAACAGGAACGGTAGAACTATTATGGCTAGCAAACTATACAAAATTCGCAAATATAGAAAGATACAGAGAATAAGTTGTCACTATAGGGACGCTCCTTTTTGTGACAGAAAGGGGAAATATGTTGGAGGATAAGGTATTAAATACCATAAAAAGGTATGAACAAATAAAATCTGGGGATACTATAGTAGTGGGAGTGTCTGGGGGGCCAGATTCTATTTGTTTATTGAATGTATTAAAAAATTTACAAAATGAACTTAAAATAAACATTGTAGTTGCACATATTAATCATATGATAAGAAAAGAGGCTGACTCTGAAACAGAGTTTGTACAAGATTTTTGTGAGCAGAGGGATATAAAATGTTTTGTAAAGAAGGCAGATGTTTTACAAATAGCTAAAGAAAAAAAGCTAGGGACAGAAGAGGTTGGAAGAAAAATTAGATATGATTTTTTTGAAGAGGTAAAGAACTTAGTTGGTGGAAATAAAATTGCTACAGCGCATAATGCAAATGATAATGCAGAAACAGTACTAATGAATTTCTTAAGGGGAAGTGGAAGTACAGGGCTTAAAGGTATAGAACCAATAAGAGATAACAAACTTATACGACCTATAATTGAATGTACCAGACAAGAAATTGAACAATATTGTAATGAAAAAGGTTTAAACCCTAAGTATGACAAAACAAATCAAGAAAACATATATACAAGAAATAAAATTAGAAATATGCTTATTCCGTATATACAAGAGAATTTTAATCCTAATATTATAGAAACAATAAATAGAATGTCCAATCTTATAGCAACTGATGAAATGTATTTCAAATCAATAGTAAAACAGTCATATAAAGAGACTTTTATAAGTAGAACTGAAAAAGAAATAATTTTAGATTTAAAAAAATTTAATGTTTTAGAAAAAGTAATAAAATCAAGACTTATAATATATACTATTAATGAGCTTTTAGGGACTACTAACGGAATAGAAAAAATACATATTGAAGATGTTATTAAATTATGTAAAAATAATATTGGTAATAAATACTTAACTCCAAATAAAAATATAAAAATAATGATAAAAAATAAAAAAATTTTTTTTACGAGGTATTGTAAACTTCCGTAAGGAAAGCCTTGATATGACTAGGGTGTGAACAAAAAAACTTTAGTAAAACACTTGAAATACCAAAATCTTTATGATATATTCCTTAAATAGTAAAAGGAGGCATTAACTTGAAAAATGGAATAAAATCTTTAGCTATGTGGCTAATAATATTTATAATATTTATAGTCTTAATATCATCAATAATTGATAATACTGAGAATAGGCTTGCCTACTCGGAATTACTTTCTAAAGTGGAAGCAGGTGAAGTAAAAGAAATAGAAATTTCAGCAGATAAGGTAAAAGCAAATGTAAAATTAAAGAACCAAAACGTTACTAAAGAGGTAAATATACCAAGTGTTGAACATCTAATGTCAGCATTAGAAGATAGTATGAAAACAGGTACAATAAAGGTAACAGAAAAATCAGAATCTTTATTTGTAACAATACTAAGTCTTTTAACACCATTTGGAATATTAATTATATTCTTTATATTCTGGTTCTTACTTATGGGAGGAGCACAAAGTGGAAATGGTGGAGCTGGTGGCCAAACAATGTCATTTGGCAAAAGCCGTGCTAGAATGATTAATCCATCAGACAAAAACAGAGTAACATTTGACGATGTTGCAGGTGTTGACGAAGAAAAAGAAGAAGTTAGAGAATTAGTTGACTTCTTAAAAACACCAAAAAAATTTGCTGATATGGGTGCTAAGATCCCACGTGGTGTTTTACTTGTAGGTCCACCAGCAGTATTTGACATCATCTTCAAGAAGAAGAACATTCCTCCAAATAAGATCAAGTATGGTAATAAGCTTACAATGAAGTTCAATAATTGATTTCTTTCAGCATCATTGACAACATTGATTTTTGTACCATTTTCATCTAACAAGCTAATTAAAGAATCTAATTCTGTTTCTGTTCTTGGAATAACAACAGAGAATTTAGTATCTTCTTTTTTACCATTGCTTGCTTTTTTAGAATATGTTCCACTCACATCAATGACTAATGATTTAGGAACGATTTCTACATCTTTTACTTTTTCTTTTTGAACTATCTCTATAAACTTATCATATCTAATTTCTGACGATTCACTTTGATTAAAGAAAGGAGATCGGA
>OKVE01000849.1_pt1 | contig 10729 bp, 5 predicted proteins | sample 1604781 | NCBI WGS metagenome assembly OKVE01 (sample SAMN01760918, study PRJEB22395) | human gut metagenome
TGTCCTTCAGAGCCTTGCCCGGCTTGAACACGATGCTGCGGGAAGCAGCGATGGTGATGGGCTCGCGGGTGCGGGGGTTGATGCCCTGACGCTCAGCGCGCTCACGCACTTCGAAGGTGCCGAAGCCGGAGATGGAGATCTTCTCACCCTCGGCCATAGCCTTGCCCAGTGCCTCGAATGCAGCGTTGACAGCCATCTCGGCGCTCTTCTTGCTCATCTCAGTGTTTGCCGCAACCTGTGCGATCAGATCGGTCTTGGTCATAATAAAAGCCTCCACAATATTCTCAACATTTTCTATTCGAGCAGACGGTCTGACCGTCTGGTACCCGTTTACGTTTCGTCCGCTTCCAGCCTCTGGGTAAAGCGCTTTGCCGCAAAGGTCAGTGCCTCTTCGGCGTCCACACCGGCCAGACGCATGGCATCGGCGGCGGCCAGCAGCAGCCCACCGGCGTTCTCTGCCGTCTGCTGTGCGTCCCACGCGGCCTTGGCGCTGTCCAGAGTCCTGGCCGCACCGGCGGCATCCTCCGGCCCGCAGCCGAACCGCGCGGCCCGCTTCTGGAGCTTCTGGGCGCGCATCAGGGCGGGCAGGGTGGCCGGGACGGTGTCCAGCTCATCGGCCAGAGTCGTGCGGCCCTTTTCCTTATTTTTGAGCGCATCCCAGCTGTTTATACCAGCATTTTCCGCCGCAGAGGAAGCAAAGATGTTCGGGTGGCGGAAGACCAGCTTCTCGCACACCTCGCGGCAGACCTTTTCCATGTCGAAACGGCCCCGCTCCTCCTCGATGACGGTGTGGAACACCACCTGCATCAGGACGTCGCCCAGCTCTTCCTGCATCATGACAGGGTCGTCAGCGTCGATGGCTTCCAGCGCCTCGCACGTTTCTTCCAGAAAGTTTTTCCGGATGGAAGCGTGGGTCTGGACTTTGTCCCACGGACAGCCGTTCTCCCCGTCTCTCAGGATGCGGATGATCTCCACGAGGTCTTCCGCCGTATAGTGTTCCCTCGGCGTCCAGTCCTGCATGGTTTTCTCCCTTCCGCAACACCTCTTTTACCGGAAGAGTATAGCCGACAAACATATTGTCCGTACGTTCCAACAAAGAGCCGTTCAGGTAAATATCCGCATACGTATCCAACCCTTCCAAAATCAACAAGGCAGCATCCCGCGAGAGTTGCTCATCCGTCACATTAAAAGTAGTTTTATAGACCCAGTCCTCATTCTCTACCCACTGCACTTTTTGCTCATTCATCCCATAAAATGGATTGGGCAGCTTATTATGAGAAATCAAATCCTGATGCACCGTTCCGGGCACCGTAGCCGGCAACCATTCATTCCGGCCGACCTGGGCGAACTCCCATCCCTTATCAAGATTCAGACTCTCTGACTTCTTATACTCCTTTGCACTGAGCATCATCGGAAAGCATCCTAACATCATCAAAACTTTTAATGTTTTCTTCATCTTACCTATCTTTATTAATTTATATACTATTCAGCCCGGAATGTGGATGCAGGCAAACCGGCGCCATTTACCAGATTGGAACGGGTAAATGGCTGCCATCCGTAACGAACCGTTTCCGGCTCTTTCACCTTGTCACTCCATACTTTTATTTTACCGTTTTCAACAACAGCCTGTGCCGGATAAAATAATCCATCATCACCTGCCACTTCGAATGTACGAAGCGGTTTCCCATCCGAAGTGGACAACCCCTCCGCATAATCAAAAGAAATATAAGCCGCACCTCCACTAAATACGACCGATTTATAAAGCGGTCCCGAAGGAATGACATTTTTATATCCGTATGTTTTATTCAAAGCCCATGCAGCCAACCGTTCACCGACTTCTCTTTTCTGTTTGGGGTGTACGTCCAATGAGTCTCCCCTATCTGAACTGACAGCCATACCGGTATGAGGAATCTCCGCCATCAAACGACGCTGGCTATCACGGAACCAAGTCCATGACGGACGGTCTATACTGGACAATTGGACAAAATAGAATGGAAGTTCCGCATCCCCCCAATTCTTGCGCCAACTTTCCACCAACAATCCGAACAACTTTTCATGAGCCTCCCGATTATGGGCATTAGACTCACCCTGATACCAAATAAAGCCTTTGACCGGAAACTGTTCCAAAGGACGGATACCCGATTCATACAAATAACAAGGCTCATAAGGATGGCGTTGCAATTTATTGGAAGACTGCTTTACATTCAAGGCAGCACGCCCACGCACCCAGTCTTGGATAAAATCATTCTGCATCCAATTACGTAAAATAGCCGGAAAACGATATTCCAATGTACTACGGTCTATCCATGCTTCAGTAGGAGATCCGCCAATGGCATTGCAAATCAGTCCTACAGGGACTTGCAAACTATCCTGCAATTTCTTTCCGAAATAGTAAGCCACCGCCGAGAAATTACCGGCTGTTTCAGGCGAACAAACTGTCCACCGTGTATCCTTATAATATTGCAGATGATTCAATGAATCGAGTACCGAAGCATCCCACTCCACCGCATCCGTACGCCAACGGGCTTTCATATCATATAAACGGATATTGCTATTTGCAGCTTGAGGAACATCTTGTGCGGCAGTCGCACTCCAATTCAGATAAAACTCCATATTCGATTGTCCGGAACAGAGCCACACTTCTCCCGCCAACACATTTTCATAGACCAGTTTCCGTTTTTCTGTAGAAACAGTCAGCGTATATGGACCGCCCGCCTTCAATGGCCGGACATCCACCGCCCACTTTCCATCTGCTCCCGTCACAGCCTGAAGTTGCTGCCTGTCTATGGAAACAGTTACTTTCTCACCGGCATCCGCTTTTCCCTGAATAGTCAGCAGACGTCCATGCTGCAATACCATATTGTCCGTATAAATTTCCGGCATTTGCAAACCGCCAAAATCACCGGTTATGCCTTCATACACCGTTTTTGCCAAGACAGCCGCACCTTCCTTATCAGGATGGACAGCATCGGGCAACATAAAAGGATATGGATATAAAGGTGCATGGAAATCTATCAACTGTACTTGTGCGTATTTCGCTATCGTTTCTATAGCCAGCTGAATCTCATCATGCCAGTCGCGTGTGCCGGACTCAAACCGCGGATGACGGTCGGCAATCGGAGTCAGACGGGCAATCAAAATACGACATTCAGGATTCGCCACTCTGAACGAATCAATCAGTGCACGATAATCCGCTATAAAAAAATCACGGTAATTGGGCCAATCACGCGGATCTGTATCATTCACTCCTAAATGAATAACCACTACATCACCAGCAAAAGCCAATGCATCCTTAAACTCTTTCTGTTGCATAAAAGGCCGGTGTCCCTTGTTCAGCAACGTAGCTCCCGGCTTTCCAAAACGCTCCACCGTATACCCTTCACCCAGCATTTGCTGTAACCGGGCAGGATAGGACTCCTTATCAGGATCGGATACACCTATGCCATAGGTAATGCTATTACCTACACAAGCAACCTTCACCCGCTTCCGTGCAAATGAAACGGTACAAAGAAACAAACATAAAATCAGTATTAATGTCTTCTTCATTTCTGGTCAACATAAGGTTTTACAATATCACGCCACAGCAAGTATCCCTTTCCTAATAAATGTAATCCGTCATTAGTATATACTGGATTCATCTTGCCTGTCTCTTTCTCCACAAAATGACTATACAAATCAATATAGGCAGCTCCTTCCTTTACCGCCAATGGTTCCAACAAATCATTAATTTGTTTTACCACCTGCCAGCGTGATGTATGCCCGTTAAACATACCGTAACAATCATTCACCGGCAATACACTTTGCAAATATAATTTTGTTTTTGGAGATTCTTGCTTTATTTTCCGAACAATCATACTTATTTCTGAAATAATTTTATCCGCAGACGTTCCCCGAGAAACATCATTGATACCGATCAATAAAAAAATCTTTGCCGGTTTTCCCTTTACAATCGGATCCAAACGGTCATATACCCCCATACAGATATCTCCACTGATACCTCTGTTCTTCACATTCTTATTTTGGAACAACTCAGCCCACTCGCAACCGTTGGTAATACTGTTCCCTAAAAAAATAATATCTTTTGAAGTAACCGGAAGTTCTTCAAACAAAGTCGCTCTCTGCTCATAAAAAGTAGAATACTTGCGTTCCTGAGCAAACTGGGGTAACGCTAATAATAATCCCAATAACAATAAGACAATACGTTTCATTTTATTTTTGTTTATCTGGTGAATAAATCAATCCCTCTGCCGCCCTTTCTCCGTCAGGAGTCACAAAGACAGCAGTAAACATCCACTTCACAAGACGCGTCAGGTCCATCCTGAACTTACCGACAGGTAATTTCAGGAACACTTTATTCCAACCCTTATTTAAATGCACAGCCAGTGGAGAACGTGCCACACAATTTTCATTTCCTAATGGAATTTCATTACTCTTCACCTGATGGGTTGCTGTCCATACAGGAGGCATTATCTCCCTATCATTAATCCAAATACGGCTACCTTTATAATCCCATTTACCTTGCAGCGGAGCCAGATCCATCTCCGAACGGCTATAATTCTGAAATTCTGCCCATAACCCCACTTCCTGATCTTTAGGAGAATATACCCAAGTATATGCATACGCGGTATGATCCTCTTTAGGATCGGCATAAAATCCGGGAACAAACGTCCCCCAGACATGGCGTAAATAAATACCTGCCCCTATTGCCTGACGTACACCATACGTATTCCCGTTATAATGATAGATATCCTTTAACTCCTGTTCAGGCGGGAACACCTTATCCATATCTCCCCCATTAGGAAAAGCATCCGTAATATTCCATTTTACATTAGTCTGTTTTACATAGGCGAAAGGATATCCTTTAAACGTATGCTCCTTATGCCACAACATACGCTTTTCAAAATCAGCGAATTCTTTGAATGCTTCCGTGTCTTCGGGTGGGAGTATCGTACCCAGTCCGTCAAAATATTCCGTACCTCCCCCTCTCCAGGCACGCTCGGCAATAGCAAGCATATTGGGATACAAGCCATTTTCAATAACCAGATTCCACTCATTGTCAATCAAACGATCGTGCCACAAAGCCAATATAGTTCCCGCAATGTCCTCACTGCCTTCTGCCTGATCATAAATACGGCTGTTGTACAAAGCTACAATATCACCGAAAACATCAAAATGATTCAGATAATGAAATTTGGAATCGATAGCAGGAATACCCGGTTGCGCCTTTCCACGGTAACTCCACAAATGTGTCATGTCTATTTCCCCCGGTTTATAGTGCCAGCCCGGATTCCAGGATATTACTTTTTTCCCTTTTGAGCGTACATACGCCACTATTTCGGGTACAAAATGCGGATTGGTAAACTCCACCTCATCCGTACCTATATGTAAATAAGGCACATCAAATGTCTCACACACCTCATCCAGCAACAGTTTCAATATTTTCATCCCTTCCGGACTTTGCATATCATGGCGGAAAGCACGCACAAAGGCAGCACTATGCCCCGGCATATCTATCTCAGGAATCAACAACACCTGATGTTTCTTACAAAAATCCACCAAATCGCGTGCCTCTTCCAGCGTATAATATTTACCCGGCATACGGATGGTGTTCACACTATCATTCAGCATAGGAAAGATTTTACTTTCCAATCTCCATGCCTGGTTTTCAGTAAGATGCCAATGAAATACATTAATCTTAAACCGGGATAAAATCTCGATCTCTCTTTTCAATTCTTCCATTGAAATATAACTGCGTCCCACATCCTGCATAAATCCGCGTATCCGGAATGCCGGCCAGTCTACAATCTCACATCCGGCAACAGAACTTCTCTTCCCTTTTTTCCGTTCCAATTGCCGAAGTGTCTGCATAGCCCAATACACTCCCTGTTCTGTTACAGCCTCTATCTTTATCCGCTTGTTTGAAACAGAAAGACGATAGGCTTCAGCCCTGTTTAGCCTGGCCTCCTCAATAGACGGAACCAGTTCCACTTCAATCACCGATGACGAGTGTTCAACAATCTCACCACCTGCATTCATGATAAAAACTTCCCACTCCGGCCTCAACACCGGAGTAGAAAGTTTCACCTTTCCCATAGTAAAGTTCTTCCCCGTATCCTTATACAACTGAGGTTTAGGAAGTAACGAGATACTGGTTTGTGCCATAGTTACAGCACAAACCAGTATCATACCAATAAAACTAGAAAATCTGCGTTTCATTATTTATTTGGTCTTAATAATATCTTTCAGCTTTATCGCTTGGAAAGTCATGTGGGCCACACTGCTTTCATATAAAATTCCTACTGTTTCCTTGTCAATCATAGTCAAGCAGCTGTATCCCCAACCCCAACCGGCATCCAGCAGCAATTGATTCTCGGGCAACCAAGTCACCCCACCATCCAGACTTGCTTTGATGGTAATGCTATGACGGTTCTTGGCATCATTCGGATTAGAGAACAAAAGGATGTCTTTACCCAATACATTCTCTTTAGCTTTAACACTAATCAAACTGGCCATACAAACCGGTTCCTGTAAGGCTGTACGTGAAGACTCATGTTCTTTCCATGTTTTACCTAAATCTGTAGTTGTAGAAACGGCACGACTGCCACCACGATTATCACGCATATTCAGCATCAGCACTCCCGGTTCCACTTCCGCTACCTGAGATTCAGTTGTATTAGTGCGTGCCAATGTACTGATATTCCAGGTTTTTCCATGATCCTTACTGTATATAATACCGGCATTAGGAATACGGTCATTGCCAATATACTGGCTGGCAAAGACCAATGTTCCATCTTCCATAGAGATACCTCTACCGGGACCTTGCAGCAAGAAATACCATGACGGATCTTTCACCTGTTCTGTTATATTCATAGGCTCCGACCAGGTCTTACCATCATCATCACTTTTCACCATCATTAATTGTGCTGTATGATTACGGTCCATGCCTGTTTGTGAATTCCACCACGCACGCCCATTTCCCATACCATGTGTCCAGGCAGCGACAATCCAGATAGTTCCTGTCTTCTTATCAACCAAAATGGCCGGATCGCCTACTCCATTCTGTGCTTTAGGCAACCCATCATATTCACCAAATGCCATCGGAATGCGCATTTTCTCCCAAGTCTGACCTCCGTCCGTACTTCTGCTCAGACCTATTTCCACATACTCCTGTAAATCCGCACTATTATTATAGCGTACATCATATACCCCCAACAAGGTTCCTTTATTTGAAGTGGCCAATCCGGGAATACGATAGGCAGCAGCCCCGTCGTCACCGGCATGGCGCACGCCGATCCCCATATAATGGGTATCCGCCTTACGGGCTATCTTCAAAGGAGCAACCTGTCCGTCAATCTTAGCTTCCACCACTTCTGCCGACACTTTGGACAAGATAGAAGCAACAGGCTTCATTTGCAGGCTAATCCAAAAATAATTCACTCCCGGAAACAATTTTTGGTCAGCTTTCAATACAACCTCACGCTTCGGGGCTTTCACTTCCGACTTCAAAACGGAATAAGAAGTATTGGCAGCCAATGTTTTTCCCGGAGTATTATTAGATATATAATCTACCGGAGCAAAATAAGTCTTTCCCCTCCTCTCCACGCTTTCAGTTCCACCATAATACAGTTTCACAGATTCAATTTCATTCAAATTCACGTCTTTGCCAAAGTCCAACTTCACTTCATTCAGCATCTGACTTTGAGTAGCCTCTATACGTAAATGAAACAACTCATTATCCTGCCTTTCAATCAACACAGGAATCCGGGTTTCGCGGACAACAACCGTATCTGCCGCCGCACTCAACTTGAAGGGTGCTAATATAAAAACAACAATTAGCAGTAATAAGCTAGGGTTTCTCATAATATTTATAATTTTACGGGTGTAAAAATAAAAGTTTTTATTGAAATTAGAAAATAAAAAGACGGTTTCTTTATTAATTTCATAAAGAACACCGTCTTTTTATGCAATTAAAGATTCTTATCCGACAAAAATTTAATAACCAACCGTTTGTTTCAACAATGGATTATTAGTAAGAGCTCCTTGGTTGATAGGCCAAAGCAGACGGGCAGACTCCGCCGGAGTATAGTCAAGCACGTACGAATCGCCAAAACGCCTCAAGTCATACCATCGTTTACCTTCCAGCATAAATTCAAACAAACGTTCCTGCAAGACAGCATCCGCCGGACGCTTATCGACTTCCTGATTGGGAAACCCCACTGTTGAAGCATCATACGCATCACCAAACGCACGCCGGCGCACCCGGTTTATCTCTGTAGCCGGATCCTCACCCAAAAGCACTTTCGCCTCAGCCAGCATCAATAGCAAATCCGAATATCTATAAATAGGATAATCATCACATCTCACCCGTGTACTCCCATTCATAACTCCCCAATACTTATGCGGATACACCCCTACCAATTCCAACTTGCCATTTTCCACCTTATTATATACATCTTTCAATGTAACGTCACGACGGGTGTCTCCCGGCAGAAACTTCTTGAAGTTTTCCAATTTCACCATCAGGCGCATGATACCGAAATTATTCTCGACAGACGTATTTATCAAAGTACCATCCGCATTATAGAATTTCCCTAAATAATCAGCCTGTGGAAACAAATCATTATTTCCATTCCACAGATTGTATTCAAACAATTCATTATGAATGGTAAAGATAATCTCTTTATTACCTTTATTATCATAAGCAAACACTCCCTGATAAGTATCCATCAAGTCCAGATTGCTACGGCTGATATTATTCTGTATGTCAACCAACGCATTCTTTGCTGTCCGGGCATCTCCTTCTCCCCCGTCACGATGGGCACTCCACAGATATACATCCGCTTTCAGCATCAATGTGGCAGCCTTTGACCACAGCGATTTTTTTTCCTTTATGGTATAATCGGATCCAAAATAACTTAATGAAGATTCTATATCTTTTTTTACCTGCTCAAAGATTTCGGCAGCCGGAGTCGCCGCCTTTGCCAGTTTACCCACTTCAAAACCCAGGCTAGGCTCTTCCGTAAACACGACATCTCCCCATGAACGATATAGCTGATACATATAGTAAGCACGCAATCCATACACCTGTCCCAAATAATAATTCCTGGCACTTTCAGTCAGCACATCCGTATGAAGAGTTCTGCTGATAAACAAGTTCATCTGGTTGATATTCTGATACAAATCACCAAACCCGCTGATTCCGGGATTCTCCGCATTCAATGTATTATAAGGAAAACGTTCCATCCCCTGGGTAGCTTCTCCACCGAAAGGAATTCCCCCAAAGACATCACTTCTTGCCTCACCCAACAAAAACATATTCCACGAATGGCTCCTGAAGCGACTATGCAGTCCAAAAACAAATGAATCAAACTGTTCCGGAGTTTTCCAGTAATTCAAGTCAGTGATATCGCTCACCGGGTCCATATCCAACGAAGTACATCCACCGGCCAACATAGCCGATGCGGCAAAAGCCAATATTATCTTTTTTATGTTCATACCTTTTCTTTTTTACACATTAAAATGACAATTGTAAACCAAACAGGACGGTTCTTGGTGTAGGATAGCGTCCATTGTCTATACCGCCACGACCATTTGCCTGAATATCCATAACCGGTTCCGGAGAAGTTCCATCATATCCGGTAATATAGAATAAATTCTGCCCCGTAACATACACGGACGCATCGGTCAAGAACACCTTATTTATAAGATTCTTCGGGAATTTATAACTCAAGGTTACCTCACGCAGACACAAATAATCCCCCTTTTCATAGAAAGTAGAGTTATTATTGTTCAGATTCGTTGTACCATTATTGGAACGGGTAATGTTCTTTTTCGCATTCTGGTCGGCCCAATAGAATTTAGGAATACTAGTCTCCGTATTGTTTTCAGACCACGAATTTCTGACATCCGTAATCAAATTGAACGACCCGTTATACTGCCCCAAGATTCTTGCTTTCAAATCATTGTAAATGGTATGACCCACCGCATAGTCAAAACGACCATACAAAGACCAGTTTTTATAGTTCAGCGTGGTAGAAAAACCACCGGTCCATTTCGGGTAAATATTACCCACCACCTGACGGTCGTATGAATTTATAACATTATCCCCATTCTTGTCATCCCACAGTACATCTCCCGGCTCAATGGGTTTCCATCCCGGTTTACCCGCATATTCGGCAGCCTTATTCGGCCCATACAGGTTGGCAACCTCATCCACAAAATCACCGGCATGATTTCTCACATCATCCCAGTCACGCAAGATACGCACTTGTTTATAAGCAATGATATCACCCAAGCTTTTTCCTTCTTGAATGCCGCCTACCCAAACCAACGAGTTGGATTTTGGATCCCATACCTGCTCACCCCCCTGACGGTTGTTTACATTCCCGTTAAAAGGCAGCTTCTTCACCATATTTTTCACAAACGAAGTATTAGCGGTGACATCCCACGACCAGTCCTTCCTTGTCAGCAGATTCACCTTGGCTTCCAGTTCGAAACCACGGTTGCTGATAGTACCCAGATTCGTTTTGAACGAGGGAAATCCTGTATATTCCGGCAAATTCACATCAGTCAGCAAATCGGAAGTCGTGCGGTCATAGTAGTCCATAATCATATGAATACGATTATTGAAAAAGCCCAAGTCAAGCCCCAGTTCAAACGTATGGCTCTTTTCCCAACGCAATTTACTATTGACCACCCCTGTATTCAAATAGCCTAGATTTCCATTATA
>OKVE01000850.1_pt1 | contig 10717 bp, 7 predicted proteins | sample 1604781 | NCBI WGS metagenome assembly OKVE01 (sample SAMN01760918, study PRJEB22395) | human gut metagenome
GAGCGTTGGGAAGTCAATCAGATACGCCAGCCGTCACGTTGGATATTTGAGAAAGGACTCTTTTTCGAGCAGTTCGACGAGAAATTCCATGTACAGGCATACATACAGTGTGACACCGCCTACTATTATGACCAGAAGCGAGTATGGGAATTGCGCGGGCGCGTCACGGTGCACAACAAGAACGGTATAATATATACCGGCAGCCAGTTGTTCTGGGATGAGGCCAAACATGAGTTCTATTCGTATGCTCCTTCGCGTGTAGTCACTCCTGAACGTACGCTTGAGGGTATGTATTTCAGAAGCGATGAGCGTATGACAAGATATTATGTGTCCAACACCTCCGGCTCATTCGTCAAGGGCGACATTGCCGATGAGGAGAACGACACTACAATAGCACTGCCCGACACGGCTAAAGCCAAGTTGCGTCCGCAGGCTCTCCCGCAGCGCAAGATGCCTTCGCAGTCAAGATAGCGGACGTATATGTGCTGCCATATAATAATTGAACGTTTAATTATAATAAGATATTTTGGAAACTGATATTCCTCTTTTAACCGGCATTTTAATTACGATGATAATGTCGGCATTCTTTTCTGGCATGGAGATAGCTTTCGTCTCGAGCAACCGTATGCTGGCAGAGATGGACAAGAACCACGGCAGTCTTACCCAAAAACTCATTTCCCTGTTCTACAGGCACCCTAACGGCTTCGTCAGCACTATGCTCGTGGGAAACAACATAGTGCTTGTAATGTATGGTATACTTATAGCCAAGCTGTTCGACAACACGATTTTTGCAGGAATGGATGCAGGTTTCACTGTACCGGCAGACACAGTCCTTTCAACGGTGATAATACTGTTTACAGGCGAGTTCCTTCCCAAAGTGTTGTTCAAGAACAACGCCAACCGCCTGTTGGCCATGTTCGCGTTGCCGGCATATTTCTTCTATTTAATTCTGTGGCCGATAAGCCGTTTCTCGACATTTCTGTCGAAGATGATACTGCGTTTTGTCGGAATACACATGGAAAAGGAATATGACGACGAAGGATTCTCCAAGGTAGATCTCGACTATCTTGTGCAGACGAGCATAGAGAACGCCAAAAACGATGAGGACATAGACGACGAAGTGAAGATATTCCACAATGCTCTTGAGTTCTCAGACGTGAAAGTGCGCGACTGCATGGTGCCGCGTACCGAGATAAACGCTGTCGATCTGAACAAGGACGGAAAGGACGAGTTGCTGCTCAAATTCATTGAGAGCGGGAACTCAAAGATAATAGTCTATAATGGCGACATCGACCATATAGTGGGCTATGTGCACAGTTCGGAGATGTTCCGCAATCCTGACCGCTGGCAGGACTGCATCTACAAGATGCCGTTTGTGCCCGAGACAATGACCGCACGCAAGCTGATGCGCATATTCCTTCAGCAGAAAAAGAGTCTCGGAGTGGTTGTCGATGAGTTCGGCGGCACAAGCGGCATAGTGTCGCTGGAGGACATCGTGGAAGAGATTTTCGGCGATATAGAGGACGAGCACGACAATCTGAAGTATGTTGCCAAGGAGGTTGCTCCGGGCGAATATCTCCTGTCTGCGCGCCTCGAGATAGATAAGGTGAACGAGATGTTCGGTCTTGACCTGCCCGAGAGCGACGACTATATGACCATAGGCGGACTCATACTGAACGTCTATCAGAGTTTCCCGAAACTCAATGAGGTCATACGTACGGGACGGTTTGAGTTTAAGATAATGAAGAGCACGATGTCAAAAATAGAGCTTGTAAAGCTAAAAGTTAATCATTGAAAATAAATTTTATACGAAATGTTCCATTGTTTGACAATAATTTAGTATTTTTGTGCGCATTTCGCAGACTGTGCGGTATATGTCGGCTACCTACGAACCTTTTGTATATACAGCACATAAGTCAGCGTTTCAGATTATGAGAAAACAATAAAAATAATAAATAATCAAAAGTAATGGCAGTATTAGGAAAAATCAGAAGCAAAGGTGTCCTGCTGATATGTATTATCGGTCTGGGCCTTTTTGCATTCATCGCCGAAGAGTTCTTCCGTTCTTGTGAAACGTCACAGAACGACAAGCGCCAGCAGGTGGGTGAAGTTTTAGGAGAGAAAATCAATATTCAAGAATTCCAGGCCCTTGTTGATGAGTACACGGAAGTGATAAAGATGCAGCAGGGTACTGAAAATCTGAACGACGACCAGATGAACCGTGTGAAAGACATGGTGTGGAACACATACGTTCAGAGCAAGATTATCGAGAACGAGACAAAGAAGCTCGGTCTTACTGTGACAGACGCAGAAATGCAGAATGTGCTCAACGAGGGAACAAACCCGATGCTCATGAGCACACCGTTCGTCAATCAGCAGACTGGTCGTTTCGACGCCAACTCGCTCAAGAAATTCATCGCTGATTACAAGACACAGAAGTCAACAAATCCTCAGGTGGCAGCACAGTACGAGCCGATGTACAAGTACTGGACATTCATCGAGAAGAGTCTGCGCCAGCAGTTGCTCACCCAGAAATATCAGAATCTTTTCGCTCAGTGCCTCATCTCAAACAAGGTCGTAGCTAAGATGGCCTACAAGGAGGACAATGAGGAAAGCAAGCTCAACCTCGCTGTGTTCCCATACTCAAGCATACAGGACAGCAAGCTGAAGTATAACGATTCTGACCTGAATGCAAAATACAACGAACTGAAGGAGCGTTTCAGACAGTATGTTGAGAGCCGCGACATCAAGTACATCGATGTTAAGGTTACAGCGTCTGCCAAAGACCGCGCCGCTCTTGAGAAGGAATTCAATGGCTACGCTAAGGAACTCGCTGCTGCAGCCGATCCTACAGACGTAGTGCGCAAGAGCATGTCGCAGATAGCATACCTCGGTGTTCCTGTTTCTAAGGACGCTTTCCCGTATGACATCGCCGGCCGTCTCGATTCCATCGCAGTGGGCAGCACATCAAAGGTAATAGCAAACAAGATTGACAACACTCTGAACCTTATCAAGCTCGTTTCCAAGCAGCAGCTTCCTGACTCAATCCAGCTGCGTCAGATCCAGGTAGGCGGTAAGGATGCTGCTGACATACAGCAGCGTACCGACTCTATCTACAACGCACTGAAAGCTGGTGGCGACTTCGAGCTCATCGCAAAGAAATACGGTCAGACAGGCGAGAAGTTCTGGTTGACAACACGTCAGTATCAGGGCGCTCCGTCAATGGATAAGGACACAAAGAACTATATCACTACTCTCAACACCGCTCCGGTGAACGAACTGAAGAGCCTCAAGCTCACACAGGGAAGCGTTATCCTGCAGGTTGTTGACCGCAAGGCTATGATTAACAAGTACGTGGCAGCAGTCATCAAGCGTAATATAGACTTCTCTCGCGACACATATTCAGCTGCATACAACAAGTTCAGCGCATTCATCAGTGCTAATCCTACTTCTGAGAGCCTTCTCAAGAACGCAAAGAAGAACGGTTACACAGTGCTCGACCGCAAGAACATCACAACAGCTGAGCACGACGTTGCAGGCGTACGCAGCACACGCGAGGCACTTAAATGGGTGTTCGATGCTAAGGAAGGCGACGTATCACCTATGTATGAATGTGGCGATAACGACCATCTGCTGATTGCCGTTATAGACAAGATTCACAAGAAGGGCTACCGCACACTCGACGACGAGCAGGTTAAGGAGTATGTCAAGAGCGAGCTGCTCAAGGACAAGAAGGCTGAGATGCTCATGGCTAAGGCAAAGGGCGTGAAGAGCGTGAACGAAGCTAAGGCTAAGGGTGCCACCGTTTCAGTTGTAAGTCAGGTTACATTCAACTCACCGGCATTCATTCCTTCTGTAGGCGCAAGCGAGCAGGCACTCAGCGGTGCCGTTGCTGCTACTGCAAAAGGCAAGTTCTCTGCAAAACCTGTTAAGGGTGAGGCCGGAGTTTACGTATTCCAGGTTATCGACAAGAAGATGCGTCCGGGCAAGTACAACGAGAAGGCAACTCTCAGCACTCTGCACCAGAAGGCACTGCAGTGGGCAGGCAACTTCATGAACGAGCTTTATCTCAAGGCTAACGTAGTTGACAATCGCTACCTCTTCTTCTAATAGAAACATTGTAATATCAACATAAAAAAGTCTCCGCAGATATTTCCCTGCGGAGACTTTTTTGTTGTCTATCCGCTGTCTGTATGGCTTTCGTGCCATGCCATGCCTTTCTTATAGCATCCGTATCTTCTGTCCATCCTGCGACGATTCACGCTTTTCTATTTTTTGCATAGTCTGTTATTGAGTGTGTCTTATCATGGTTCTGTAGAAATCGAAAGGAATTTGCATTCATGAAAGTGCAACTTTCAATAAATAATAAGTGTTGATTTTTCTGCTGAAATGAAACTTTGACGGACAACTTACAGATTGTAAGCAGATTTTGATTTTCCTGCCTCAGTTTTCCGTTCTACCCCGAAAAATAAGCGCGTATTTGCGAACAGACTTTCCCTTGGACGAAAATACGCGAGATATAAGAAGATAATATAATATATTGAATATCAACGATTTGCATTTAAGGGATATTTTCCTGCGTTGCAATATGCACCATTTCGTCATGCGAAATGGCCCATTTCAGGGGCCGAAAAGCACCATATCGCACCCTGATATGGGCTTTATCGCAAGCCAAAACGGGCAATATCAGAACGCGGAACATATTTTTTCAGACTACGATATAGGGTATATCAAAGCCCGGTATGCTATGAAATGGCCTTCGATATTTCTGATTTAACATTCATTTACACCTCTTTTGAGAAAATATTTTGTCAAAATTTAGTCAAGAAAAATTGTAAGTTATTCCTTTTAGTTTTCTCGTAAAACGCTGATATCTTGTGTTAGAAAAGATAAGGAAAGTGTTTGTCGTACGAGCCGGAAGTATTAACTCGTCTTGCAATAATTATTTACCGGTTGTGACACTATGAATTTATTATTACACTAACATGAATATATTGTCTTGACAGAACGGATTTTTTCATCAAGTAATCTTGTCACCATCATTGTGCAATAATTGTTTTCCCGTGCTGTAAGCGCCGTTTCGTATCACTCTGTTCGCCCCGTGGAGGCGTATAATTTTCCGTTTCGTGAAGAATTTATACCATGTCTTTTCGCTTTTGAAAATAGACAGATGTACGGTTCTTGTCCGTTAAATATTCGTTCAATATGTGGCGTTCCGGGCATCCTATTATGTTTCTGATGTCATCAAAAAAAACAGTATCAAAAGTTGGATGTGACATGATAATTTTGTATGTTTGCAATAGAATTATGGTTGATTACGGCCGTGCAGCCGGCTTGTCGTGGATGGTTTTTCTTGCGTCGGCTTGACTGTGAGGCTCTTTTTCATTGGTTTTAGAATAACGCTTATGCTCGAAATAAAGGATGGTGCAATCACTGTAGGAGGGAAGCAGCTGTTCCACGATCTGTCGTTCTGTACGGCTGACGGTGGTCTGACGGCCATAACCGGACCTCACGGCTGCGGCAAAACGTCGCTCATAAGGGCTTTTCTCGGCTTCCAGCCTTTGACTTCCGGCTATGTGTCTGTCGATTGTGAGGCAATATTACCCTTGACGGCGGCGCTTTTCAGAGTCAATATGCTGTATGTGCCGCAGGATCTGCGCCTCTGCGTGGGCAGCTTTTCGGAGCTGTTCGAGTCGCTGACCGATCTGCGTGTGAATACCGATCTCACTTATGCGCGCAAAAAACTGTTCTATGAGTGGAAGCGTCTGGCGCTCGATGTAGCCCTTTACGACAAACCATTGGAGGAGGCAGGCGAGTCGGCCTTACGCCGTATGATGATTTCGGTGGCAGGAGTGGTGGACAGAAAGAACATCCTTCTCGACGAACCGTTTGCGGGTCTCAATAGCGAGGCTCAGTCGGCCGTCATGGCCTATCTGCGCTCTCTTGCCTCGTCGGGCCATACTGTTCTGCTTGCCACCGGCGATGCCGCCCTTGCCGGGATGTGCGACAGAAAGATAGAACTGGGCGTCTGAACATTTAGAAAAAACAAGAAAATGAACATAACATTAATAGGATTTCTGCTTGGAATGTTGCTTCTGGTACTGCCGTTAGTGGCTATGTACAGATACGGACTGCGCATATCGGTAGGTCGCGCGCTGTCTGCCATTTTCCGTATGGTGATTTATGTCGGCATTATGGGCTTCGTGATGTATATGCTTCAGAAGGACGGTAGCGTGGCTATGAGCCTTCTGTTCGCTCTGGTGCTCATCGTGCTGGCGGCTGTGGCAGCCATACTCCGCTCGCGTCTTAGGCTGCGTGTGCTGTTCGTTCCCGTCGTGGCGGCTGTGGCTGTGTCGGTCATTGTGGTGTCTGCATGGCTTCTGCTTGTGACGCTCGGCACGGGCGCGCTAGTCAGTCCGCGCTTCTTCCTGCCTGTCGTCGGCATACTTTCGGGCACTGCCATAACGGTGTGTTCCGACTCGCTTTCGGCATATTATGACGGGCTGCGTCATCATAACCAGCTCTATTTCTATCTCCTCGGCAACGGAGCGACACACGCCGAAGCCCTCGATACGTTCGTGCGCCGTGCCCTTGAGAAGGCCGTTATGCCGGGACTCTCGCAGATGGCGACGGTGGTTGTGGGCACTGCTCCGGTGATGATGTGGACAATGATAATGTGCGGACAGGGAGCAATAGAGGCCGCAGCGTTCCAGTTGCTGGTCATGGCTGCCGCGTTCTGCGTCTCGGTCATGTCGGTGCTGCTTGCCGTGATACTCACACGCAAGTATATGTTCGATGGATACAGTCGTCTGAACACACTTCGAAAGGCAGACGATAAAGAGCCTTCTGCTGCGCAGGAAACCGTCGCACAGGAAGCTGCCGATGAGGTTGAGGAGAATTGAAAGTTGTGTCGTGACTGTTAAAGCCACGTTATTACGACACTGAAAAATAAAACGCCGTCTGCGGATATCCGCAGGCGGTGATTCGATTATAATGAAAAGATCATCTGATCGTGACAGAAAGGTGATTCCTGTTATATGAAAATATAATCTGATAAAAAGAAAAATATTATTCTATTATAATAAAAAGAACTATGAGAACAAGACTTCTTTATGCAGGCCTTGCGCTTGCTGCGCTCACAATGTCGGCGTCGTGCTCTGATGCCATGCGCCATCGTGCCGCCACGTTGAAGGCCATCGCCGGTGCTGTTGCCAGTGAGAATCAGGCTCCGCGTGAGCAGGCGGAGGGTGGGGACGATTTGCTTCGTGCCGTGACTCCCGATTCGGTGCCGTCGATGATACTTGAACGCACAGGATATGTCACGTCATATAATAAGAATACAAAGCTGCCAAACTGGGTGGCATGGCATCTTACGGCCGAGCACACTAAGGGCAGTCACAACCGCAAGGGCATCGACTTTATGGAGGATGAGGATGTGCCGACGCCGCGTGCCGACGATTGGGACTATTACAACTCACGCTACGACCGTGGTCACATGTGCCCGGCGGGCGACAACAAATGGGATAGTGAGGCCATGCGTCAGTCGTTCCTGTTCACGAACATCTGCCCTCAGGCGCCCGGACTCAATCGTGGCGACTGGAACGAGATGGAGAATGCGTGTCGTAATTGGGCGCGTGAGAACGGCGACATATACATAGTCTGCGGTCCGGTTCTTTATAAAGGACGTCACAAAACCATCGGAAAGCACAAGGTGGTTGTGCCGGAAGCCTTCTTCAAGGTGGTGCTTTGCATGCGCGGCACGCCTAAAGCCATAGGTTTTATATATAAGAACGGGGACGGCAACCGGCCGAAAGGTGACTATGTGAACAGCGTTGACGAGGTGGAGCGCATCACAGGTTTCGACTTCTTCCAGTCGCTTCCGGACGATGTGGAGAAGGCGGTGGAAGCCACGGCAGACCTTGACGAATGGCAGTAGAAGGGGAGTGCGTTGTATAGCATATTCCTATCGTGCATTATATATAGCACGGAATAAAAACATAAACCACGATTGACGGGTGTTTTTATTCCGTGTTATTGTTTTTTTTATTATCTTAGCACTTGTATATTACACTAACTCTTATTAAAACAAGACCCGTCATGCAAACGAAAAAACTGATAGCTTTGCTTTTTGTAGCCATGCCGATGTTGGTGTGTGCGCAGCTTCTTCCTTATCAGAATGCGAACCTCACGCCTGAAGAACGTGCCGAAGACCTGTGCTCACGCCTCACGGTGGAGGAGAAAATATCGCTTATGATGAACAATTCGCCGGCCATACCGAGGCTCGGAATACCGCAGTTCGAGTGGTGGAACGAGGCGTTGCACGGAGTGGCGCGCAACGGTACGGCCACGGTGTTTCCGGTGACAATAGGCATGGCTGCGTCGTGGAACGACGAACTGGTATATAAGGTTTTCTGTGCGACGAGCGACGAGGCGCGCGCCAAGAATGCCGAGGCCAAGCGCACGAACACGATGGAACAGTATCGCGGACTGTCGTTCTGGACACCAAATATAAACATATTCCGCGATCCGCGTTGGGGACGCGGGCAGGAGACATACGGCGAAGATCCTTATCTGACGTCGCGCATGGGACTGGCCGTGGTGCGCGGACTGCAGGGCGACGACTATGCTCCGGACGGCAGCAAACCGAAGCACAAGTATATGAAACTGCTGGCTTGTGCAAAGCATTTTGCCGTGCACAGTGGTCCGGAATGGAGCCGCCACCGTTTCAATGTGGAGGATCTGCCGGCGCGCGATCTGTGGGAGACCTATCTTCCGGCGTTCAAGTCGCTTGTGGTTGACGGCGGAGTGAAGGAAGTGATGTGTGCCTATCAGCGCATAGACGGCGAACCGTGCTGCGGCAACACGCGCTATCTGCAGCAGATATTGCGTGGAGAATGGGGATTTAAGGGACTTGTGACGAGCGACTGCGGAGCGGTGAGCGACTTCTGGCAGTCGTGGGGACATGGTTTTTCTAAGACCCAGAGCGACGCCAGTGCACGTGCTTTGGTGACGGGCACCGACCTTGAATGTGGAAGCGACTACCGCTCGTTGGGCGAGGCCTTGAAGCAGGGAAAGGTGAGCGAAAAGAATATCGACATTTCGTTGAAACGTCTGTTGAAAGCCCGTTTCGAACTTGGAGACTTTGACGATGACGAGCTTGTGGAGTGGACCAGACTACCTATGAGCATCGTGGCGTGCAAGGAGCACCGGCAGCTTGCCGCCGACATGGCGCGACAGACTATGACGCTGCTGAGCAACGACGGTATTTTGCCGCTGAAAAAGAGCGGAATGAAGATAGCCGTGCTCGGTCCTAATGCCAACGATTCGACAATGTTGTGGGGCAATTATAACGGAATTCCGCTTTCTACGGTAACGATATGGCAGGGTATAAAGGCAAAAGCACCGTCGGCACGGCTTATAGAGGGTTGCGACTATCTGCATGACAATGACAAGGTGAATGTCGGAAACATCGTCGGTCTTGCAGGCGATGCTGATGTTGTGATATTTGTTGGCGGTATATCGCCACGTCTGGAAGGAGAGGAATTGCAGGTGTGGAGCCCGGATTCAAGGGCGGCGACCGTCTGACGATAGAACTTCCGGCTGCACAGAGCGAACTTGTGAAGGCATTGAAGGATGCCGGCAAGAAGGTGGTGTTCGTAAACTGTTCGGGAAGTGCGGTGGCTCTGACGGCTGAACAAGGCAACACAAACGCCATATTGCAGGCGTGGTATGGAGGCGAGCAGGCCGGAACAGCTGTTGCCGACGTGCTGTTCGGCGACTACAATCCTGGCGGGAAACTGCCTGTCACGTTCTATGCAAGTACGTCGCAACTGCCTGATTATGAGGACTATCACATGAAGAACCGCACCTACCGATACTTTACCGGCAAACCGTTGTATCCGTTCGGTTACGGACTGAGCTACACGTCGTTCGCAATAGGGAAACCGAAGTATAAGAACGGAACGCTGACCGTGAAAGTGAAGAACACAGGTGAGCGTGACGGCGACGAGGTGGTGCAGGTGTATGTGCGCAATCCTAAGGATACTGCGGGGCCGCGGAAGACACTTCGCGGATTCAAACGTGTTAAGGTGAAGGCAGGAAAAACGGTTGATGTGCGCATCTCTCTGCCACGCAATACATTTGAACTTTGGAATGACGAAACAAATACTATGTGTGTTGTTCCGGGGACATACAGATTATTAGTAGGTAATTCTTCTGCGGATGAGGATCTGAGAGAAATATCTGTCAAGGTAGAATAATACAGGATGTCATTTATGTTGTTATATCAGAAGAAATGCCTGTCAGTATAAAATGAAACAGGCATTTCTTTATTATGTGTCAGGTGTGGAGTTGTTTCAGATTGAATATTTATAGTCTGATTGACGAAGATTGAATAGGATTAGCCGTATTTATCTTATAGGAATATATCCGCTTTTGATGACAATATCTTGTCCTTTGTCAGACTGTAAATAATCGATGAATGGCTTTACGACCTTTTCTTTATCTTCTGTATAATAGAAATAAAGTTCTCTTACGATAGGATATACGTGCTTTCTGCCCATCTGCATGTTTGGGTACACAAAATGCCTGTTGTCGTATGACACTTTTACTGCACGTACATTTTTGTTTATATATGCCATACCTACATATCCTATCGCCCCTTTAGTCTGGCTTACAGACTGTATGATTGCACCGGTAGCAGGCATTGACAGGACAC
>OKVE01000873.1_pt1 | contig 10586 bp, 6 predicted proteins | sample 1604781 | NCBI WGS metagenome assembly OKVE01 (sample SAMN01760918, study PRJEB22395) | human gut metagenome
TCATAATGACGGAGGGACGCTAAGCATCATAATGACAGAGAACATTAAACGTCATTCTGAGCGCCAGCGAAGAATCTGTCACCGTGGTGGGGAAGACGGGAAGAAGATAAAAGCTATCAGCTGTGAGCGGTCAGCTACAAGCTAAATATTCTTTTACGATTTGAGTCATCACGACGATTAAGTATCCTCAGCCGCACTGCGTGTGCTACCGGGCTCATGGAAATAGTTGGCGCTGAATTGGCAAGAAAAGCGCCGGCTTGATTTGCCCCAAAATTTGCCTTCTAAAGAAGGGGAGTTTCTGAATAGGAAAGTACCGGTTGATTTGATCCATTACCGATGGTATGTCTGAATTTGCGAAAAATTATTGGCACAACCCATATTGTACATATAAGGTATAAAAACAAAAACGTTTCTTCCTGATTATATATCCGGGAAGGAACGTGTTTGTTTTGCGAAGATATATTTCTGACGCCTGGGGTGCGTCTATTTGTGGAAAGCTTATTGCCTGTGATTCTTTTATAATGCTATGCGGAAATCATGGTACAGTCCCCCAACCGCTGGATAAGGCAGAAAACAAATAATTACATCGATAAAGTAAATGTATGAATACATAGGAAATGGATGTGGAAGTGCTATGTGTGTTTACGCCTGCCGGTTTGGATGAGATAAGCTGGTAACGCTGTTATTTTCCGAGAAAAATACGATGCAGGAGCTACTGTGTTTTTTCGCTCAGTACAGCTTGGATGATTTGAGACAGCATATCCTGTTTTTTCTCTGAGAGAGTATATTCCGTTCCATTGAAGAGAAATGTGCTGCTCAGGATAGATCTCAGATCCGGTAGTTCTTTTGTGTTGTACGTACTTCTATCTTCCTGCAGGATATAATTCCGGGGCTTTCCTATCTGAGACAGTTCGTCAGTGGAAATGTGCAGACCACTGCAAATTTTTACTATATTGTACATAGATCCGCCATCTACATTTTTCAGAATGGAATATAGAGTTCCATATGGCATATTGATTTTTGCGGCGAAATCTTTCAGTGTCCATCGTTGGAGGATCAGCCCTTTCAAATATTCCTCTTTTGTCATAATCGCCTCCTTACTGTTGATTTTACATAAATAATATCGAAATTTCAATGAATCAGGAGTGGGATGTGGATTTTTTAGTAATAAAAAGTTATAATGATATAATAATTTGAAATTTCAAATTAAAGGGAGAGAGGAACGTGTATAAAAATCTGATGGCAGAATTGGCAAAACAGGAGATGAGCCTTGAAGAACTGTCAAAAGAAATGGGGATCAAGCAGGAGACATTGCTGCTGAAAATGGAAAGCTGTCATGGAATTAATTTTAAGGAGGCTGTGAAGATTAAAATGATTCTAAAAACGGATATGCCGTTGGAGCAGCTTTTTTCTTGGGAGCCGATTTGAAATTTAGGATTATATGAAATAGCACTGAACCGGCAGATAGATATTCATCAGTGAAAAACTTTGTCTTTATATAAAGGCGGATAAATATGATGAGAAGTATAGAAGGAGGTGTAGGAGGTCTGTCGGGTATATAAATAAACTTTTTATATAGTTTGATATTCTTGGTGTAATTTGGTATGGCATTATGAATTTGATATATAGAGAGGAAGGGTTGTATGAACAAAATTTACAAAGTTATTTGGAGCAAAGTAAAGAATAGTTATGTGGTGGTTCCGGAAATCACCGACAGCCGCGGGAAAAGCAGCGGCAGAGGAGGCATAGGTCTCCGTACTCTTTTATGTGCCCTGGCATTAGTGGGGAGTGTAGCATTCCCGCTAAACGTTGCTCAAGCGGTAAATCCTGCCGGAACGGGGGCAGGTGTAGCATGGGGGAACGGAACCAATAGTGGAGGCGATCCAAACAATGTGGCGATTGGTGGTTATGCCCAGGCGCTTGGACAGGTCGCTTTGGCGTTAGGAGCACATAGTGAATCTTCAGGACAATATTCTACAGCTGTAGGTGGCGGATCACATGCTACCGCTAAAAATGCGGCAGCGATTGGCCCTTGGTCTGAGGCGAGAGCAGAAAATGCGGTGGCTGTAGGTCCGACTGCTAAGTCTACCGGAGAATATGCTACCGCTATCGGTGGGGAGTCAAAGGCTAGGGCTAAAAATGCGCTTGCCTTAGGTGCTATAGCTGATGCATCAAAAGAAAATGCGGTTGCTATCGGTGCAAAAGCTGCATCTGCCGGAGAATATGCTGCCGCTATCGGTGGCGGTGCAAAGGCGAACAGTAAGCATGCTATTGCTGTCGGTAGCCTTTCTGAGGCTACGGGAGAAGCCTCCTTGGCGATGGGGAATAACTCAAAAGCTTCGAACAATTATGCGTACGCAATCGGTGGAAGCTCAAAGGCGACAGGTCAGTGGTCTATCGCTATGGGTACGAGTGCGACGGCGATGGAGGATGCCAGTGTAGCGATTGGTACCTGGTCAGAGGCGACGAAGGGGCAAGCCACGGGTATCGGCTATCAAGCTAAAGCAAGAGCTATAGGGGCTACGGCTCTCGGCAGACTTTCGTTAGCTAACGCAGTGGATGGTACTGCTATAGGGTCTTCGACTTCCGTTACCGGCCTAAATGGTACGGCGATAGGTAACAAAGCTAATGTATCAGTAAAGAATGGCGTAGCTATCGGTAATGAAGCAAAAGTGGCGAATGAAAATGCTGTGGCTATCGGTGCCGGATCTGAAACTGCAGCAGCTGCTGCCACAGCTTCCGAAACGGTCAATGGCGAAGTACATAGTTTTGCAGGGGCTAACCCCGGTTCTACGGTAAGTGTAGGCAAGGCAGGTGCAGAACGTACTATTACTAATGTCGCAGCTGGTCGTCTTTCTGATACATCTACCGATGCTGTCAACGGCAGCCAACTATATGCGGTGAATACGGAAGTAAATAAAGGCGTAGTGTATGCAGGTGATGTAAAGGCTGCAGGGGCTGCGGATAATAAGTTTACTCAAAGATTAGGCGCGCAAACTAATGTCGTTGGTGGCATAGCAGATGAATCTAAATTGAGCGACAACAATATCGGTGTAGTATCTAATGGAAGAAATACGCTGAATGTTAAACTGGCAAAAGAACTTAAAGGTTTGACCAGTGTAACGACCGGCGATACGGTTATGAATAATGATGGTGTGACGATCAATAATGGCCCTAAGATCGTCAAGACCGGTATTGATGCCGGCAATAAACAAATCACAAATGTTGCCAGCGGTGGAGATGTAATTACGAACGGTGCCAATATCGGGGATATTAACCGTATTGTCGAAGCAAAAGATAAATACGTGACCGACGGTACCGCGACTTACCAGGCAAACGGCGATGGTACGGCTGCATTGACAGGTACAAACAATTTAACTGCTAATGTGACAGGTCTCAAAAATAACTTTGTTACAAGCGGCAGCGTTTCCACTGACGGCAAGACTTTGACATTGGAACGGAACGATACAGGCAAAGTCAATGTTGATCTGAGCAATGTATTCACCGAAGTGGCAAAGGGAGACTATCGTCTGGTAGCAAATCCTGCAGCAGGAAGCCAGGGTAAATATAAACCTGACAGCAATGGCAACATGGTATTGACTGTAGCGAATGATAAAGGTGACACGAAACAGGTTACGCTGACGGACATCGCTTCCAAAACGCAGCAGGATACCAATACAACAAACATCACAAATATCAACACCACCATTGCGAAAGGTTTGAACTTCGCTGGTGATACCGGTGCAGACATCAACAAGCAATTGGGCGAGAAGTTATCCATCAAGGGCGGTGCTTCTGCGGACTTGACAGATAACAATATCGGTGTAATATCTGACGGCACTCAACTAAATGTTAAGCTTAAAAAAGATGTTAACTTAGGTCCTAACGGTAGCTTGACTATCAACGGAAAAACTTATGTCAATAAAGACGGTTTGAATGCGGGCGGTCAAAAAATTACTAACGTAGCACCTGGTACTGACGGAACGGACGCGGTCAATGTGGATCAGCTGAATGCGGCTATTGGCGGTACGGCAAAAGCGACGACAGTCAAAGCGAAAGATACTAATGTAACCGTTACAGAAGGTGTTAATGGGGCCGGTGGCAAAGAATTCACAGTTGGATTAGGTGATAAGGTAACTCTTGGTGCAGATGCCGATAAGAAAGTTGTTGTAGACGGCACTACCGGTAAGATTACAGCCGGAAATAAGGTAACCATTGATGGCACGACAGGCGATATCCAGGCAGGAACAGTCAAAGTGACCGGTGCCGGCACAGTGAACGAATTGACTAACCGTACATGGGATATTGACAACCCGACAGTCGTACACGGACAGGCGGCAACGGAAGACCAGCTGAAAACGGTCAGTGACGGCGTGAAAACCAACAAGACTGATATTACAAATATCAATAACACCATTGCCAAAGGCTTGAGCTTCAAGGGTGACGATGCAACTGTCATCAATAAGAAATTGGGCGAACAGTTGGATATCAAAGGCGGTGCTGATGCGTCCAAATTGTCTAATGGCAATATTGGCGTAGTATCCGAAAATGGTGCGCTGAATGTGAAACTGGCCAAGGATCTGAAAGACCTGACCAGCGTGACCACCGGCGATACGGTTATGAATACTGACGGATTGACCATTAATAACGGTCCTAAGATTGTTAAGAATGGTATTGACGCAGGCGGTAAGAAGATTACCAATGTAGCTGCCGGTACTGACAACACGGATGCAGTCAACTTTGGTCAATTGAAAGACGCTGTTGCAGCAGGAAAGACAATCCTGAAAGACGGTAAAAATACCACCGTGGAAGGCGATGGCTCTGCTAACAATCCGTACAAAGTCAATGTGAATGATGACCTGGTGCTCGGTAAAAAAGGCGCTGACGGCAAAGACGGCTCCATCGGAGTTAACGGTAAAGACGGTTCCGCTGTGGTGATTAACGGTAAAGACGGCTCTATCGGTTTGAATGGCAAAGACGGCGCTAACGGACTCACCATCAAGGGCGGTGACGGAAAACCGGGTCTTGACGGAACCAATATCACGCGTCTCATCATTGAAGATAAGAACGGTGGCACACATGAAGTTGCTACCATGGACGACGGCATGAAGTACGGCGGCGATACGGGAGCGGTCATCAAGAAGAAACTGAACGAACAGGTGAACGTCATCGGCGGCATTACGGATGAAAGCAAACTGACGACAGATGATAATATCGGCGTCGTATCTGACGGCAGCAACAATCTGAAAGTCCGTCTCGCCAAAGCCTTGAAAGGCCTGGAAAGCGTGACTACCGGCGATACGGTCATGAACAATAACGGCGTTACGATCAATAACGGAGCGGCTGGAAACACCGTATCCCTGACCAAAAACGGCCTTGACAACGGCGGCAACAAGATTACCAACGTGGCAGCCGGCGACATCAGCGCAAACAGCACCGATGCCGTCAATGGCAGTCAGCTGCATGAAGTAAAGACACTGGCAGGCCAGCATACGACCGTCAAAGCCAAAGACGCTAATGTAACAGTCACTGAAGGTCTTAATGGGGCCGGTGGCAAAGAATACACTGTCGGACTCGGTGACAAAGTGACACTGGGAAGCGATCCGTCCAAACAGGTATCCATCGACGGTACAGCAGGCATTATCAAAGCCGGAGACAAAGTCACCATTGACGGCACGACAGGAAACATCGATGCCGGAAAAGTGAAAATCAACGGGAAAGACGGAACCGTCAACGGACTGACCAACAAAACCTGGGATCCGAACAACATCACCAGCGGACAGGCCGCCACAGAAGACCAGCTCAAAGCAGTAGACAAAAAGATTACCAATACGTCCGAAGAACTGACGAAAAAAGGAATGGACTTTGCCGGTAATGAAGGCGAATTCCACCGGAACCTGGGAGAGAAAGTCACCATCAAAGGAGAAGGGACCAAAGCCGCCTCCGAATACTCCGGTGAAAACATCAAAACCATTGCCGACGCGAACGGTAATATCACCGTCAAAATGGATAAGAACCTGAAAACCGAAACCATTGTCGCTACAGGTAAAGACGGAAAAGACGGCAAAATCGGTATCAACGGGAAAGACGGCAAAACGACAAATATCTCCGTTACCCGTGACGGCAAGCCCGGGGTGGACGGTGCACCGGGTACGACTACGACCCGTATCGTATACCAGAAACCGGACGGCACCAGTGAAGAAGTGGCGACCCTGAATGACGGCATGAAGTATGGCGGTGATACGGGAGCAGTCATCAAAAAGAAACTGAACGAACAGGTGAACGTCATCGGCGGCATTACAGACGAAAGCAAACTGACCACAGAGGATAACCTTGGTGTCGTATCTGACGGCAGCAACAACCTGAAGGTGAAAATGGCCAAAGACCTGAAAGGTCTTAACAGCGTAACCACCGGAAATACAGTCATGAATAATAGCGGTCTGACAATCAAGAATGGTCCGAGCATCACAGAGACCGGTGTTGATGCAGGCGGCAAACGGATTACCAATGTGGCGGCAGGCAAGGCGGACACGGATGCCGTCAATGTCAGCCAGTTGAAGCAGATTGGCAGCGCTATCAATAAAATTGATAACCGTATGAATCGGGTTGGCGCAGGAGCAGCGGCATTGGCAGCTCTCCACCCGCTGGACTTTGATCCTGATGATAAATGGGATATTGCCGCCGGCTACGGCAACTACAAAGATGCCCATGCGGTATCAGTAGGGGCATTCTACCGCCCGAATGAAGATACCATGCTCAGTGTGGGCGGTTCCTTCGGCGGAGGAGAAAATATGGTGAATGCCGGAGTCAGCCTGAAGTTGGGACAGGGCAACCATGTGTCCACTTCTAGAGTGGCGATGGCAAAGGAAATCAAAGATCTTCGCGCCGAACTGGAAAATATGAAGGGGGCGCTGATGAAGGTTTCCGAAGGGAAACAGCTGGATTCTTTGGATATGGACAAGATGCAGCTCTTCCCCGATGTGCCTGAAAACCATTGGGCTTATGACTATGTAGCGACGCTGGCAGGAAATGGCGTCATTGTGGGATACCCGGACGGACAGTTTGGTGGAGACCGCATGATGACCAGGTATGAAATGGCTGCGTTGATTTACAGGGCTATACAGAATGGTGCCGTTGCTGATGAACAGATGGCCAGAGCACTGAAAGAATTCGAACCGGAACTGGAACGTATTAGAGTAGATACTATTACCAATCATAAGGATGGCACACCTGATATTCAGCGTGTACGCGTCATTAAAGGTCGCGGTTAATTGAAGCGAGAGGCTTTCATATGAAGAAATTGTGGTTTGCTGTGATAGGAACGATATTGATGCTGTTGCTGCCGGGATCCTCGGCAGCGGCAGTGAATGATATTACCGTAACCGGCCAATTTGAAGGGGCTTATGCGGAAAATGTATATCGTTTTGTTACTCCCGATGGACAGGAGATTCCTGCCATGATGGAACATGCTGGAAAGATAATGAGTTATACGCCTTTTCAGGCGACAGGGCATGTAGTTTATAATCAAGCTAAGCAGCCTATACTTATTATCCAGAATGTGTCTTATCAAGAGCGGATTCCCAATCAGCGTCCAGTCAGCTACAGAAAAAAGGCTGAAAATCCGCCTTCACCGAAGACGGTAGTGGCATCACGGATATCCCGGGACGCAGGCTATTTCATGGGACCGGTGAAGAGTGATCTTGACTACTGGTATCAGGTCAATCCGGGAGATTTGAGAATAGAGGATCTGGGTGATTATCAGGTGGCATGGAATTTGTCCGGGATTCCTGTAGGAACAAGAATTTGCACGGTGGGTAGCATTCTAACCAGCGCCGGCGGCGGACTGATGAATTTTCGTACGGCCCGGGGAAATAAAATTCTTATCAACCGTAATGGTGCAGTTATCCCTATGGGACAGCGGGTAACCATTTTGGGAATTATTTCTGCCCCGTCAGTGCTCACAGTTCAATTCGTAAACAGCGTTGGATCCTGATTAGATAAGAGACAATCTTTCTAAATTAGGAATAAGATAAAAGACTTTCTTCTATAGCATAGCTTGTTGTAGGAGAGAGTCTTTTATTTTGCTTATTACCGGGAAAAGGTGAATAGAGGGCTATAGGACATTTTGTGTTGATATAAAGGGCGATAGGACTAGTATTTAACTAGGCTTATCGCTCTTTAAAGTTGTTTAAAAGAAATTTGAGAGTGGACAAAATGAGTTGATAAAAAAGCTGAAAGTCATTGCAGTAACTGGCTTAAATAGGGTTATATCTTCCTAGGAAATAATTTTCCGGGAGGAAGCTATTATGAACCAAGTGCGATGTTTTAATTGCGGTAACATTTGTGTTAAGAATGGAAAAACTAAAGCGGGTACGCAGCGATGGCTTTGTAAGGAATGTAGTGATAGTTTTACTAATCCCATAGATAACTCAACCAAGCAATTTGTACAGTTTCAACATTGGTTATTTAGTAAAGCTGTGCAGAAAGAAATGTCCGGTGTAGGGAGATCTTTTCGTAGAAAAATAGCTAAATTTTGGGAAATCTGGCCTATGCCACCTAAAATTGAAAGTCCAATGAAAGTTGTATATATGGATGGAATTTATCTATCTAGAAAAGCATGTATTTTGATATGTTGCAATGAAGAGAATGTACTTGGATGGTATTTATGCCGCTATGAGCATTCCGGAGCCTGGGAAGCATTGATGCAGAGAATTGCGGCTCCCGCTATGGTCGTTTCTGATGGAAGCCCCGGCTTTCGGAAAGCACTAAAAGAGTCTGGCCCAAGGCTAAGCTGCAGCGTTGTACTTTCCATGCCTTCCTCCAGGTAAAGAGATATACAACCGGTAGTCCTAAAACCATTGCCGGTATTGAAATGTACATGACAGCAAAGGATTTGCTGATGATAAAAGACTTAGGACAAGCAGCCAATTGGGTAACCCGACTGATAAACTGGAGAATAAAGCATAAGACCTTTCTTAGTGAAATGACACGAGATGAAAAAGGCAAACTTCGCCCTATGCATGAACGTTTACTAAAGGCCGAGCGGTCACTGGCCAGATTAGTACGGCAAAACACATTATTTACCTATTTGGATGAATCGTTGTCTTATGGAGAAGAACTACCATCGACAAATAACCGTATAGAAGGCGGAATAAATGCACAATTAAGAACAATGCTTAGAAACCATCGGAGGATGTCCATTGAAAGACGCATAAAAGCGGTTTTCTGGTGGTGTTACTTCCACACACCGAAACCGCTTTCTGCATCTGAAATCCTAAAGGTAATGCCCACTGACAGGAGCATTTCTAAACTGTATAAAGCAATGAACGAACGATCCAAATTAGAAGATTCAATCCCTACAGGGGGAGATGCTATTGTGTGGCATGAGCTTCATAAATCCAACTCATATTCAATTTATCTTTGGGATTGAAGACCAACTCATTTTGTCCTATAACCCTGAAACGTCTTGCCCTTGCGGGTTTAGGAAGGCGCCGATTTCAAAGACGCTAAGAGACGCATGAAATTGTGCTCATCACTGATGCCGTGTCTGGCGGTATTCGGATGTGGGAATGGGACTAAGAATATGGAATGAAATATTTTCCTGTGTGACTGTCCGATTTGCTGTTGCGATTTAGTTTGTTTCTTAATTATCCGTGATAATTCTTAAAAAGATGGAAATAAGATAAATTTTTTGCTACAACATATAAATATTGGAAAAGCAGTTTTGTGTAACCTGCGGAATTTATCCGTTGAAATCTGAAGCCGGTTGTGTGACAGGGAGAGGTGAGATAGAGCGCGAAGGGGAAAACGTGACAGCTCTTTTATATTTTTATTTTCTTTAATATTGGGAGGAAAGTATGAACAGAATTTACAAGATTGTATGGAGCAAGGCAAAAAATGCTTATGTGGTAACGTCGGAACTGGCGAAGAACCACACGAAAAGCGCTTCGGGGAAAGCAGTGAAAGCGGCGCTGGCGGCCGCCGTGGGGATGGGGCTCCTCATGGGTGGTTACACGGCAAGCGCAGCGGATAATACACCCGGTGCCGGTAGTGGGGTAGCTGTCGGTACGGGCAGTAACGCGCCGAAAGCGGAAAATGTGGCTATTGGCAAAGATGCAACTATTTCCTATTCAGGTGGCGTGGGAATGCCGTCCACCGGAGATATTGTGATTGGTAATAAAGCCAGAACGAATAATTATATTGATCAAGGCGGCGGCATCGCCATTGGTTCTAATTCTTTTGTAGAGAATATGGTAGGCGGATTAGAGCGTTCTTTTGATTTTAATCAGGCGGGATATAATAGCATTTTTGGGATTCCTACTGGACTGCCTAAGGATCCTACTAAAATGGTGACTGGTGTAGCCATTGGGCAAAATACCTATGCCCGTACCGGCAGCGTTATGCTTGGTACTCATAATTATAAAGGGGCATTGGGGGATATAAGTGTCGATAGTGCTAATGCAAAGGCCCATAACATGTTACCATTTGCCACGGCATTAGGGGCAAACAGCTATTCTCACGGTCTATTCTCTTCTGTTACCGGATCATATTCTATTATTTCTTCGAATTATGATGGAAACAATTCA
>OKVE01000893.1_pt1 | contig 10455 bp, 10 predicted proteins | sample 1604781 | NCBI WGS metagenome assembly OKVE01 (sample SAMN01760918, study PRJEB22395) | human gut metagenome
ATGGAATGCATCCAGATTTATCATGATGAACCTGGATGAAAAAGAATTGAAGAAACCGGCGAACTTTGAAAAACGTCCTGCAGACTGCTGGATCATGTCAAAATGCAACAGCCTTGTAAAAGATGTTACAGAAGAAGAAATCCGTAAAATTTATGAGGATGCTTATAAAGATGAACGTTTTGTCCGTGTGCTGAAAAAAGGCGTATGCCCGGAAACAAAGTGGGTTGAGGGAAGCAATTATGTAGATGTCAATTTTGTAATTGATGAGCGTACCGGAAGAATTGTTATGATGGGTGCTTTGGATAACCTTGTAAAAGGCGCAGCAGGACAGGCAGTACAGAATATGAACCTGATGTTCGGACTTCCGGAGACAGAAGGTCTGGAACTGGTGCCAATGTTCCCATAAATTTTCGGAAAAAGGATGCAGATGAGATGAAACGTAAGGGAGCATTATCCTAAGTTCATCTGAAAATACAGGCAGAGGAGAAAAATAATACATATGAATATAAGAGTAATGACAATTGAAGATTTCGACCAGGTGCACGCGCTTTGGATGAGCATCAAGGGATTCGGAATACGAAGTGTGGATGATTCGAAAGAGGGCGTAGAACGCTTTTTAAAAAGAAATCCTACGACAAGCGTAGTTGCCGAAGAAGACGGAAAAATCGTCGGAGCGATTCTCTGTGGGCATGATGGAAGACGAGGCTGTCTGTATCATGTGTGTGTAGATGTAAATCACAGGATGAAGGGAATCGGGAAGGCTATGGTAGTATTTACCATGGAAGCGCTGAAAAAAAAAGGCGGACAAGAAAAAGGGGTTGCAATAGCATATGATTCTAGAAGAATGTCAGATGAATTTAGCGAAGAAACAGCACTTTGCTTGAATGCAAATGGAATAAAAACATATAAATTTGAATCATTAAGACCAACGCCTGAATTGTCTTTTGCCGTAAGAGAGTTGGGCTGTATTGCAGGAATAGTTATAACAGCAAGCCATAACCCACCAGAATATAATGGATATAAAGTATATTGGGATGATGGAGCACAAATAGTAGAACCTATAGATGCAGAAATAATACAAGAGGTAAACAGTATAACAGATTTATCAACTATTAAAACAATAAAAAAAGAAGAGGCAGAAGAAAAAGGATTATATAATATAATAGGAAAAGAAATAGATGATAGATATATTGAAGAATTAAAAAAATTAGTTATAAATAAAGATATAATAGAAAAAATGCAAAAAGAAATAAAAATAGTATATACACCATTACATGGCACAGGTGGAATGTTAGTAAAAAGAGTACTTAAAGAAATAGGATTTGAAAATGTATATATTGTAAAAGAGCAGGAAGAGCCAGATGGAAACTTCCCAACGGTTGATTACCCAAATCCAGAAGAAGGAAAAGCATTTAAATTAGCATTGGAGCTTGCAAAAGAGGTTGATGCAGACATAGTAATGGCAAATGATCCAGATGCAGATAGATTAGGAGTTTACGTAAAAGATGTAAAAACTAATGAATATATACAATTTACAGGAAATATGACTGGAAACTTAATAGCAGAATATATTTTATCACAGAAAAAAAGTAGAGGAGAATTAAAGGTAAATAGTGCTGTTATCAAGACAATCGTTTCATCAAATTTAACTGATGCAATTTGTGAACATTATGGGGTTAAAATGTTTGAAACATTAACAGGATTTAAAAATATAGCTAAAATAATTAGAGGATTTGAGGAAAATAATAACAGCTATAATTGTTTATTCTCATATGAAGAAAGTTATGGTTGCATAATAGGAACACATGCAAGAGATAAAGACGGAATAGTTGCTGTAATGATGTTAAGCGAGATGACTGCATATTATAAAGAGCAAAATAAAACTTTATGGGATCAAATGAATGATATGTATAAAAAATATGGATATTATAAGGAGAAGAATTTTTCAATAGTTCATAAGGGAATAGAAGGCGCTGAAAAAATAAAATTAATGATGGAAGATATGAGAAATAATCCGCCAAAAAAATTGGGAAAATACAATGTATTATCTGTGGGAGATTACTTAACAGGCAAAATAAAAAATAATCAAACAGGAGAAGAAACTTCAACAGGAATGGCTAAATCAAATGTGCTATATTATTATTTAAACGACAATGCATGGTGTGCTGTAAGACCATCTGGAACAGAACCAAAAATTAAATTCTACATAGGTGTAAAAGGAGAAAGCGCAGAAGATGCTGACGAAAAGTTAGCAGAAATAGAAAAAGAATTTTCAAAATAGAAAATAGACGAAAACGGAGATTATAAAATTATAAAATCTCCGTTTTTGTTCTATATAAATTCAATTGATAAAAACATTATATTATATTATAATAAATTGAAAAAAGAAAAATTTGGAGAGGTTGAAATGGATAAAGATATATTTATTGAAGAAGAAAAAAAGTTGGCAGAGACAATATGTAGAATTGACGAGGAAGAAAAACAAATGGAAAGTAGATTATCAACCTCATATAATGTAAATGATATAGCAAAAGGATTTGTAATGCAAATGTATGCTAAAAAAATAAATGATATAAAAAAGATAAGGACAAAGCCTTATTTCGCAAGAATGGACTATAAAGAGAACAATAGAAAAAAAGAAAGTTTCTACATAGGTAAAATATCAATAATAGATAGTAAAACATTGGAACCAATTGTAGTTGATTGGAGAGCGCCAATTGCAAATTTGTATTATGAAGGAAGAATAGGAAAAGCAAGTTATAAGGTATTGGATGAAGAAATATTTGGAGAAATATTTTTAAAAAGACAATTTATAATAGAAGAAAGAAAACTTAAAAAGTATGTTGATATAGATGTTACGGGGAATGATGTATTATTAGAAAATGCACTTGAGGAAAAAGCAGATGATAGGTTGAAAAATATTGTTGCTACTATACAAGATGAACAGAACAAAATTATCAGGGCACCAATAAATAAACCATTAATTGTTCAAGGCGTTGCGGGTAGTCGGAAAAACGACTATTGCACTTCATAGAATAGCATATTTAATATACAATTATGAAAAGGAATTTAAACCAGAAGAATTTATGATAATCGCACCAAATAGGTTTTTCTTAGACTATATTTCTAGTATCCTACCAGATTTAGGGGTAAATGATGTTAAACAATATACTTTTGAGGATTTTGCATATGACGTAATAGGAAAAAAATTAAAAATTCCGGACAGCAATGAAAAACTAGTGCAGATAGTAAATAATATGATAGACGGAAAATATAAAGAAAAAATAGATATTGTGCTAAAAGAATCAAAGTTTAAGTCATCAATTAAATTTAAAATATATATTGACAGATACTTAAAAGAAGTTGAACAAAAATATATACCAAAAGAAAACTTTGAATATAACGGATATAACATTATGAACTATAAGGACATTAATGAATTGTTTTTAAAAACATATAGTAATTATAATTTTAAAAACCGAATAAATGAGATAGAAAAACATTTGGCAACAGAATTTAGAAAAAAATCTAAAGAAATTATAGAGAATTTAAAAAATCAAAGAACCAGAGCTATAGAAAATCTACAGGGAGAAAAGCGTATACAAGTATTCGAACAATATGCTAAGGAAATAGAAATGGTTGAAAAAAAGTATATGAAAATCATAAAAGAGTATTTGAATAAAATACAAAATAAAGATTGTATAGAGTATTATAAGGACTTTTTAGAAAATTATTTTATGCAATATACTTTCAACGACAATGCAGATGATGTATCACAATATTTAAAAGATACTACATTAGTAAATATAAAAAACAACGAGTTTGCATTTGAAGATTTAGCTCCACTCATGTATATTCAATATAAAACATTTGGTATAAAGGACAAATGCCAAATAAAGCATGTTGTAATAGACGAAGCTCAGGATTATGGGGAGTTTCAATTTGACGTGCTAAAAAGTATTTTAAAAAGCAATTCTATGACAATTTTGGGAGATATAGCTCAGGGGGTACATTTTTACAGAGGAATTGAAAATTGGAAAAGATTTATAGATGTTGAATTTAAAGACGTAAGTGTTACATATACTACATTGAAAAAAACTTATAGAACTACAAAAGAAATTATGAAAATTGCAAACAAAGTTATTAATAATCTTCCAGATTACGAAAAAGAATTTATTGTTTTGGGAGAGCCAGTCATAGACAGGAAAAACTCCGTTTATTGCAAGCATATAGAAGAAGGCTCACTAATAAAGAATATTAATGAAAGAATAATGGAACACAAAAAAAACGGTTATAAATCAATTGCCATAATAGGAAAAGACATAAAAGAGTGTAAAGAAATTGAAAAACAGATAAGTAAGATAAGAGAGGATGTAAAATTGATACAGGGAAAAGACTCAAAATATAATGCAGGAATATCAGTTGTTCCGTCATATCTAGCAAAAGGACTGGAATTTGACTGTGTAATAATTGCAAATGCCAATAATGAAAGATATAGTAATAATTCATTAGATATTAAGCTATTATATGTTGCTATTACAAGAGCAATGAGCAAGTTAGACGTATTTTACACGAATGCAAAATCAAAAATACTTCCTTAAAAATGTAAGACTAATAAATATATCAAAGTGGTAGTTTTTTTTTTACTACCACAATTATTATTTTACAAAAAAACAATATTAATATATAATTTGTATAAATTATAATGAAAGAAATGATTTTATGAAGATTGGATTAATTTCAGATATACATGGAAATAAAAAAGCATTAGATGCGGTTTTAAAGCAATTTGAAAAAGAAAATATAGATAAAATAATATGTATAGGAGATTTAGTGGGTGGAGCTCCAATGTCAGAAGAGGTAATACAAATAATAATAAATATGGGGTCAAAAGTAATTGCAGTAAAAGGAAATCATGAAAGATATATAATTGAGGGTATGCCTAAAGTGGTTCACGATGAAAAAATGAAAATAAGTGATGAACAGTTACAGAGAAATGAATGGATAAAAAATAAACTAAGTAAATCTTCAATAGAGTTTATATCAAGATTGCCAAAAGAAATAATATGTGAGATAGAAGGAAATAAAATATATATTGCTCATTATCCAATGAATGAAGATGGAAATTTTAGAAGGCATATTAAAGAAGCAAATGTAGAGGAAAATGAAATAATGTTTAATAGAATAGATGCCGATATATATATCTATGGGCATACCCATAGAGAAGTTTATAATTTTAAAAATAGAAAAACATATATAAATCCAGGAGCACTGGGATGTCCAGGAAAAACGAATTTTGCACCGTATGGAATATTAAATATCAACAAAAAAGAAATAGAATATAAGCAATTATATGTGAAATATAATGTACAAGAAGTTATTGATTATATAAAAAAAATAAAATTTCCAGGATATAAGGATGTTTTAAGACTATTTTATGGGACTTTTTAGTTAATTTATCACAATATACTATTATTCTTAAGATTTGTAAATTCTGTAATAAAGCTTTTATACCTAGAAATTCAAAGGCAGAATATGATACACACAGTGCAAGAACAAGGCAGATGTATATAGTTTTAGAAAAAGAGCTCAGGAAGAACGATTGAATAATATAATTTTAGTTATTATATTAACAAAGAATTAATTAAATAGATTATTAAGAGGAAAATTCTGATGAAAAGTAGTAAAGAAAAATATTATAATATTACAAAAAATGCAAAGCCACATTTAAATGTACTTAATTTTATAAATCTTAATGTGTCACCGGGAAAAGCTGTTGACTTAGGATGTGGTGCAGGAAGAGACACTATAGAGTTACTAAAAAATAATTGGAATGTTTTATCCATAGATAAGAAAGACACAGAATCTATTATAAGAGAACAGCTTAGCCAAAAAGAATCAGAGAATTTTAAGTTTAAAAAATGTTTTTTTGGTGAAATGAATTTGCCTAAAGTAAATTTGATTGTTGCAAATTTTAGCCTACCTTTTTCAAAAAAAGAGTTTTTTAGTGATATATGGAAAAATATAACTAATTCTCTTTCAGATGAACGGGTATTTTGTTGGAAATTTTTTTGGAAAAAAAGATACATGGGCAGAAATAAAAGAAAATCTAATATTTTTAACAGAACAAGAAGTCAAAGCTCTTTTTAGTGATTTTGAGTTAATTCAATTTAATGAGATAGAAAAAGATGCAATAATAGCTTCTGGTGAAAAAAAACATTGGCACATATATGATGTTATTGCACAGAAAAAAATCTAATATTTTATGTACTTTTGATATAACTTTAGCCTTTTTGCAATGTGATTTGAAAGCAGTAAATAAAAATATATAAATTTAGTTACTTAAATTATTTTATTATTATATGTTCAAAATTATAGTTTCGTTGAATTAGCTTTTCTTTTAAAAATTCCGGTTTGAAATCAAAATCTTTTAATAGAGGAATGTCAAGCCATTCAAAGTTATGGCTTTTAATTTTACCTTTATCATTTTCTAATTTAGTATAGTTTGGCAACGAAATTTTATCGAAATTGTTTGGAACTACAAGGTAGTAAAAGCCAATTTCGTGTGTTTGAAAATTTTTTTTATCTAAATAAAAATTTTCTACTATAGCTAATTCTTTATCGATTGACACAGAGGTATTAATTTCTTCTAGCATTTCTCTCAATATAGCGGTTTTACTATCTTCGCCTAACTCAACATGACCACCGGGTAAACAATAAGAAATATTATTCTTCATTTTAATTGTCAATATTTTATTGTTATGAATAATAATCCCATTAACTCTATATTTAAATTTTTTTGCGTCTGTTTTGAATTCGATGTCTTCCATATAAAATTCCTTTAATTAAATTTTGTATATTTTATCAAATCAGAAATAAAAAATCAATAAAAAATAATGTTCCTTACATTGCTTTAATTTTTAAATTAGTAAAAATAAAGAGGTTTTGCTATGAAAATAAGATGTTTAAATAGAATCAAACTATATACATGATTTACAAAAATGTAAATGAGGTATAAATGATAAAATTAGGTGATGCACTTTGAAATAAAAATAGACACATAAAATTACAAATGATACAATGTGACAAAAGGAGCTATTTGAAAAAAGTGTCTAATTATGATATAATTAAAATGGAATTGTTTGAATTTAAGGAGGGTTCAATATGATAAATAATCAAATTGAGTTCTATGGAGAAATACTGACAATTAATGCTATTGCTCAAAGAGAAGGAATAGAAAGAGTCACATTAAGAAAATATTATAATAAGTATAAAGATATTTATTTAGCTGTAAATATATGTAAAGAAATAAGAAGAAAATTAGAAGAAACAAAGATTGAATATAATGGTGAAATGCTGGCAATTTATGTTATTGCTCAAAGAGAAGGAATAGGAGCAAGCTCATTAAGAAAATATTATGATAAGTATAAAGATATTTATTTAGCTGTAAATAAATGCAAAGAAATAAGAAGAAAATCAGAAGAAACAAAGATTGAATATAATGGTGAAATACTAGCTATGAGAGCTATTGCTCAAAGAGTGGGAACAACAGGAGATACATTAAAAAGATATTATGAACAAACAGGAGATATCTATGAGGCAATAAAACGATATTACCAAAAAAAGGATGAGTATGAAAGTGGTAGAATCGAATATAAAGGCGAATTAAAGTTCTTAAGAACAATAGCTAAAGATGAAGGAGTAGCAGAAAATACATTGCGTAGGTATTACAAAAAATATGGTAATATTGATAAAGCAGTTTATATGGCAAAAATCCAGAGGAGTAGAAATCAAAAAGTTACAATCAGAAATACAGAATTAAGTTTGTCAGATTTATCAATTGTTTTAGGAATAAAAGAATCTGAATTGTTAAATATGTTGAATTCTGGAATGAAGATTGATGACATAAAAAAGTTAAAAACTGAAAAACCAAGAAAATCTCCAATGTCAAATAAAAAATTAGTATTACCTAATGGACAATCGTTACTTGAATATTGTATTGAAAATGGACTGAATTTTTCGTGTATATATTATTCAATTCATACATATGGAAAAACAATGGAAGAGGCAATTAAACATTATAGGGAAAAGGGACAAGAAATCCCATCAAGTTGGATATATGAAAAGTATGGAATATTATTAAAACATTTATTATTAAACAATAACATCAATAGTCAAAGAGTAGTTTCGTATATGAGAAAAGAAAATATATCTTTAAATGATGCATTGGAAGAATATGTATTAAGAAAAAACTCTAAAGAAGCAAACGTGGATTATGATTGGATGCACGAATTATATAGTGTATTAACTGATGAAAATATGAAAGATGAATATGATGCCTTCAAGAATACATTTTATGTGACTGATCAGGAAGAAGAGTGTATAATAAAGAGCTATGATGAAATTGAAAATTTACAAAGAAAATTATTGCTTTATGAAATAGCAGAAGCATTTAAAGCAAATGTTTTTGAAGAAACAGAAAAGGAAGAACTATTAAAAATATATGAAGTTACAGAAGATGAAGTGGAAACAATATTTTTAGATTTTTATAATTACTTTGAAAATAAAATAAAACTTAATGAAAAAGAACAAAGAAGAAAGGAGGAAATATCAGATATAGCTAAAAAATGGTACTATCTTTCAGGAGATGAGAGAAAAGATATATTAGATATTAATAATGTTACTAATTATGAACAATCAGTAATTGAGAAACTGTCTCAAAACATTACAAAATATAAAAATATTATTAATGCGAGAGGTAATAAAAAAATGGAAGGAGTAAGTTTTAATGAAGAATAATAATTTAAAAACAGGTTATTGATATATTGTTGTTGTGTCAATGATGTGACACAACAACATCCCTCAAAAAAGTTCAAAATAAATTATTTTTTAATTTAATTTTGAGTTTTCTTTATTTCTATTCGAAAAGAAAGCTTTTAACTTACTTAAAAAAACTTTAAAACCACTTTGTTTATTTATTGGTTCATTAATTATAAAATTTACTTTTTTATATATAACAGTTGGAACTTTTAACTCTGATTCATTATAGACATTTTTAAATTGGATATTCTCTAAATCTTTTCCTCTGTTTCTTAACAAGAATCTTATATATGCAGTACCAATATCTTTATGTTTGTATAAAAATTCAGTCCAATCTTCATCAGCTGAATCTGTAAAACTGCTTTCATTCGATTCGAATTTCTCTATAAATAATCTAGAATATAGTTTATCAATACATTCTTTATAAAATTCTTCTTTAAATTTTATTTTTGAACCGGGTCTTTTTTGAACAATTTTTGAACACTCATTTTTGTAGTATTCATTTATAAAAAATGCTGATTTAATTTTTAAGATATCATTTATATTTGTTATTTGCATATTAGTCTTGTTATCATAAACATTCAAACTTTTTTCGTTATATGAGTATGAATTTAAAATTATATAAATTTCAAAGAGTATTAACCAAATTCCTTTGATTAATACTCTTTCAGACTTTTACAATTTTATTGAGTTTCCTCAAAATTGCTATCGCATGGTCGAGGTGACTACTCTTATATCTTTTCAAAGTGCAGTAATATCAATATATTGAAACTTTGTGACTGCACTTTGACTGCATATATAAATTCCTATATTTTCATAAAACATTTTTCTTTTAAAAACTTTTTAATTTTTGTTTTATCCTTTCCCTCATAATAATTAATTAATAAATCTTTATATTCATCTGTTAATTCTGCTGGAATTACAATAATTCCTTTTCCCTTTGATATTAAATAATGATTTGCAAATATTATAGATGTTCTTTTATTTCCATCTATAAATATTTGTTTTTTCATAATATATAATAGGTGATATTATGAAAATAATAGATGTTAGTGATAAATTTATTTATAATGAAGAGCATATTAATGGAAGTGTAAATATCCCATATGATAGGCTAATTAATAATTATAGATACTATTTAAATAAAAATGATACATATTATATTTATTGTAAAAGTGGAAAATTAAGTAAAAGAGCAGTTGCTATATTATCATCTTTAGGGTATAAAGTTTTTTATCTTGAAAAATAATACTAAATATAATAAAATTAAAATGGTGAAAAAATGATAGATTTTATAATGAATATTTTTGATGGCATTATGTCTTTTATTGAATATAATGGAGCTGTTGGAGCATTAGTAGGATGCATTTTAATTTTAATTGAATCTATTTTCCCTGTACTACCTTTAGTTGCATTTATAACTATAAATTTTTTGGTATTCGGGAAATTATTAGGTTTTATTTTATCTTGGGTATTTACTATAGCCGGTTGTATCATATCCTATTTTATATTCAAAAAAGGATTTGGAAATAAATTTGAAAAGTTAACTGAAGATAAAGCAACATTAAAAAAATATAAACATCTATTTAAAAACATTACAGTTACAAAATTAGTTTTACTAATTGCAATGCCATT
>OKVE01000900.1_pt1 | contig 10406 bp, 7 predicted proteins | sample 1604781 | NCBI WGS metagenome assembly OKVE01 (sample SAMN01760918, study PRJEB22395) | human gut metagenome
CAATTTAGAGAATGGCTGCTCGAAAACGACTGTCAAAATGTATGTATGGAATCTACCGGCAAGTATTATATTCCTGTATACAATGCATTAGAAGGTTTTATTTCTAATGTCGTCGTTGCCAATCCCAAGTGGGTTGCTGTTATCAAAGGTGAGAAAGACGATAACAAAGATGCAAAATGGATTGCAGATTTGTTTAAATTAGGTATAGTTCGTTCTAGCTTTATACCATCAAAAGATTTTAGAATTTTAAGAGAGTTTTCACGATATATCTACAAACTTACCTGTAATAAAACTTCTGAGAAAAATAGGTATACTAATGCTCTTACTGTCGGTAATTGCAAATTAGATATGGTATTTTCCGATATCTTTGGTAGATCTAGTCAATCTATCGTTGATATCATTATAAATAACGACAATTTCTCAGATGAGGATATTATAGTTTGTTTACGAAAAAATTGCAAATCATCTCTCGAAGATATTCTATCTTCTGTTAACGGTATTACCTTTACTAACGAACAAAAACTAAGAATTAATATTATCAAAGAACATATTGATTATTTAACTAATCAAATTAATTAACTAAGAGATATCGTTGATAATTTAGTCGCACCTTACGAAGATTATATTACTCTTCTTATGACTATTCCTGGTATTGATAGGTATTCTGCAATCACTATTCTATCTGAAATAGGTATTGATATGTCACAATTTTCTAATCACTATCGTTTATCTGCCTGGGCTGGTCTTGCACCTGTCTGTAATGAATCCACTGGCAAAAAGAAATCCGTTAAAATTTCTCGTGCTGGCGTTTATCTTAAACCTTGTTTAGTTGAGGTCGCTCATGGTGCTGTTAAAGATAAAATTAACACTTACTATGCAAACAAGTTTAATAAAATCTCTAAACGTCGTGGTAAGAAACGTGCTTATATCGCAATTGCTAGGAAAATCTTAGTTGCTATCTATCATATGTTATCTACTGGTGAAGCTTGGAATCCTAGAGATTTAGCTTCTTCTAAAACATCTGATATAGCTAGAATTAAATTTACTAAGAATAATTTCAATCAATCTCTTAAGCAATTATTATCTTTAGGTCTTACATCTAATGAACTCATCAATATGATTAATCAGAATGCCAAATTAGATAATTAATTTTTGACTTTAACTTAGGGTAAGGGGAAGTCTACTCTTTTTTAGCACTTTTACCAAAATAAATTTACTTTTTGTTTTCAGGTTAACTTCTCCTTATTTAATCCAAATGCTAAAAAGTGATATAGTAATTCTTCAGCTATAACAAATGATGTGTGAGAATCATCAAGTTTTGGATTAAGTTCTACAATATCAAATCCGGCTATATCAAGATCATGTAAATTTCTTAATGCCTCATCACATTCGTAAGGTGTTAAACCATTACATTGTGGAGTACCTGTTCCAAAAACATATGATACATCTAAACAGTCAATATCAAAAGTTATATAAAACTTTATTTTCTTTTTTTTATTTTTTTCTTTTATCTCATTAATAATGTTTAAAATACCATTCTTTTTTGTATAGTTGGATGTGTATAAATTAATATGTTTTTCTTTTACATAATCAAACCAATCTTTTCCAACAACACCACGAGGACCTATTGTATACATATTTTTCCCATTTAAATATCCATCTTCAATTAGTTTTCTAAATACATTGCCATGCCAAACATCTGGCATATTTAAATATTTATCTTCTACATCCATGTGTGCATCAAAATGTATTAATCCAACCTCATAATCAGGATATCTTTCTTTCATTGCTTTATAAAAACCTCTAATGCTACCATATGTAATAGAATGATCTCCACCACATACAAGTGGAAAACTTTTTTTTGCAATAGAATATACCTTTTCTGTTATTGCATTTTGGTTTTCTTCTGGATTAGTCGGATTAACGTATACATCTCCTAAGTCTGCTATTTTAAGTTCATTAGTTTTTAAATATTCATTATGATCTAAATCATATAATTCTTCCCCATAGATTCTATCCCAAAATGAATATTCTCTCAATTGTCTAGGAGCATATTTTGCACCTAATCTATACGAAGCGCCATAATCACAAGGAACACCTAGAAATACTACATCATAGTCTTTTATTTCCTTTTCTCTAATGAACTCCCCACCCATATAAGTGGGAATGCCAGCATATATATATTCTTCTTCTCTTTCTTCTTTCATATCTATTCCTCCTAACTATACATATTGTGATATATCCATCGATGTTTTCTTTTTATGTTTTTTCAAGAATACTTCATCTAACACTTTTTCAGTGTATTCACCAAATAATGGACCACATATTGTTTCAATAACATCCATACCACTCATAGTTAAATTTGCTTCAATAATAATCGGTTCATTTTCTTCACTTATTGCTATATCCCATCCAATCAATCTAAAATGTGGAAATCTTTGCGCAGCCTCTTTAACCAATTTTTTAACTTTATCCATAAAATCAAATTTAACATTTGAAAAATCTCCACCGTCAGGATGTTTATTAAATCTATTTCCTAATGCATCGTAGGCAAAATTAGAAAGTGTTCCATCATCCTCAATTTTGCAATATATACCGCCAAAGCTCGCATTATCAACTTTAGATTTTCCTATTCCCATTCTAAATGCGCACCATGGTAATACTTTAACTTCGCCATCTATTATCAAAGTCATAATGCGAATAGTGTTAAGTGAATCAGGATGCAATTTAGCTGTTTCCTTTGATTGCTTTACTGTTTCTTGAAAAATTAAGTTTTCCTCTTCTAATTTATCAAAGTATTCATTCAATTCATTTCTTGTAAGATTGGAAAGGAACTTAACTCCCTTTCCTCCATAAGATGCCATACTTGGTTTTATAGTAATATTAGCTGCTTTTGATAATATATCAACAGCTTTATCTTTTGTTATGATGTTATAATCTTCATCTTCAAAAATTCCATTTATTAAGTGAACATATGTCTTTGGCAATTTAAATCCCTTCAAATATAAATCAAAATAATTTTTATCTGCAACACCAGGTTCAATTGCCCTATTATTTAGATAGCCATCAATATATCCGACAAATAAATCATCAGGGATAAATCTTTCATCAAATTTTCCAGTTCTATCAATATAATATTTGTGATATGCAATATCAAAATCTTTTGTATATTTTTCCCAATAATCTTTTATCATTTTTTCCTGTTCTTCGGTTAACTCTTTAATATTTTCAGAGAATAATTCTTTAGAATCTATTCTAAAACAATCCATACATTTTTCAGATAATTCTTTAAAAAAGTTTTCATATAAAGCTGTAAGATAATTAAATGCTTCCTCTTCCCATTTTTCAAATCTCATAGTTATACCTCCTAAATCCATTGTTCCAATTGTTTGGCAACTTTTTCATTAATTAAGTTATTATTAATCATCCATTCATCATTAAAGATATTATTTAAATATTTTTCTCCACCATCACATAATAAGATGACTGCATTCCCAGAACCTGTTTTCCTATTTATATCTTCTAATGCTTTATAAATAACTCCTCCTGCTGAACCACCAATTAATAAACCATATTTTTTAGCAAAATATCTACAAGTATTAAATGCTTCGTCATCCTTAGCATAAAAATTATTATCTATAATTTCATAATCAATTATTTTTGGTATTGGAGCATCTATAGGGTTACCAGTCCCTGATTGAAAATAAGGTTGTCCTTTACCACCAAATAATATAGAACCAACTGGCTCAACGACATTAATAGTTGTACTCTGATTATGTTCTTTTAAACCAAGTGCTGTACCACATGATGAACCACCTGTTCCAATTGCAGCATAAAATGAATCAATTGTACCTAATTCATTAATTAATTCTTTTGCAAGAGTATTAGTATATGCTGAACGATTATCAAAGTTATCAGCTTGATTAGGGAAAAAGGCATTTTCCATTTCTTCAGACATTCTTTTGGCTGTTCCTTCTCTTTCAACTACTGCAACTTCATTTGCTTTATAGCCATCACCAACAACAACAATTTCTCCACCATATGCCTTAATCATATCAATTTTTTCTTTTGAAGCATGATGATCAACAACTGCTATAAATTTATATCCTTTTATTGCTGATGCAATTGCTAGTCCAATAGCTGTATTTCCACTCGATGACTCAATTATTGTTCCACCAGGTTTTAATCTTCCATCTTTTTCGGCTTGTTCAATCATGTTTAATGCCATTCGGTCTTTCATGCTTCCTCCTGGATTAAATTTTTCTAATTTAAGAAAAAACCTCCAATCATTGTTTTTCATCTTTATTTCAAATAGTGGTGTATTACCAATTAAATCTGTGACTTTATTTACAATCATACTTCTTATCCTCCTCTATTAAATATCCATTATCATTTTTTTTCACAACATATTTCTTGACTAACGGAATTTTATGAAATTCACTTTCATTTGAATCCATTTGATAACCGGCTGTATTATAATAAATTAACAAATCGCCTTTTTCTGGGATAGTATCAAATTTAATCTTTCTCCATGTAATCATGTCTTGCTCTAAACACAGATTACCTGCAACACTTGCTAAAATACTATTATTAGAATTATTATTTTTAGAAATTAATTTAGGCTCTATCAAATAGTCACTATTAAACCATTGTTCTGATAGGCAATTAATATTACCATTTGTAACAACAATATTTTCGCCATTAAACAAATTCTTCATATATTGTACTTCGTATATACTAACCCCTACATTTTTTAGCAAGCTTCTACCTGGTTCTATAATAATTTCAATTCCTTTTTTATTTAATTTTTTATAAACTTTTTTAAATATATAATCTAATGCTTTTTCATCAGCTATTTCGCTATAATAAGGATAATAATCACTAATAAAATGTTCTTTAAAATACATTTCTTTATTATTTTGCTTTAGAAAATTATAGTAATCATCTTTAGAACAATAATTGGTAGGGATTCCTCCTCCAATATCAATAAAACTAATATTTAAGTTTTTTGATTCAGCTAATTCTAATACTTCATTAATAGCATTAACTCTATCATCTAAGGAGTAATTATTTATATGAAATGAAAATCCTTCAAGTTGTATTAAACTATTAGAAATAAAATCTAAACATAAGTCTATTTGATTTATGTTTATTCCAAATCTACTAACTTTTCCTAATAAATCAGAAATTTTTAAAAGAACTCGAGTTGGTTTGTTAATTCCTTTAATTCGTTTTAATTCTTCAACATCATCAACAGATATCAGCACATCATTGTCTATTGAGTTATTCAAATATTCTTCATCCTTTGCAGGACCGGAAGCTATTATTTTTTTTGTAAACCTAAGTGCATCATTTAATTCATAATTACTTGCTACTTCAATACCACAATTTTGCTCTGAAGCATATTTCAAAAGAGCAAAGCTTTTGTTACATTTGCATGAAAAAAAGATATTTTCGCGCGAAAAATATTGCGTAAAAATATCTTTAAATTTGTTAATATTACCAATAAATTGGTCAACAAAAATAACATTAGATGGGGTGTCAAAAAGAGCAAATAAATTATATGCTTCTGCTAAACATTCTAAATTTTCACAATCTTCGGCTGATACTTTAGAATAATTAACCATATAATATCATCTCCATCCCCTCGTAAAATCTAACTCATATACTAGCACTCTTTTCATTAAAAGTCAATGCATGTGATATATTTTAATATCAAAGTGGCTCCAGAATGGCTCCAGCCTCTATTTTGAGGTATTTTTTGATAAAAAGAAAAACTCGTGTTTTTCCTTTATTTATAAGGCTTTGTGAGCTTATTTACCACAACAGTTCTTGTACTTTTTGCCACTTCCACATGGACATCTGTATCTTTACTTTTCTGGTCTTTCTTCCTCATTTTTCCCTTTATTTCTTCATTTTTTGTCATATTATTTCGCTATAAATCACTTTAAGTACTATGAAGAAATGTGCATAAATAGGGATTTATAGGGAAAAGGTATCTAATAAGGTATCTAAATAACATAAAAATCAATTATATTTCAATACCATAAAAATACTTAAGTATATTTTTCTTATCTGGAAATTCAGTATTCATTACTTTATTAATAAATTTTTCTCTATCAAATTTAACTTTTATATTTTTTAAACTAATACTTTTACCAATTTCTAATGATGCATAGGAAACAAATTCGTCCTTAGAACACCCTGCGCTCTCTACAATTTCTATATTAGTTAATTCATCCGTTTCTTCAATATGATCCCCACTTATTCCATCAACATCATTAATATTAAATGAATTATGCAAATGGCCAATTAAATAAGTAATACTATCTTTATTATATTTTTTCCATAATTCTATATCTTTTTTCAAATGGTTTGGTTCAAAAGGATAAATTGCTTTTTCATCTTTAAGTAAATAATGACATAATATATATTTCTTATCAAACTTGCCATCTTTATAGTTAATATTAATATCAAAATATAATGGGCAATTTTTTATATAATTAATTTCTTTTTCAGTTAAAGATTCTTTAACCCAATCATAATGTTCTTTTTCTTCTCCCACTATAGAAGAATCAAAATTAGTACCTTTCAATAAATATATTTCATGATTTCCTAAAACAGATTTAACATTATTTTCAATTAATAAATCAATACATTCTTTTGAATTTGGTCCAATGTCTATCGAATCACCTAAACAGATTATTTCATCAAAATTATTTTTTTTAATATCTTCTAAAATAGATGTTAATGCTTCTAAATTTCCATGAACATCCGTTATAATAGCAATTTTCTTAATCATGATATCACTTCCTTTATTTATTATACCATATTTATTTTATAAAAAAGACACATCATAGCCAAATATAATGTGTCTAAATTTTAAGTTTCAGGGTATCTAAAAGGTATCTAATTCCCTATTTCTCCCTATAATTTAATTTCTGATTCTCGCAAAGCCTTGTAATTACTTACTTTCCACAGCATTGCTTATACTTACGGCCCGATCCGCAAGGACATGGGTCATTTCTTCCTATTTTTGGCTCATTATTTATAACTGTTTGGTTTTGTGGAGTTGATGTTTTTGGAGCCATTGTTCCATCTAAATTATTAATTGCTGAATTTTGTAATCCTTCTCCTGTTATTTTAACAGTTTCTTCTCTTTTTATGTCTCCTTCTCTTTTTCTTGCATGCATTAAAAATTTGACTACATCGGTTTTTATGTCTAATACCATTTGGTCAAACATATCAAATCCTTCTATTCTATATTGTACTACTGGATCCTTTTGACCATATGCACGTAAGCCGATACCGTCTTTTAATTCATCCATATTATCTATGTGATCCATCCATTTTTCGTCAACAACTTTTAATGTTACTACCCTTTCTAACTCTCTTAATTCTTCTGAACCGATTTCATTCTCTCTTTCTTCATAAATAGCTGTTGCTTTTTCTACCGATTCCTCTATAACTTCTTTTAAATGCACATCTGGTTTTTGTAAAGAATTCAACTCTGTAATTGTTAAATTAGCATTCAATTCTTGTAATAAACCTTCTTTATTTATATGTTCATCTGCAAAATATGGAGTAGCTATATCTTCTATTAAAGACTTTATCATGCCTAATACATTTCCCTTTAAATCCTCTCCATCTAAAATCTCACGTCTTTGTTTATATATTATTTCTCTTTGAGTGTTCATTACGTCATCATAATTTAATACATTTTTTCTAATGCTAAAGTTTCTTCCTTCTACTCTTCTTTGTGCAGATTCAACTGAATTTGAAATCAACTTAGATTCTATTGGCATATTTTCATCGGCACCTAAAGTATCATACAATTTTGTAATTGTCTCTCCACCAAATATTTTCATTAAGTCATCATCAAGCCCAATATAGAATCTAGATTCTCCAGGATCTCCCTGACGTCCACTACGACCTCTTAACTGATTATCAATTCTTCTAGATTCATGTCTTTCTGTACCAATTATCTTTAAACCACCTGCTGCTATTACCTTTTCCTTTTCTTCTTTTATCAATGAATTATATTTATTTTGTAATTCCTTAAACTTATTTCTAGAAGCGATAATTTCTTGATCATCTGTTTCATTAAATGCTGTTGCTTGATTTATCTGTTCTTCTGAATATCCTAATTTCCTCATTTCCTCTTTTGCTAAATACTCACTGTTTCCACCAAGCATAATGTCAGTACCACGTCCAGCCATATTTGTTGCTATAGTAACTGCACCATATTTTCCAGCTTGTGCTATAATCTCCGCTTCTTTTTCATGATATTTTGCATTTAAAACTTCGTGCTTTATTCCTTCTTTTCTTAATAGTTCACTTAATTTTTCGGATTTTTCTATCGAAATTGTACCAACTAAAACTGGTTGACCTTTTTCATGACTTTTCCTGATATCATTTATAACTGCTCTAAATTTACCATTTTCATTTTTGAATATAATATCAGAATTATCTTTTCTAATCATTTCTTTGTTTGTAGGTATCGCAATAACATCCAATTTATATATTTCTTCAAATTCATCCTTTTCTGTCATAGCAGTACCTGTCATACCAGATAATTTACTATACATTCTAAAATAGTTTTGGAAAGTTATTGTTGCAAGTGTTTTAGATTCATCTGCTATTTTTACATTTTCTTTTGCTTCTATAGCTTGATGTAATCCATTGTTATATCTTCTACCATACATAATACGTCCTGTAAATTCGTCAACAATTAAAACTTCACCATCTTTAACAATATAATCAATATCTTTCTTCATAACACCATGTGCACGAAGAGCTTGATTTACATTATGAACAATTTCAGAATTTTCTATATCATTAAAATTCTCTAATCCAAATTCTTCTTCAGCTTTTTTTATACCCTTTTGTGTTAGCGAAGCTGATTTTGCTTTTAGGTCTACTATATAGTCATAATTCTCGTTATCCTCTGCTTGTACAAAGTTTTTTGCATCTTCTTCTACTATAACTTTTGGGATTAACTTTCTTACAAATTTATCAGCTTTTTTGTATAAATCCGATGATTGCTTTCCTCTACCAGAAATTATAAGAGGAGTACGTGCTTCATCAATTAAAATACTATCAATCTCATCAACTATTGCAAAATTCAATTTTCTTTGAACAAGTTGATCTTTATATATAACCATATTATCTCTTAAATAGTCAAAACCATATTCATTGTTAGTGCCATAAGTAATATCACACGCATATGCTTCCTTCTTAGCTTTTGGATTCATTCCAGATATAACTAAGCCAACCGATAAACCTAAAAATCTATACAATTTTCCCATCCATTCACTATCTCTTTTGGCCAAATAATCATTAACAGTAACAACATGCACTCCTTCGCCTGTTAAAGCATTTAAATATACAGGTAATGTAGCAACTAAAGTTTTACCTTCACCTGTTTTCATTTCTGCTATTCTTCCTTGATGTAATATAATTCCTCCTATTAATTGAACATCAAAATGTCTCATTCCTAATACTCTTTTTGAAGCCTCTCTACAAACTGCAAAAGCTTCTGGTAATATATCATTTAATGAACTACCATTTTTTAATTTATCTTTAAATTCATTTGTTTTATTTCTCAATTCCGAGTCAGATAATTTAGAAATTTCAGGCTCTAATTCATTAATCTTTTCAACTGTTGGCATAATCCTTTTTACTTCTTTTTCACTGTAGCTTTTAAAAATTTTTCCGAACATATTCTTATTATACTTCCTTCCTATTTATTATCTATCATAATATATCACAAACCGTCCTAAAAGTCTAGCATTAATATCAAAGCCATCCATAATTTACAAATTAATTTTAGTCTTTTATAGCATATATTTACTTTTAAAACATAATTATTTACTAAGAAAATTTTATATATAAGGGGATTTGTAATGTTTATTTATAATTTTAAATTAAATGGAGATAAAATCTCTAAAACAATTTTAGGAATACTTATAGTAACAATTTCTTTGCTTATTATATACGTTTGTTTCACTCTTGTAAGTAAAAGTACATTTAAAACAAATGATTCCTTGAAAAAATGTGAGTTGTATGAATTAAATAGTTCTAACTATACTAATGTTTTAAAAAATGTTCATGATAATTTAGACCTATACGTTGGTCAAAATATTAAATTTACAGGTTTTGTTTACAGATTATATGATTTTTCAGAAGATCAATTTGTTCTTGGCAGAAATATGATAATTTCTTCAGATTATAAAGCTGTAGTAGTTGGTTTTTTATGTTCCTCCCCAGAAATTAAAAATTATGCAGACAATGAATGGATAGAAATAGAAGGAACAATTACCAAAGGCAATTACCATGGAGAAATTCCAGTTATTAAGATTACCAAAATAAATAAAGCATCTAATCCTTCTGAAAAATCATATAAT
>OKVE01000901.1_pt1 | contig 10404 bp, 14 predicted proteins | sample 1604781 | NCBI WGS metagenome assembly OKVE01 (sample SAMN01760918, study PRJEB22395) | human gut metagenome
TTTTTAATAGATATAATACTGTCTTTTAAAGTAATTTCAAAAGTTTCATCAACAGTAAAAAAAGTAAGCAAAGATAATACTAATGATATAAACAAAAAATAGATCACAGAAGTTTTGAAGAGCAGGGATTAGATATTGAACCTACAATGCATGAAGGCTATGCAGCAAGACAAATGGAACAAAATGGAAAAGTATCAGACAGATGTGAGTATAACAGAAAAGTTAAGGAATCAAATAAACTGGTAATGCAGATTAAGAAGAGCATTGCTGAAATAACAAAAATATTAAAGGAAAGGGTTGAACAGATATATGAAAGAGTTGGAAGAGTTAAAGGAAGTATTGGCAGTGATAGAAAAGGTAGGGGATACATTGGGGAAAATGAGAGGAGAGAATAAACATGAGTTTAAAAGATAGTAATGAAATAACACTAAAAATTAAATGTGAATTAGATGAGTTCTATAATATAGTAGAGGAAAAAGGCTTCAAAATAATAGATAAATTCTCAATGGACGATACATATTTCGTACCTGAAGAAGTGGAGTTAGGCAAGGTTAATACAAGAGATATTCTATCTAAAGCAGTATTGGTAAGAGATATTATAGGAAAAATGTCAAATAGAAGAACAAAACTAATAACATTTAAAATCAAAAACTTTGATGAGTCTGGCAATATATTAAATCAAGAAGCTGTTAATTGTGATATTCTAGAAATAGAGGATGCTAAGAAATTATTAAAAGCAATAGGGTACAAAGAAATTATGAATATAAAAGAAGATGATGTAGTATACGAAAAAGATGGATTTCAATTAGCAATTAAAGATATAAAAAACGGAGATAATTTAATAGAAATAGAAACAGAAGAAAACAAGGAATTAGATACTATAGAAAAATTAATTCAAAAAGTTAATAAAATAGGGATACCAGTTTATACAGATAATTATTTTGTGAAAAAAGCAGAAATAGAATTAGATAAGATAATAAGTAAAAGTACTAATAAAGAAAGAGAAAAATCTTGTGGATGCATTATAATAAAGGACAATAAAGTACTATTAATCAAGCAAACAAAAGGACATTGGGGATTTCCAAAAGGACATGTGGAAAAAAATGAAACAGAGATTGAAACTGCAATTAGAGAAGTAAAAGAAGAAACAAATTTAGACGTAGAAATTGATGCTAATAAAAGATATACAATGGAATATGTAACAGATAAAGGAAAACTAAAACAAGTAGTATTATTTATTGCCAAATGTATAGGTGGAGAGATAAAAGCACAGGAATGTGAAGTGAATGATATAAAATGGTTAGATTTCGATGAGGCAATTGAAACAATTACATATGATAATACTAGAGAATTATTTAAAGAAATACTTAAGGAGAGAAAAATATGAAAGTATTAACAATAAAACAACCTTGGGCAACACTAATAATGCAAGGAGATAAAAGATTTGAATTTAGAAGTTGGCAAACTAAATATAGAGGAGATTTATTAATACATGCAGGAAAAGGAATAGATAAAGAAGCAATGAAAAGATTAGCAAAATATATTCCAAAAGATATGCCAAGTGGAAAAATATTAGGAAAAGTAATATTAGTAGATTGCATAAAATGTGATGATGATTTCAAAGGAAAATGTTTAAAAGAGAATAAAGATGTTTATGCTAAAAGCACATTTATTGAAAAATTTGCATGGCAGCTAGAAAATGCAGAAGTATTTGATGAACCGATAGAGGCAAAAGGAAAATTGAGTTTGTGGGAGTATGATATATGAAAAATAATTTTCTCACTTATTAAAGTAATCTAGAAGGCAAATTTGAAGTCTAAATTGAAAAATTCTTAAATTTTTTTTAAAATTCATCTATTTAAATGGACAAAAGAACTTAAATTATATAACATAATAATTAGGAAAAATCTGTTATAAATAAAAGCGTTTTGGTTTAAAACATATACAAAAATAGAAAAATATGTTAAAATTGTAATATATGTTTTAGGAGGAATATATGGTTAGAATAGTTGTTTTAAATGATAATAGAAAAAATAATCCACAATTAGAAAATGAACATGGACTTTCATTATATATTGAAGTTGATGGATATAAAATTTTGTTAGATGCAGGACAAACTGATATATTTAAGAAAAATGCTAAAAAATTAGGTGTAAATTTAGATGATCTAGATACAATCGTATTAAGTCATGGACATTATGACCATGGAAATGGTTTAAAACATATAGATAAAAAGATTTCTTTAATATGCTGTCCGGGATGCGATTGTTATAGAGTAAGTAAAAGAACAGGAAATTATGGAGGATTAAATCAAAAGATAGAAGAATTATCAGAAAAGTTTGATTTAATACAAACTACAGAACCATATAAAATAACAGAAAATATTTTCTTTTTAGGTCAAATAGAAAGAAAAACTGACTTTGAAACAAAGAGTTTTCCAATGACAAAAGAAGATGGTACTGATGATGCAGCAATAGATGACACAGGGATTGCAATAAAGACTTCAAAAGGTTTAATTGTAATATCAGGTTGTGCACATAGTGGAATATGCAATACGGTTGAATTTGCAAAAAAAATAACAGGTGAAAGAAATATACTGGCAGTTATAGGAGGTTTTCACTTAAAGAATGTGGATGAAAGTACTTTAGAAACAATATCATATATGCAAAATAATAATGTACAAGGAGTTTATTTAGCACATTGTACATCAGATGAAGTTTGTCAGGAATTTGAGAAACGTATGCCATATAGAGCAACAACAATGAAAGTAGGAGAAGAATATTTATTAGACCAAAAACAAGTAGAAAGAGAGATTTAAATATGGTAGACTTAGAATTATATAGAATATTTACAATTGTTGCAAACGAGAAAAATATAACAAAGGCAAGTGAAAAATTAAATATTTCTCAGCCAGCTGTTACAAAACACATTAAAAATTTAGAAAATGCTCTTGAATTAAGATTATTTAATAGAACTAATCATGGAATAGAATTAACTTCTGATGGTCAAAAAATATATGAAGAAGCAAAAGAAGCGGTAGAAACGCTAAATAGTATTTTTGTTAAATATGGAAAAAACAGAAATATAAATTTAGGAGTACATGTAAGTATGTACAAAATGTTTAGTAAAATATTAACTAAATTTTCTAATATTAATGAGAATATTACAATTAATATATCTGATACAGATTTAATAAATATGTTAGCTCCAGATTTATCTGATATGATAGCTAAACTAGAAAATGAAAAACTTGATATTATTATTTCAAAAAAAACAGATAACTATAATCATAATAAAATAGAATTTATAAAGGTTGGAGAAATTCAAGATATTTTAGTAGTTAATAATGATTCAAAATTATTAGGCAAGCAAATTGGAATTGAAGATATCATAGGTATGCAAATATGTTTGCCTAGAAAAGGGTCTGCAACAACCAATAATTTTCTCAAAGCACTAGAAATTGAAGAAGACAAATTAGTAAATGCAAAATATATTACATATAATGCCATGTTGGATATTATTGAGGATGATAATGAAATTATAGGACTTATAAGTAAGGAATATATAGAAAAAGAATTGAATAATAAAGAAATATCAGAGTTGACAACAGAATTTAAAATTCCACCGATAGAATATGGTATATATATAAATAAAAAAAATAAGTTTAAAGAATTAAATCAATTAGTAAAATTTATAAGAGAAAACAAATAAGAAAATAGAGTTATAACCAAAGGTTATAACTCTATAATTTTTTTGTATTTTACATAACATTTGAATCGATTTATAATATAATTAAGATAAATCGAGGAGGTAAAAAAATGAAAAAACATAATTCTATAAAATTTAGTAGATGTGTACCACTTCCTATCGGATATAAATTAGCAGTATGCCCAATATGTGGAGGTATACATTTAACAGGAACATTATTAAATGAAAGTGCAGATGAGCAAGATCCAGATATAATGTGTAAAGATTGCGGTAATATAATTAGTGAAGCCATAGTTTAGAAAGCGAGGAAATAATATGAATGAAGAACTAAGAAGAAGAATAAAAAATTTTGCCGAAGCAAATTACCCAAGAGTTGGAGAGCATATATCATTAATAGAGTGTTTAAAAACAATTACAAAAGACCCTAGCTTTAATTTAGAAGGTGAATCAACAAGTGTATTAATTAATAAGAGAAAATTTGAACTTATTGATGTATATTGTCCTGATTTAGGAGAAGCAAATTCATTTTTATGGGACGAATCAGCAAAGATATATTTAAAACATGGAGAGTATGTTATTGAATATATTTTTGATGACACATCCGGTGAAATAAGTCGTGCAATCATTTATGAAGAAAATGAAAATGGTTATATTGAAATAAAAGGCAAAAAATATAGGATGATTAGTATTTTAGATAAAGAGAAAGCTAGAGATATAGATGAAGTCTCACCAGACGATTACCATAATTTGACCACTTTTTTGACCACAACCAAAACGAAAAACAAAGGAAATAAAGAGAAATAATAAAAAGAGTGTTGTTCTGAAACCTTACAGAATAGCACTTTTTAATATTCTATGGAAATAACGGGATTTGACCGCTAGTTCTCATAACCCGAAGGTCGATAGTTCGAGTCTATCCCCCGCAACCAGCTTATAGCAAGTCTTTTAGAGATTTGCTATTTTTTATTTTACCCCTAAAAAGTACCTTTTGGGGAAATTTTGGGGAAGAAATCCTCAAAAAACGTTTATATTTCTAATAAATTTCCAGTAAAAGACTATGGGAAACCTAAAATATTTTTTAGTAGTCTTTTACTTTTTTTATCGTGAAAAGTTTAATGACTTTAGTGAAAAAAGATTTTTATTGACGTCCAGGTAGTAACAGATTTTCTAATGCAAATCCAGCAGTTTTATTATGAGCAATAATTGGATGTACATAGAAATTTAATGTTGTTGTTAATTGTGCGTGTCCAAGTCTTGCTGATACTATTGGGACTTCAATATTTTGAGCTATGAGTAAGGTCGCATTTGTGTGCCTTAACCCATGAAAGTTAATTACAGGTAGTCCAATTTCTTTAACAAATTTAACAAACCATTTACTAATAGTTGATGGATGCATAGGCTTACCATCTGATTGTACAAATAACCTATCAGAATCAATCCATAATTCGCCACAAAGCTCTTTTTGATTGTCATACCATAATTTATATTCTTCAAGTAATGAAACAACGAAATCTGGTATTCCAACTTCTCTGATAGAGCTTTCTGTTTTTGGTGTTTTAGTAAATACCCCTTTTTCTGCTAAATACTGACTAGAACGATTAACACATACAATTCCATCTTTAAAGTTTATATCATTCCATTCAAGTCCCATAAGCTCTCCAAGTCTAACTCCAGTAAATAGTGTTAATAGGATAGCAACTTTATATTTGATTTGATCCTCTGTAAGTTCCATTAATTTAGAAACTAATGCTTTACTTTGTTCATCATCATAGTATCTTCTTTTAGGTTTTCTAGTTTTAGGTGGTTGAACACGTTCAGCAGGATTTGCAAGAATTAGTTGCCAATATACTGCTTTTTGTAACATAGCATGAAGAAGTCTGTGATGTTCTGCTATAGTTTTTGATGATAGTGGTTTTCCTGTTTTTTTACCATTGTTGTTTTTTCTTCGAACTATTTGAGTATCTTTACTTAACAAATCATAGAATTGCATTATGTCAGTAGGTTTAATCTTATCTACAAGGAAATGTGAAAAGTAAGGTATTATTCTACTATTTAGCATTCCTAAATATCTAGTATATGTTGAAGGTGCAAGTTCTTTTTCTCCATAATCTCTTTTCCATATTTCAACAAAATCTTCAAATTTTAGAGATTTTCCTTCAATATATAAACCTTTTTCACAATCAGCAACGAATTTAGCAAGTTCTATTTTAGCTTCTTTCATACTCTTACAATGAACGGTCTGAGTTTTCTTAATAGGTTTTCCTTTTAAGTTATATCCTGCAAAGTAGACTAATCTGTAACTATCTCCTTTTCTTTTTTCAATGCTCCCAGCCATTACCTTTTTCACCTCCTTTCAGGCATACCTATGGGTGGGAGGGAGAATAATATATCTGTTAACAATACATATTGTACAATATATGTTAACGAATTGCAAGTGGTAGGATAAAATTTATCAAATATTCTTAAAATTGTTTATTAAATGACAAGAATGCGATATAATAAGAAAAAATGGAGATGTGATAGATATGGAGATTCTAAATGAAGAGTATTTTGAATCGATGAAAAGATTTAGGGATAATAATAATTTACAAGATGAATTAACTGACAATGATTGTATTTGCTATGCTAATATGTTTGCTGTTTATTCAGACATTACTAATGGACAATTTTCTTTTGATGAAATGTTACAAACATATGATTTTATAACTGATATTATTGATGGATTAAGACCAGATATAATGATAATGAATGACAAATATAGAGATGTTTATAGATTACTTAAAAGATATTCTATAACAAAAGAGTTAGATGATGATACAAGAAAGAAATTAGCATTTTTAATATATCAAGCAAAATGTGTGATGATAATGGATGAAGAAACTGGAAGTAAAACATGGAATATGAGCTTCTTTGAAAATGGAACAGATAAATTCTTAAAAGAATATGAGTATGAAGTGAATGAATATCCTTCAAAATTTAAAATTAAAAGCTCATTATCAAATCCTTCTAAAAACAATTTTGGACTTTCAATAGATAATCCTATTGAAGTTGTATCTGTAGCAGATGAATATAATTACTTAGATTCATTAAGAACAACAGAAGGACAAAAAATTTTTTATGAAAGAATTGGTAGTAAAATACATAAAGATGGAGAGACACATATTGATATATATAAGATTTTTATAAAAAAATTATTTGGAAATAAAGAAATTGCGACATTATATATATCAGGATATGGAAATGAAAATACAATGGATGTACCTCAAGGGTTTAAATTTGTAATGGATAATAACTAAATTAAGATAAAAATTGTAAGTAATATTACGCACAAAACCATAATAAAAGGAGATTGTTATATGTTTGAATGGGAAGATGTAGAAACTAAAACAGAAATTGAGTTTGTATTAAAGTGTATATATGAAAAAATTTGGAATAAGAAAATTGTTAAAATTTTTGATTTATATGGAAATACTTTTAATTGGAAGCAAAAAGAAAATAGTCATGTTTGTACAGATGATGATGTTTATATTATGTTTGAAGACAATACTTGTATTATTATTAATTTAGTAAATAGAAGCGCAGCATGGATTAAGTATAAAAAACTATCTAAAAATGAAAAGGAAGAATTTAGCACAATAAATGATATGTTTACATTTGAAAATAATAATTTTAATTATGATTCCATACATGAATTCAAAGTTAATAGTTTTTCTCATGAATATGAAAAATGGATTTCAAATGGAAATACTTCAAGTATGATAACAATTCCTGCAGGAGGAGATTATTTTGATAAAATAACAATAGTCTTAAAAAATAATATTAAAATCTTCATTCAAGCAGAAGATGCAATGAGTGATGGATATTGTGATATTTGGGTTGATAATGATAAATAATTTATAGTTGATGAATGATTAAAAGCAGGAGTTAATCCTGCTTTGTTTTGTCTTGAGAATCTAACCATTTATCGAATTCTGCTTCAGTTATTTTTCCTTTTTTTAGTTTAGCCTTAAACTCATTACCTTTTTTATTAAATTCTTCGTAGTCTTTTTTATAGAAAGGCTCATCTTTATATCTGTTAGAATAAGTGCACTTTATTTGTTGAATTTGTCTAAATCTTGCTAATACGGGATTATTTTTCATTTTTCTTTTTTGCTGTTCTTTACTTCCAATATCCTTACATGTAATTTCACCATCTATAATCCTATCACAATAACAAATAGTAGCTTTTGGTGTTAAAAAGTATCTGCCACAATTACCACAGATTTTTACATACCAATTGTTTATACTTATTATATCATAAAGCATAATATAAAAAGCAGTATATAAATTATCTGTTTCATATTTATATTCATGAGATATTTCTTCACCTTTTGGATCCATAGCTTTAATTATACCTATAACAAGTTCTGGAATTCTTGTATCAACATATTCATAAGTATAATCTAATGAATTTATAGCTTTGAAATTATTAGATATATTTTTAAAAGGTTTATTATTGGTTTGATTGAATACAAAGAATCTTTGCTCTCTAGTTAAGTCTTTAGAAAGCTTTTTGGTGTAGTCATTAATATTTAACTGATAAACTAAATCTATACACATCCTAAATATAGTTTGCATTTTTTTAGCTTCATTTACAACTTTATCATAATATTTTTTAGCAATATCACTAATAGTCTTTACTTCATATAAAGTGTTTAGTTTTATATAATCTGAATCTTTTTTATCTAGTTTATCCATTACTAAATCATAATAGTTTATAAAAAAAACGATGTATTCATTAATACTATTTAAATCATAACTTATAAAATCTAATAAAGGTAGTTCAAATTGCTCTTCAATTTCTTCATATTTAAAGCCAATATATCCATCTAATCTATTAATTTGATCATTATAAGATAGTGTTGAACGAGAAATATTAGAAGAATAATACTTTTTCATATTTTCAGCATATTCTTTAGAAATTTTATCTCTTTGTTTTTCTGTTTTAGCATTTTCTCCTTTATTAATCATCATTTTTGAATATTCATCTACAGACATGTTTTCAAATTTTTCATTTAATTCAACATATTCTTTATAATAATATCCAATAATTCGCTTTAATTTATGAGTGTGAATGTTAGCATTATAGGATAGTATGATGCTATTTTCTTTTTTCATATAACCTCCTCATTTTGTTAACAAAATATAAATGCAATGTGAATTTTGAAAGTGCTAACAAAACTTCAAAAAATAAATTATTCTATAGGAATTTTACCACAATGCATGGTATTATTACAATAGTTAACAAGAAAAACTTTATAAAACTTGTTAACTAGGACAAGTAACCTAAATTACTTAAAGAAAGGAGGAGGTTGTATGGAACTACAAAAAGTACAAAGGACAACACTAACAATGAAAGAAGCAGCAGAGTATTTAGGAATATCTTACTGGTTAATTAATCAATTAGTAAGAAGAAAAGAAATACCATGCTCCAAAGTTGGTGGGAAATTCTTGTTTAGAGTTCGAGTATTAGATGAATATTTAAGCTCAAAAGAACAAGAATCTGTAAATTACTAATTTAATAAGAAAGTGAGGAAAGGAGGATATGTATGGTGTACAATGGTTTAAGGTGGATAGAAACATCTTTAATAATAGGAAGATTCAATTACTTCTGAATAAGAGAGATGGAGATCTGTACTTTAGAGTGTGGATACAATTATTATCAATAGCGGTTGAATGTGGTAACGAAGGACGATTAGGTATCGGAGAAAAACCGATTACCTACGGAGATTGTGCGAAGATTATGGGAAAAACTTCGGACAAGATACGCAGAATAATGGAAGAATTCCTTGAGTTAGGAATGTTAAAAAAAGAAGGTGAAACATTTCTAATTAAAAATTGGGAGAAGTACCAAAGTATTGATAAATATGAAAATTATCAAGAAAATAACAGGCAAAGACAAAGAAAATATCGTGAAAAGTTAAAAGCTGAAGGTGAAAAAAGTAACGTTACAGTAACGTTAAGTAACGCGGAAGAAGAGAAAAGAATAGAAAAGAAGACAAAAGAAGAAAGAAAAGAAGAGATAAGAAGAGATGAGGATGAAAATGGGTTTAGAGAATACAAATTACAATGAAGTTATTAACAATAAACTTAAAAAATGTGAATTCTGTGGACGAGAATTGGAGCCAATAGGATTTGATTATTTATATGTAAATATATCTCCAGATTGTATAGATTATAAAAGATGTACTTGCGATAAAGCTCAAGAATATTGGAAAGAGAAAGACAAGAAAGAGTATGAAGAACAAAAACGAAATAGATTTAGAAGCATAATAAACAGAATTTATAAAGAAAACTATGTTGGAAGCAATATTCAAAATATGAACTTTGAAAATTTCTATTCAGATCAAAATAATCAATATGCAGTAAAAGTTGCAAGAGACTTTACAAACAAAAATAAAGCAAAAATACAAGCCAATGGACTGATAATAACGGGCAAGTCAGGAGTTGGAAAAACACATTTAGCAGGTGCTATTGCAAATAGATTAATTGAAGCTGATAAGATAGTTTTAATGGGTAGATTAACAACTTTATTGGATATGATAAAGGAAACATTTAGAGATAATACTAAGTCTGAAAATGAATTAATTGAACTATATTCCAATATAGATATGATAATAATTGATGATTTAGGAACAGAAAGAATAAGCAGTTGGG
>OKVE01000906.1_pt1 | contig 10363 bp, 10 predicted proteins | sample 1604781 | NCBI WGS metagenome assembly OKVE01 (sample SAMN01760918, study PRJEB22395) | human gut metagenome
ATTTATCTTTTTTGCAGGAACTCCCGCCCAAGTAGTATTTGCCTCAGCAGCCTCTTTGATGACCAGCGCATTAGCACCGATTCTTACATGATCAGCAACACGTATGCCGCCCAAAACCTTGGAATCAATCATTAACTCAACATAATCACCAATTACAGGACATTGATCATGCGCCTGAGCAATTACTACACCACTAGAAAGACTACAATATTCGCCAACTCGAGCATCAGGATTAATAATGATTCGTTCAGGATGCCAAATAACCAAGCCCTTACCAAACACATTAATTGGTATTTCTGAACAATATTTCGCACACATACGCTTCAGACACATATAATGATACAGATACATAAGAGAATGCCATGGTGATTTTGCTGAATTATAATAATATTCAGCTTTACGTAAATGCACTTTTAATTTAACAATACGACCTCCAAACAATCGATGAATTAAACCATGCGGTGCAGGCTGTCTCTCCTGATCAGCAGCAATATATGCCTTGAGATCTTCTTTATTATTAATCAACGGGCCCATCCTTCTTTTAATTTATTGATATAATTTAAAAAATTCCGAAAGACACATTGATATAACATAATAATGTAATAGTGCCTATGCAATGCAAGCCTAAGCGGAAATCCTTGCCTTTTTTCTTCGATACTTATATATTGATTGCGATTCCAATTAGGGAAATGCTTATTAACCCATGCATACAAAGTATGAACATTTGACAACCCTAAGAATCCGTATCTTAATTGAGCTCGAGTTTCATAATTTAATAAATGATTTATAGCTTGCCATTCGATTTCATCATGAAATTTCAGACATTCAGACTCAGAAAGAGCGTTCATAATATGATTGAATGCGTCTAATATTGTCATGCGCGTCATGCAACTGGAAGAATGCATGACACTACCACTCTCCTGTTGATAGTACCGGTAAACAGGAAAATCAACTTGCTCGATCTTTTCAGCTTTAATCACTAGAGGCAATACACTGGCTAGATCCTCACCAATACATGTACCTTCTGGTGTAAATAATCCCCCTTGCCTTATAAGAAAATCCTTTCTGAAAAACTGTAACCATAATTCAGCACATGTGCGCACATACTCTTTCCGATTTTCAGAATTATTTTCAAAATATCGAATGTTGCCTATTTCTTTTCCATTTTTATCAACATATTTGCCATTAAAAGTAATGACGTCTGACTTGCTCTTTTCTATGACACTAACCACTCTCTGCAATGATTTCCAGTCAAGACAATCATCGCTATCAAGGAAGCCTACATAAGTACCTTCCGCGACTTCTATGCCTTTTTGACGAGCTGCATTTTGACCACGATTTGCTTGATGAACCAGTTTAAAATCAAAAGAAGACTGCAAAATATCCAAATAGTCTGCAGTGGTTTTTTTTGATCCATCATCCACTAAAACAAGCTCAATTCTTGAATCTGCATTTTCAAAAAAAGGAGTCAATGCTCTTTTCAAAGTATTTTCCGCCGTATTCCAGACAGGAATGATTATTGAAAGAACAGGAATAGCTACTCTATTGGTAAAAAGCATTTATTTTTCCTTTATAAAAAGAGTGCTTAAAGACTCATCATGATTATGATTAAAGTATTCACCCAAAATACGGAATAGCATTAGCCACAACCACAACGCAACCGTACGTTCTGCGCCAATAATAATAGAACAAACAATAATACCTGGGAGCAAGGATATAATCATATAGTTATGCGTGCGCAGCAACAAACGAACACACGAACAAACCATGTATATAAACAAAAATAAACCTAATATACCGAAATCCACCAAAAAATCTGTTAATGTGCCATGCGTGGTCACCGCACCAGCCTCAGCAAGTCCCTGGTCCTTTGCAAAAAAATAATTATAATTCCCAACTCCAAAACCAAACACTGGGCGTTGCGGCCATCGATTAACGGCATTAATCCAATATACAACACGCTGCTCATTAGAATCATCTTTATAGCTATTTGCAAAAAAACGATCAAACATCCAACCGCTCATAAAACGCGAACTGGCAGCATATAAAAATATGCCAAATATCAAGAAGAAAAAAGTGTTCCTTCTTCTTCCTTTTGATGTTTTTCCAAAATAAAATATCGCTCCAAGACCGAGAATCAAAAAGACACACATTAGGCCGCTACGTGAGCCGGTAAGAATGATGCTAATAAGCCCCACTCCAACACAAATAAAAAATAATATCTTTTCCCTGGCTTTATATACATGTAATGCAACGATATAGGCAATAGCAACTTGGACTACAATTAATAAAGCAAAATAGTTGGCATCTAATTGATGTCCACGCAGGGATACCGGGTACACCCTGCCGAAATATCCTCCTTTTTTAAAGTATTCAAGAAATTCAAGAAACGAAGAAAAAAATACAGAAATAGAAATTGATTTAAGTATAAAACAAATTTCTTTTCGCGAATAATGATACGAGACAGCAGTTGCGTAAAACCAAACAATAACGCAAAACATGAAAGCTCGAATCAATGTTTTATTGGTAATCAAATAGTCATCATGTAAAATGGTTATACATTCAGATATACCTATTATGGTAATGAAACCAATCATGATTATTAATGCATGCTTACTGTATTTTCGAGCCTGAGGAGAAAATACAAAAGCCATCATCATTACCGCAATAGCAGGAATAGCCGTTTGGAATGTAAACGAATCTTCAGTTGCAAATAAAATACAAAAGGGCATCAAACTTATCGCCCACGGCACCAAACCAACCCGTGACGAAACGGATTCCTTCACGGGCACTTCAGAGCAACAACTAGACTCAATTGACATAAGAATCATCTACCTATCAGGTGTTCATAATGTTGCATGAGATATTCAGCATTGGCTTCTGCTGAATATCCTCTTTGCTCAAGTAATATTGGGTTATTTATTAAGCGCCCACTGTTAAAAGCATCTTTTAAAGCATCTGCCCACAGCTCAAAATCATCATCAAAAGACACAAAAATACCCGTATCGGTAATATCAGTCTCTCTAGGCACCTTGTTCGAATATACACAAGGCAAACCTGCCGCTTGCGCTTCTACTGCCGAAACCGGCAAACCTTCATAAAGTGAGGGCATAAAGAAAATATCCATTGCAGAATACAACTCATTGACATCTTCACGGACACCAGCAAGTATCACTTCATTCAAAAGATGTTCAGATGTAATTAGTCCTTCAATCTCGTCTCGATCATCGCCATCTCCAAGAATTAGCATCTTGGCATCAGGAAAAGCTTCGTGAAATTTTTCAAATACACGAATAGCAAAAGGGAAATTCTTCTGCTTAACAAAACGCCCCACACAGCCTATAACTGGATCAACATGTCCAATGCCCAGCTCAGCACGAAGCTGTTCTCTCGATTCCACGCTATAAGCGAATTGTTCCAGCGGAATACCATTATTAATCACTGTGAATGGCTGAGATCCAAAAAGAAAGTGACCAGCATCTTCAGAACAGGCAATACGATCAGTAGCATAATGCTTACCGATAGCATTAAGAGGCACGTTACGTAGCTGATGCAAGAATTTATCAGAAGAATTATTTAAATGGCTATGAAGCACACGATGCTTTATACCGGCAAGTTCAGCCTCTCGAAGTACACAAAATGCTGAATTAGGCATATGACAATGCACAATGTCATAACTGGACCCAACTTTTTCGAACACCTCATGTACTTCACACATGAAACGCCTAAGATCGTCCGCAGCATAATTAACTGTATAAACTTTTGACCCCGTTGCCTCGAGCTCTTCATCGTAACGCTCATTATGCATGAGAACACCATTACGTGAAGAATGGTGCAGAAAATCAAAATGTACACGACTCTCATCATGGAATCGGTTCCAATTGTATACGACTCTAGCTACACCCGCTGATCTATTCAGTGATGGTACAACTTGCAATACCCGTATGGGAGCATTCATCATAATCCGCCCCTACTTATCAATTACAGTAACAACATCATCAGCACGGAAGCGATGCGAAACACAAGTAACGCACTGGTCAGGGAAATGACCGACAGCAATGTACATCACAAGATTCTCATATGAAGGAATATTCAGAAGTTCACGTGTCGCCTTTTCAGGTCCCTTACGAAACATGGTATTAAGAGGACACGAAGCAATGCCTTGCTCTTCTAATGCAAGTAACAAGCTCATGCCGAATAAACCACCATCTGTATATCCCTCATTATGCTCTTGCGGAGCCATAAACACTCGATTATCTGCAGTAAGAAGAATCAGGGCAGGGGGAGTTGCATATCCGTTAAAGCCTCCCTGCAGTTTAAGGGCCCTAGAAATCAAATCATGGCTAAGAATCACACGTATACGTGTAGGTTGTCTGTTACAGACAGACGGCGTTCGCATGGCAAGCTCTACCGCCGGCTTAATCTCATCATAAGTAATCGGTTTATCAGAGAATTCTCGAATAGAATGCCTATTCGTTGACAAATCTCGAAAAGTCAGCACAGCATTATTCGCCTTGCTCTTTTCAGAAAAATGAGTACTTCCACCCTCATTACTGTCCATTTTCAAAGCTGCGTCTAATGTTGATGCAGAAAATATCGACTTCACATAAACTAGAGCGTCTTCATGATTTGCATGACGGTTCAAATATTCACCCAAAGCCGCAAGAGCTGAACGATATGGCATACTGTCCAAATAGTTTGGAACTTGCTGCTGGTACAAGCTCAACGTCCTAGCTAAATATTGCAACGGCCGTTTGCCAAAACCATAACGGAAATCCTTGTGGCTTAATCCCTTCTCAATTTGATGCGTAAAATACATCATACGGGATTCAAGCTGCTTAGTACCTCTCGCCGTATCTTTTGCATACGCTTTATTGTATCGACGCGCTTCTCTTAACGAGGCCATAATCAAGCTAGGATAGCCATTAAGCACACTCTTGACAAGAGCTACTACAGGCATAGGCAAATTATCCTTAAGATAATCCTTCATTGAACTCATCATCAACCTCTAACATTCACTCATCAATAGCTTTAGACAAAAATGCTTTAGCTTCAGCTCGTTTCGTCTCCAAAACCTGCGCCACATGCGTATAATCGATTGGCTGACCGGCAATATCAAGATTGCGCCAATCATCAAGATAATGACGCGTTTCTCCAGTCATCTCAAGTAAATTCATAATACGTCCGGAAAAACGCCCAGGACTAATTGCTACAAATTTACGCCCAAGATTCATAGAGAACGCAGTGCCATGGAACGAATCCGTAATAACGTATTCGGCATTCATGAACAGACTGACAAATCCCCCAACCGGAGGACAGATAATCGCGTGTTCACCTTTACGCTTTTCATGGACACCATAAGCAATCCGGTAAACAGGCAATCCGATCTTGTCCGCAAATCGTTGAACGTATTGGTCAAATTCATGGTTTTTGTTAAGTTGATAAACTAGAATATAAGGTCCAGCGGGCAAAACGCTATCATCGCGAAGCACGCTCCAATCATCACGATTGAGCATCAGTGTGGGATCAATAACAGGCACTGCCCCATGCACACCAATAGAATTCAGCAATTCAGCAGCTTCAGCTTCACGCACAGAAATATGAGAGTACCGATTCAAAGCATCACGCATTAACGGCTTCTCCCAATCTTCCAATGAAGATTTGCCTATGCTGGCCGCATATGCAATACGTTTGGCTCCTTCAGGCGCAAAAGATAGATAAAACGCCTTGTTAAAGCCCTCATTCCATGTGCTATTCCACACTTGGTCAGAGCCAGTGCAGTAAATATCCGCCTGTGGAGGATTTTGTTCCAAAGCTTCTACTGAATAATATTTACGGTTCGTAAGGGCAAGCTTGGACTGACGAAAATCATTTAACGGCTTAGCACGTCGCGCTACAATACGACTAACTGGGATTTTGGCCAACGCTTTAACACCAGGAATTTTGAAGATGGGCATTTTCTTAGCCAACTGACCATTAAGAGCACGCTCAGTTTCATTTTCCGGAATCGCATCATGACGGTAATAATCCACAATTGATGGAGTTGCTCCCATACGCGAAAGTACCGTCTGCGTCGCATAGGTCTGAAGGCATGAACCGTAATTCGGAGAATTATGCAGCGTGACCACGGCAATGGTGGGTTTAGAATCCTTTACATTGTCAGTCATTATTGGTTCCTTTCCGCAAAAGATGCGTATAGATGAAGGAGCGTACTGAATTGGGAACGAGACAAACTAATATGTGAGGAATAGTCGTTCCCAAGAATTGGGAAAACGTGAAGTATCCTCTCCGCAATTGCTCGGTTTTGAACTTCCAAATATGCGGAATATATGCAGGACCGCCACGACGAGCATAAAAATCCGGACTCACCCGCATGGCAACCAGAGGCTCATCAATATTCGCGGCCTTACATCCCGAAGCCAACATCCGATTGAATAAATCCCAATCCTCAAAGTACAAGTAGTCAGCGCTATAATTTCCCGCATTCAACACTCGTGACTTACGAAATACCATAGAAGGATGCCTAAAAGGATTGCGCCGCTTCGAATATGCAACAATCGACTGCTGATCAATCGGCAGATCCGATTTGACTACCGGATGCTCCGGATCAGATATGAATTCCACAATTTGCGAGCCGACCATATCCAAATTGTATTCCGACATCTTGGCAAGCTCTTTTTCCATTCGAGTCGGAAAAGCATAATCATCAGAATCCATGCGTGCAATAATCTCATTCCTACACACCGGAACCCCATGCGCAAGGGCATTGCCCAACCCCTCGTTCTTAGGCAACGCCACCACATCAAGAAGTCCGTCATGCTGCTTGCTGAATGTTTCAATCACGCCATTCAACCCACGAGTCAATGGACCATCCTCGACAAGCACAATTTGTTCAGGCGGAACAGTTTGTACAAGCATGCTACGTAACGCTTCTGCAAGATATTCGGGAGATTCCTTCGCATAAACGCTCATAAGAACGCTATACGGCGGCTCCTCACTTCCTTTCAAAGAAGCATTCACACTAGCATCATATTGTGTTTGATCACCTACTGACATCTGCCCTCATTCATTTCCCTTGTAAATCAGCTGCAAACAAGTAATCAAAAACGACCACTAAATCAGTATGCACCGTTGGGGTGCAGAACGGTGCCGATGGTGCGGAGAATGTACACAATGTCCCCTAACACTGACCAGTTCTGGACATAGGAGACGTCGAGCTGCTGGCTTTCTTCCTCGCTCAAATCGTTGCGGCCAGACACCTGCCACGGACCGGTAATACCAGGCTTCACCAGCAAACGGGTGGCATACATCTGATTGTATTCGTCCACTTCGAACTGACGCTGCGGGCGAGGACCAACCACGCTCATGGTGCCGATCAGTGAATCAAAGAACTGTGGCAATTCGTCAATGCTGGTCTTACGGATGAAATGACCGACCTTGGTAATACGTGGATCGTTCTTGATTTTCACGCGTGCGCCCATTTCCTGACCATTTGCCGCAGCCACCTCGGCCAGCTTGGCATCCGCATTCACATACATCGAACGGAATTTATGAATCTTGAACGGCTTGCCACGCAGACCAATACGTTCCTGCTTATAGAACACAGGACCTTTATCTTCAAGCTTGATGGCAATAGCCGTGGCAATCATGAACGGAGACGACAGCACAATAGCCACCAACGACACCACAATGTCGAACACGCGCTTCTTGAACATAGACCACGGCGAATACTGCGGCAGACTGATGGTCATCACCGTGGCACCCTGAATCACACGGATGCTGGTCTCATGACCGCTCACATCCACAGCGGAAGTAATCAGCGCGACTTCCAGGTTCATGGCTTCCACGCCCAGCACGAACGTGTTGAAATTGTCCGAGAACCGATGCATCACATCCGTCACCATCACCGTCTGCACACCCATGGATACGGCGCGTTCGGCGAAGTTCTTGCAGTACGGCAGCGTGGCGATGTCCCTGCCGCAAATCTTACGGATGCGCTGCTTGAACTCAGCAGGAACATCAATGGCCTTCACATAGCCGGTCTGTGCATCCAGTCCAATCGGGCATATCGCAATGGCATGGTAGTTCAACCGGCTTTTCTGGCTCAGGAACTGCAAGGCATGCTCAATACCTTCAAGCGAGCCGACCACCACGGTGCCATATGAGTACGTGCCCCGCTTGCGTTTAAACAGCACGAATTGACGGACGGCAAGACGCACCACCATGGTGACAAGCAGCGCACCCAGCAGCTCTAGCACCGTGGACAACAGCGACACGTAAATGTTCAGAATGAACTCAAACGCGCAGATCATCAGCCCCGCGAACACAGCCCCTTTGAACAGGAGCACATTCAGCTGGTAGCCATCCCCCATCACATGGCGGTGATATACCCCCACACTGTGCAGGCAGAACACCCACACCAGCGCGCACACCACCACATACGCCCACAGATTGATATGGAAGTGGAAGCGGGAGGAATACAGGTTAATTTCGCTCTGCGTCATCAGTACCACGACCGCGGCGAGAATGAACGAAGCCATGTCGCAGAACACCAGAAAAGCATTGACGAAGGAGCGACAATATGCGACGCTCAACACCCTCTTCCTGGAGGTTTCCCTCAAATCCGTTCTCACACTGCCGGCCTGTAACATCTTCCTTCTCTTTCTCATGCCCCACACCCACAAAGGGGCAATCGATTTTAGAATAGCGTTAGAACCATACAACATTCCAGACGCGGTTGCATACCCTCGTTGTGTAGGGGACGAATACACCCTTGCAGAATTTCTGTGGAAGGCTGTGTGACAGCTAGGCGACAATCTGCGAGCGCACGCGTCGCGGTGCCTGCGCATGCTGACGAAACCTACGCAATCCGCGCACAAATCATGCGAGACGGGCAACAGGTAGCGAGAGCATCAGCAGAAGCCCAGCAAGCGCATCGCAGCAAATGAGCATGAAATCAATAGCACGATACCTTAAGCAACATCAATTTGAATGTTTGATTATTGAAACAAAACAGTGTACAGTATTGTTTCAATAATCAAACAGTAGATAGTTTGTATGAAAAATCAAACAGGTACACAATGACTGAATTCCAAACCCAGCTCAACTCGACCAACCAATTGGCCACTTCAATCCAAGACGCACGAAGAGCCAAAAACATGACCCAGACAGAACTCTCCACCATCACCGGGATTCCCCGTCCCTGGATCAATCAGCTCGAACACGGCCATATAGAAAATCCCGGGTTTACCAAGCTTCTTAAAATCATGGATGCGTTAGAAATGCGCATATCCGTAAGCTATGCCATTCACGAATCAACGCAAGATTCACCGGAAGAGAAAACCTCACCAGCCCCACGGCTACCACACTCGCCGACACTTACGCGAACCTCGCAAAAAACCAAGTCTCTTCAACGGTTCCTTCCATGGACACGGTAATAAAAAAATGGAAAACCATCGAACAGTCAAAGTTCACAGAAGTCAGCAAACACCTAACGGGGCTTTTCAAGAACTACACCGACACATATACCGCATTACAAAACCGGTCAAAACTCATCGAACAGCAAGCCAAAGAACTCGACGAGCACGAAGCCAACACTAACGAAGAAGCTTAATTTCCCATGCCTGACAAAAAACTCATCGTATTCCTTGAAGGACAGCGAATCGGAATCCTGCAAGAAGACATATCCGGAAAGCATTCCTTCATTTACGATGTCAACGCTCCCGCGCAACTGTCCCTATCCATGCCAAGACGATCCGGACCATGGACCGGCAAGCCCATAGAAGCCTACATCGATGGCGTGCTCCCAGACGATCCCATGATGCGTAGAACAATTGGCAAACAATATGGAGTCAATGGCAAGGAAACCAGCGCCCTAGAGAATTGTAACGATTCCGCTTTAGAGAATCGGAAGATTCTCATACAAAAAATCGAAGAGGGGCTTGTCAAACAATGTAAACGCGTTGAAAGTTGGTTCGCCTGAGTCAGGCAACGATTTGGGAGCGGATGGGGGCGGGGGTTACCGTACGGTGTTTGCGCATGCTTTTCAGGATTTTGCGGATCGCACCGTTCGTCTGTTCGGCGGCGACGCAGAACATGCTGAACTCGCGGCCATGCGGGTCGGCGATGTCCTTCGGCTGGGGAATCATCGGACAAATCATCGAGGACTTCTTGATTACCGACTGAAGGCGTTCCTGGATGGTCAGTCCGGCAATCATATTGTTGCGAGCGCAGTAATCGCACATATTCGCGAAATCGTCAAGCAGGAACGTGTATCGTACGGCGGCTGGCGCCAACGTGACGATTTCCTTGCGCTGCTGCTTTTCGAAGCAGAGGATCAGGTCAGCTTCGTCGGCCATCTGTC
>OKVE01000920.1_pt1 | contig 10246 bp, 7 predicted proteins | sample 1604781 | NCBI WGS metagenome assembly OKVE01 (sample SAMN01760918, study PRJEB22395) | human gut metagenome
TGGATATGCGAATCGAGTCGGTTGTCAGGATGCAGTATGGAGCATATTCGGCACCGAAATGTTTGCCCAGACGCTTCTTCAGCAGTTCGTGACATCCGTCTCCAATGCCTGCCGGTCCGGCCACGAGCACGTCGAAACATCCTCTTTCATAGTCGTCCAGAGCTCTGTCCATTGCCATCATGGCAGCCCTCTTAGATTCGGATGTCGGGTTGCCGAGGTCCACTTTTATCTCCTCGTCGAAGCAAGTCAGCATGTTGAGGCGGCCGTCGCAGGCTTCCTCGGCGTTGTTTATTATGCTGAAGTTGGCCTCAATGCCGAGCGCCTTACGGTGGTATGCCGCAATCTTAGGCGATCCGTAGACTATCGGGGTGCAAATGTCGAACATCTGCTGTTCGGCGAAAGTCTTGAAAATAAGTTCGTATCCTATGCCGTTTGTGTCACCGTGCGTTATGGCAACGCGTATTTTTTTATTTTCCATATCTATATATTAATGTAAGAGTGTATTCCTTTCAAGGCCGTCATTCCAGCGTGCGCAGTGCCGCCTCAAGCCTTCTCATCATGTTTCTTTTCTTCTTTCCGGGTGCGTAGGCGAATGCCGCAGCCACTATTGTGCGGGCATGTGTGCTGTCGTCTGCCATCAGTGCGGCGAACGGTCCGCCCATGGCGTCGCCCTCCATCTGCCACAATCCTCTCATCATGGCTTTCTTTCCGTCGCGCCCGCTCAGCGCGGCAATGGTCATGCCGTCGTCACACAGTCTGAAGCTCATGTCGTCGCGCTCGCCAGGAATGTTGGCTTTCATGGCACTGTCGCACATCTCCACCCATCTCGTGGGGTTGTCGCGGGGTATGGTGAATACGCAGATGTTCTGCATGCGTTCGGCTCCGTTGTCCGAAATCCATACGAAATTGCGGCCTTTTTTCATACTCCGCATTTCCGCCGGAACATAAACCCACAACATCATGTATATCAGTCCCCTGCAAGGGGACAGCCGCCGCGGCTTTTTTGTCGGCGTCGGGTTTTATCTCTGCCATATAGCGTGCGGCCTCAGAACTGTTGAGCAGGCGCACTATGGCAGACAGCCGGCCGGCGTTGTCGGCGAGCGCCTTGCGCGACGGTGAGTTGACGTATATCACAATCTGTGGCCGCGCATAGACGTCGCGCTCGTATTTGAGACCCACGTCAGTATAAGTCCGCGGGTCGATGTTCACCATCACGATGTTGCGCATCAGTCTTAGAGTGCTCCTGCCTTCCAGGCTGCCGCACGCCGTAACGTCGAACATCGGTTCCGTTTGCGGCAGTCCCTCTGCCGGTCTTGACAACAGGTGACACACCACACTGTCGGCATCGCCTGCCACCACCACCTCGTAAGGAGCGCCTCCGCTTCCCGGCTTTCCGCCTATGCGCTTGTCGCCACACGCCGTTAATGTGGCGGCCACAAGTGCCGTAAGTGCTATGATCAGCTTATTTCTCAATTTCCTCCTTCTTGTCCAGACCCTTTCTGTGGGCGGTGTTCAGCAATCCGCAGGCTGCGAATATGTCCTGTCCGCGGCTTGCCCTGATGGTTGTGAACACTCCGTGCGCGGTGAGATAGTCGCGGAACGCCTCCATCTTGTGCTCGTCGCATCCCTTCAGGTCAACGTCGGGTATCTTGTGAAATCTTATCAGGTTCACCCTGCAGTCCAGTCCGCGGGTGAGTTTTATTATCTCCTTCGCGTGCTCGGTGGTGTCGTTCAGTCCGCCGAACATGATATATTCGAACGACAGCCGGCGCTGATGGCTGAAGTCGTAGTTGCGCAGCAGCTCCACGACACTCTCTATCGACATTCCCCGTTCGGCGGGCATGAGCTGCATGCGCTGCTCGTGGAATGGTGAATGCATGCTTATGGCCACGTGACATTCGCTCTCGTCGAGAAAGCGTTTCAGCTTATTTTTCACGCCCACGCTGCTCACAGTGATACGCTTCGGACTCCATGCGTAGCCGTAGGGAGCGGTGAGAATCTCTGTGGCCCGCAGCACATTGTCGATGTTGTCCATCGGTTCGCCCTGGCCCATGAACACGATGTTGGTGAGCCGTTCGCTTTCGGGCAGCGAGTATATCTGGTTGAGTATGTCGCTTGCAGGCAGGCTTCCCTCAAATCCCTGCTTGCCTGTCTGGCAGAAAAGACAGTTCATCTTGCATCCCACCTGTGACGAAACGCAGAGCGTCGCCCTGTCTTTGTCGGGTATGAACACAGTCTCCACGCTCTTGCCGGAGGTGGTGGGGAAGAGATATTTCACAGTTCCGTCCTTCGATTCCAGCCTGTGCAGATGCGGCATGCAGCCTATGACGTAAGCCTCCTTCAGCTTCTCGCGGCCGGCTTTCGATATGTTTGTCATGTCGTCGATGCTCTTCACGTGCTGCGTGTATATCCATTTGGCTATCTGTCCGCCGGCGAAGGCAGGCAGTCCGAGGGTTTTTGCCACTTCTTTAAGCTCGTAGAGCGACATGCCCAGTAACGGTTTTCTGATGTCTGACATTTTGTTGGATTTTTGATGGCAAAGTTACGGAAAATCAGCGTAACAAACGAAAAAAAACATATAAATACGGTGTATTGTGTCCACGTATGCGTGTTGTGGGGCACGCACGACGGTTTTGTATGATTATGCAAGAATGGTCCTTGATTTCTGTATAATTATACATTCCGGTGCGGGGTAGGGCAGACGTCAACTCGTCAGGAGTCGAATCTTTTCGGGCAAGAGAACATTCGGCCGCAAATACGCGAGTTTTGAGCGGGTTTGCCAACTTGCTGTCGTACAGCGCTTTACGCATAACCGCCGTGCGAGAGGCTTGATAAGGGTTTGCGAAATGGGCTTTATTGCACTCTGATTAAGCCCATTTCGTGTGCCGATAAAGGCTTTATCAGGGTGTGAAACAGGCTTTTTCGTACTCCAAAATGGGCTTTATCGCAACGGGACGGAGATATTCCGGTCGTGCGATTGTATTTTTATACCGGTTTTATACGGTTTTCGTGTCTCTCCGTTTTCTATTTCGCGAATTTTTTTTGTCAAAAAAAAGTCAAGACCAAAAGCGTATATTTATTCACTTCTGTCATTGCAGTCTGACGAGAACCGAGCCCGTTGCACCTTTATCTTTGCCGTTGGCCTGCACCACATACACGCCACGTGTCAGCTCGTCCATGCGTTCGCTGAAGCGTGTTGTGCCGCCTGGCATGGTGGCCGTTGCGACCGGTCGTCCGTCGGTGGAGTATATTCGCACCTCTACAGGTTGCGTCAGTGGAGCATCAGACTCAATGTTCAGAGTCATGTCAGAGCCCGGCCATATCCTCAGACTTTCGGGATGATGCTGCGATATTCCGTCTATCGCCTCTATGCCCAGAATGTCGAGCAGTCCGCGGTAAGCGTCTATCTGTCCGTAACCATATCTGTTGTCCTTAGTGCCTTCCATGTCGTCGTAGCGCCGGCACGTGCGTTCAAACACACCCATTATGTCCTGCGGGGTGAGGTCGGGGCGCGCTTCGAGCCACAGGGCTATTATTCCGCCGACGATAGGCGACGACATCGACGTGCCCGAACAGCTCATCCATCCGTAGCGTCGGCCGTTGAACTGTGATGTGCCAACCATCTCCTCGTCGTCGGAAGGATTGTTCTCCATGTAATAACTGCTCATCGAGGTCAGTATGTTTGTGCCCGGCGCGAGCACGTCGGGCTTTGTGCGTCCGTCGTATGTAGGTCCCATCGACGAGTAGAATGCCCATTCGCCGTCGGTGCCGCAGTCGTATATCTGCAGCTCACCCTTGCTGTTGAGATATTGGGTGCGGTAGGATGTCGCTCCAGCGCATATCACGGCAGGCGCGCTCGAAGGCGAGTTTATGCCGTGGGTGTTGTCGCCGTCGCACAGCTGCGGGTTCTTGTTGCTGTCGTATATCTCGCCGTTGCCGCGGTAGAACTCGGTTTCCGCATCAGTGCCGGTCATCTCTATCGATATCTGCGAGTTCATTCCTATGTGGTCGGGTCCCGACAGATATATGTCGTATGCCGTTTCCTCAGCGTTGTAACACGAGGGGTATGCCATAATGTCGAGCGTGTATGGTTGGCCTTTTACGTCCTTCTCTATTACCATTGACGAGTCGGCGGCAGCCTTTATGTCGGCGGTGTTCACGCTCAGGGTGTCGTTGCTGCTTCCATATACCACTACGCGTATGCCGAAATCATCGGCCGACTTCATTGTGAAGTGTAGCGTTGACTGTCCCCAGATGCGCAGGAATGCTCCGGCAGATGGCTTGCCGACAGGCTTCTTGATGTAGTTGCGCACGTGTCCTGTGTTGCCTGCCGACGACACGATGATGCGTCCCGGTCCGGTAAGACGGGCAAGCATCTCGTAGTAGAGCACGTCGTCGCCGCGGAAATCCTGGTTCGAGCCCTCGCTGAACGATATTACACAAGGCTTTCCGACAGACTCGGCGTAGTCCATGATGTATTTGAATCCGAGCGCGTCGGTGGCATAAGTATATTTGTAGATGTCGTCCTCGTCTATGAATTCAAGGTCGTCTGTCACCGCGTTGCTCACCAGACACAGGTCACTCTCGTATGCCATGCCTCTGAACTTCGTGTCGTATCCGCTTCCTGCTGCAATGCCTGCGGTCAGTGTTCCGTGCAGCAGTTTCAGTCCGTCGTACGAATGTTCGTGCCCGAGTATCTCGTCCTGAGTCTCATAGGCCCTGCCCACATACATCTCGGTTCCGTCTGTGCCCCGGGCAATCTGGTCCCAGATGCGTTTTATTCTGTATCCGGTCGCCGCGGCATCATAGAAGTTCGGGTGGGTGAGGTCGAATCCCACGTCCTGTATTCCCATCACGACTCCGTGTCCGGTGTATGGCTGTGGCAGTGCGCGGCCCTCGTATATTGGTATGGCGTTGAGCTGTATTGCCACGGAATCCATGTCCATCGTGTTGCCGCGGTTTGCTTCTATGCGCTTCACTTCTTTGGCGTCGGCAAGCGTGTTAAGCCTGTTGAGCGGTATGTCGGCTATGCATATGTCGCCCTCCTGTGCCAGCAGACGGCAACCGTTGGCGGTCAGCAGACTGTCGGCATTGCCCGTTATGCGGACGAAGGCGCATAAACCGGCGCGGCCTTTGTCGTGTGAACCTTCGGCGGAGTTGGCTTTCATGGAGTTCTTCTGCGCTATGGACAGTCGCCTGACCATTGCCGACATCTTCGAGTGGTTGTCTGTCGCGGCATGCGACGGGCACGTGGTGAGGACGAGCAAAGATAGTGTTATGATGGTCTTAATCATGATTCTGTGTTTTTATGTTTACAAAATAAGGTAAAATATTCTATATATACAAATGATGAAATGATAAATTGTATGACACCCTGATATGCGGAATGAATTAAAATTATTAACTTTGCGAGCATAATTAAAAACAATACGTACAAATGGACAAGAAAGCAAACAAATACGTGGCCGTTGCTTATAAGCTGTATGCCACTGCCGACGGTAACACCGAACTTGTGGAAGAGGCTACCGAGGAGAAACCGTTTCAGTTTATAACAGGCTTCGGAATAACGCTCGACGAGTTCGAAAACCAGATCTACGCACTCGATAAAGATGCCGAGTTCGACTTCGTTCTGTCGAAAGACCAGGCTTACGGCGACTATGAGGACGCCCGTGTGCTGAATTTGGACAAGAGCATGTTCAGCATAAACGGACACTTCGACCACGACAATATATACAAGGATGCCATCGTACCGCTGCAGAACGAGGACGGCAACCGTTTCCTAGGACACGTGCTCGAGGTGACCGACGACACGGTGACTATGGATCTCAATCATCCGCTTGCCGGCATGGAGCTCAACTTCAAGGGTAAGGTGGTGGAGAGCCGCGAGGCAACCAACCAGGAGATTGAAGGTATGATGAATCGTCTGAGCGGCGAAGGATGCAGCTGCGGTTGCGGTGGAGGTTGTGGCGGCGGATGCGGTCACGACCATGAGCATGGCCACGATCACGAATGTTGCGGCCACGGTCACGGTGAGTGTCACGGCGATCATGAGCACGGACATGGCGGATGTCATGGCGGACATGGCCACGGACACGGCGATGACGGCTGCTGCTACGGCGCCTGCCGGAATATACAACATAGCGAAATGAGAAATACATTCGGCAACGTATTCAGGCTCACTACGTTCGGCGAAAGCCACGGTGAGGCCGTAGGAGGAGTGATAGACGGGATGCCTGCGGGCATAAGTATCGATGTGGAGTTCATCCGCAACGAGCTGCGACGCAGACGACCGGGCCAAAGCCGCATCACCACGGCGCGCAAAGAGCCCGACGAGGTGGAGCTGCTCAGCGGTGTGTTTGAGGGCCGTTCTACCGGTGCGCCCATCGGTTTCATCGTTAGAAACACCAATCAGCACTCCAGCGACTACGACAATCTGCGCAACGTGTTCCGCCCTTCGCATGCCGATTATACTTATTTCGAGAAATACGGATTGCGCGACCACAGAGGCGGTGGACGCTCGTCGGCACGCATAACCATTGCCCGCTGTGTGGGAGGAGCGCTTGCCAAGACCGCGCTCAGGCAGTTGGGCATAAGCGTTACGGCCTATACCTCGCAGGTGGGCGACATTGCCATAGACCGCGATTACCGCAAGTACGACCTTACGACGGTTGAGAACAACGTGGTGAGATGTCCTGACGCCGAGGCAGCTGAGCGTATGATAGAACTCATAAGTCGCGTGAAAGGCGAGGGCGACACTGTGGGTGGAGTGATAACTTGCGTGATAAAAGGTTGTCCGGCAGGGCTGGGCGAGCCTGAGTTCGGCAAGCTGCACGCCATGCTTGGCGGTGCGATGCTCGGCATAAACGCCGTGAAGGGTTTTGAGTATGGCGACGGATTCGACTGCGTTACGAGCCGCGGCAGCGAGCAGAACGACGTGTTCGACACCGATGCCGACGGTCGTGTTGTGACGCTTACCAATCATAGTGGAGGCATACAGGGCGGCATAAGCAACGGCAACGACATATTCTTCCGCGTCGCTTTCAAGCCTGTTGCAACCATATTGCAGCCGCAGCACACTATAGACATCAACGGACAACGCACCGAAGTGACTGCGCGTGGACGCCACGATCCGTGTGTTCTGCCGCGTGCAGTGCCGATAGTAGAGGCCATGGCGGCTATGGTGATACTCGATTGTTACCTGTTGAACCGAACTGTCCGCCTGTAGTCTTGCAGTAGTTTTCTGTAGAATAAGTTTGCTGTTGAGGCTATTGAAAATAAGAAAATGAACATTTTGTTCCGCCAAGCGGAAACAACGGTATAAAAAGAAAGCCGTTTCGCATTGCCTGATATGGTGCGAAACGGCTTTCTTCGTGTATATGTCTTTGTATGATGTGATGTCTTTTTTCTTCTGTCGATGCTGTCGCCTTGTTGCGGTTCAGGCATCGAGCGCTCCTATTATCTCGCTGACAGACGAGCAACCGTGACGGTCGAGCCATTCGTTAATGCCGTCTCTGACCTTTATTGTCACCGTAGGATCAAGGAAGTTTGCCGTGCCAATCTGTATGGCAGTGGCTCCGGCCATCATGAATTCTATTGCGTCGGCAGCATTGCAAATGCCTCCCAGACCTATCACCGGAATCTTTACGGCTTTGGCAACCTGCCATACCATTCTCACGGCAACAGGTTTTACAGCCGGACCGCTGAGCCCGCCGGTGGCTATGCTGAGCATAGGCTGACGCTTCTCAATGTCAATCGCCATGCCCATAAGGGTGTTTATGAGCGATACACTGTCGGCTCCTTCAGCCTCACAAGCCTTTGCTATCTCGGCAATGTTGGTGACGTTAGGCGAGAGTTTCACTATCAGCGTCTTGTTGTAGCGCTGTCTCACCGCCTTAACCACGCTTGCAGCGCCCGAGCATGTCGTTCCGAACGCCATGCCACCCTGCTTCACGTTAGGGCAGGAAATGTTGAGCTCAATGGCCGGAATCTTGTCGAGCTTGTCTATGCGTGCCGCACATTCGGCGTAGTTCTCGGGCGAAGAGCCGCTCACATTGACAATCATGTTGGTGTCGATATCCTTTATCTGAGGATATATATGCTCGCAGAAGTAGTCCACGCCTTTGTTCTGCAGTCCTACACAGTTGAGCATTCCCGATGTCGTTTCGGCCATTCTCGGATAGTCGTTACCCTCACGCGGCTGCAGGGTTGTGCCCTTGACGATGATGCCGCCTATCTGGTCGAGGCTCACGAAGTCGGCATATTCCAGTCCGTAACCGAATGTGCCTGAGGCTGTCATAACGGGATTCTTCAGCTTGAGCCTGTTTATTCTTACACTTAAATCTGCCATAACAATTTCTTGATGTTAATAACCGGACCTTCCTTACATACGCATACATTGCCTTCGGTGGTCTTTTCCACGCAGCACAGACACGCTCCAAGTCCGCATGCCATCTTATTTTCGAGCGAAGCCTCACACTCTATGCCGTTCTTATAGGCGTAATGTGCCATGGCTGCCATCATGGGTTTGGGACCACACATTGATATGAGATCGAACTTCTCAGAGGCAAGAGCGGAGTGGTTGGTCACGAATCCTTTCTCGCCGAAAGAGCCGTCTTCTGTAGTTATGAGCACGCGGCCTGTCTGGCAGAACATGTCATACTCGAGCATGTCAGAGGCGGTGCGTACACCCAGAAGGAATGTCGGCGTGATGCCGGAGTCCTTGAGTCGTTTTCCGAAAAACAGCAGGGGGGCTACTCCTACGCCTCCTCCTACGAGCAGCACTTTGTCTGTCGGGTTGGCGGGCATGCTGAAACTGTTGCCCAATGGAAGCATGCAATTGAGCGTGTCGCCTGCTTTCAGATTTGAGAGAGCACGTGTACCGTCGCCTATGGCAGCTACGAGCAGCCACATTTCGTTGTGTTCCGTATCTACATAATTAATGGAAATGGGGCGTCGCAGGAATGTTGTGGGCGAGCCATCGACTCTTACTTCGACAAACTGACCGGGCAGCATCTGTGGTAACGGCTTCTCGTCGGTGAGCTTGATGAGCGTGTGTTTGCTGCTGAGATGCTCCACTGCGGAAACCTTTAGGTCAAGAACATACTTCTTCATATTCTCTTTCTAAGTAATAAATGGTTTTGCTTGATGAAATATATCAGTGTGGCATGTATTTCAAATGCATCGACAAAGGTAATCAATTTTATGGTTTCGTGCAAAAATATCATTGTTTTCTTTCGTCATTACGGGCTTGATTGTTGTGTGAAAAAATCTTATTTACGGTGTGGAAAAGTAGTTTCTGTTGTATGAGAAAGTCGTGTCTGTAATATGAGAAATTGGTGCCGGTTGTATGAGAACATTTTGCCTGTGGCGTGAAAAAGTCTTGCCTGCGCCGTGGAAGCTGCTTACGTGTTATGCGAAAACAACGGTACGTGGCAATCATAAATACGGGGCGGACTGATATTCGGATTTTTCTTCATATATTTGCAGTCGGAATCAATGATTTAGTTTTATGACAGAGACGGATAAAAGAAAACATATACTCCCCGCAGAATGGTACGAACAGAGCGGTGTGCAGCTCACTTGGCCGCACGAAGACACCGACTGGCGGCCTTATCTGGACGAGATAACTGAGGTGTGTCTGAACCTTGTCAGGGCGATAGCCGCGCATGAGAAGGTGCTCGTTGCGGCGCGCGACGCGGAGAAGGTGAGGCAGCTGATAGAGTCGGAGACTGATGAGAGCCTGCACGGCAACATCAGAGTGTATCAGTGTGACAATAACGACACATGGGCGCGCGACCACGCTTTCATAACGCTTGTGCCCGAACTGGGCGGCGATGATGCCGACCGCCTCACCGGGCGCCACAGGCTTACTGGTGGCCAGGTTCATGCCGTAGCACTTGGCGCAGATACCGCTGTGAGCCTTGCAAGTCAGCACGGTGCGGATCTCGGCACTATGGATATCGAAGGATTCCAGCAGCGCGGCGTCGTCCTCGGTCATCATGTGATCCTTAGAGATCAGCACCTCGTCGGTGCCGGGCTTGCAGATATCGTGAACGGGGAAACGGCCCTTGATACGCTCGGAGAACTTCTCGATGACCTGACCGCCCTCGCTGATCTCGGACACCAGAATGCCCTTCTCCACGCCGCAGTCGTCCTCGCGGATGATGACGTCCTGACAGACGTCCACCATACGGCGGGTCAGATAACCGGAGTCGGCGGTACGCAGAGCGGTATCGGTCAGGCCCTT
>OKVE01000925.1_pt1 | contig 10232 bp, 7 predicted proteins | sample 1604781 | NCBI WGS metagenome assembly OKVE01 (sample SAMN01760918, study PRJEB22395) | human gut metagenome
AGCGTACAAGCAGCCTGTAACAAAGGCAGAAATAGAAAAAATCAGAGGTGTGTCAAGTGAACATGCCGTAAGCAAGCTTGTTGAGTACAATCTGGTGCAGGAGCTTGGAAGGCTTGATGCTCCGGGAAGGCCGCTTTTGTTTGGTACCACAGAGGAATTTCTAAGGAGCTTTGGGGTTTCGTCTATCGACGAGCTGCCGGTACTAAGCCCTGTGCAGGTTGAGGAGTTTAAGCAGGAGGCAGAGGAAGAGATGCACGTGAAGCTTGATGTGTAGTGCAGGTGTATTGCGTAAGCTGCCATTTCATATAATAAGGACATGCAAATAATCATATATATTACCGATGGAGGTAATTATATGATTATTTTTTTAAGAAAATATAAGTCGAAAATAGCTTTAATGGTTTTCGTTTGTGTGTTGGTTTGTACTGTCAGCTGTTTGCTTGATTTTAAGACGCTGGAAAAGCAAAAAATGCCCGGTTTGGAAAAGAAAAGTGTGTTTATGGCAGCGGAAAATACAGTTGCTAAGAATACTGACAAAGCCGTAAATGAGCCCAGGCTTCATGCTGTTTCAGCGGCATACCGGTTAGAAGCTCATACATTGTTGCTCCCAATGACCAAATGTCACTAGCCATAATAGGGGCGGGAGATGGACCAAAACGTTCTGGTCCCATATAGGCCAAAGTTCCTCCACTGGATTCTTGTCCTTGGTTCCTGCGTAATGTACTTCTAATCCGTGCGCTGATTCCGAAATCCGTAATCATATACCTATTCTCATCATTAATCAGAATATTATCGGGTTTTATATCCTGATGGATAACCGGGGGAGTTTTTGCATGAAGATAAGCCAGTCCCTCTGCAACATCATGGAGCAAATGCCAGCTTTCCGTTTCTGTTATCCGGTTGTTGTCAGTAAGGTATTGGAAGGCCGAACCGTTTTTGCAAAAAGGCAAAATCAGGTATGGCATCCGTTCCCAGCAGTCATAATAAGTAGGATGCAGTAAATTGGTATGATTCATATCAAATACGAGGGAGAACTCTTGTGTGAAAAGGGATATCCCCGCATCGTCAAGCCCCATCCCTGGAGCATATATTTTTATGGCGACCTTAACATCCGTAAGTTTGTCTTGTGCCAGCCAAACTTCAGAAAATCCTCCTCTTCCTAGTTGTTTGAGTAGCTCGTATCTATCTGCTATGATTTGTCCACTGTCTAACATAGAACTTATAAATTATGTAAAAGAACTGTTTTCTTTTGGAAATAGTCTTTCTTTGTGTGATTGTATTATTTTGTTTGATTGAGTATATTCGCAATTCTTTATCCACAAAGTAATTAATAAAAATGTAAATAAGAAAATGAGAAAAAGTTTGAAATGTACTAAAATGTTGTTTCAATGGTTTATGTAGCTAAATATTGTACTATGATGTGATTTTTTGTTTCGTTTTAATAAAGCGGTAGCGTATGCTCTTTTGTGGTTGAGAAATACGCCTTATGCTTGACGGTATTTCGCAAAAATATTTTAAGTTTGCAGATGTATTGAATAAATAATCTAATTACGAGAAACATGGGAGAGAGAGGATGGATAAGCGAATTCGATTTTATATTTATTGGATATTAGGGTTTGTGCTTCTAGGAGCTTGTGCGCCCGGAGATAAAGAGGACGTATACACAGAAATGAGAGCTTTTGAGGATTTTTCCCATATAAATGGAGATTCTGTGGCCATTGTGCCCCGAAAGGTAAGGTTGAAGGCTTTTCAAAAGATGGAAGAGGCAAAGGATAGCTTGGTCAAGTATAATTATCTGGCAATGACACTGAAAACATATTTGATTACTTCACAGCTTGATTCGGCACAAATCGTAATCCAGCAGATACATGACTTTATAGAAAGGCAGCATAGTTCTTCTCAAATGGCAGATTTGGAGTCTGAATGTTTCAATATGAAGGGAAATATCTTTGCACGTGTTGGGAATATGGATTCTGCCGAAATTTGTTTCCGGAAGGCTTATGAATTACGGATGAGAGGGACTAGGATTGAAGTGGTGCCGGATATTTTGATGAATCTTGCAGATGCGAATAACCGTTTAGGAAAATTGGATATAGGGGCAGCTTGGTATAGGAGAGCTTTGTTGATGTGCGACTCTTTGCATATAGCTTCTACCAAGAAACCTCCCATTTATTATGGTTTGGCACAAGTATATGTTACCATGCGTGATTTTGAACAGTGTGATTACTATTATAATCTAGCAGGAGAAAGCTATGACAGTATGCTACCTTATGAAAAATATATTTATTTGAATAATAGAGGGACTTCTTACTATTATAGGGAGGATTACCAGACAGCGATAAAATATTTCCAAAAGGTTATTGATTTAGTCGAAGGATATGATGATATGAGTTTTGAACTTAATCTGGGGAGGTTGAATTTAGGAGACTGTTATCTTCAACTGAATATGGTTGATTTGGCTGTTAAATATATAAATGAATGCCAACTTTTTTTTGAGGAAATGGGGGTAAGTACTGCACTATATTATATCGATACGCAGAAAATAGAATTGGCTCTGCTTCAGAAAGACTTTCAAGAGGCGCGTCGTTTATTGTCCGAGAGTGTAGTCCCTCCGGGCATCGACCCTGATATGGTACATATCCGTAATAAATACCTTCAGCAGTTTTACGAGGAAACCGGCAACTACAAGAGGGCTTATCACTATCTGCAGAGGAACAACCTGCTTGATGATTCTATCAGGAATGAGCGTGTCCGGATGCGTACGGCAGACTTGACTTTGCGTTATCAGCAGGATTCTACCTTGATGGCACATCGGGTTTTGCTTCAGGAGCAGAAAAACGAGGTGCTGGTGCTGAGGCAGACACAGTTTGTCGTGTTTGCTGTAGCTGTTGTATCTATATTGACGGCGGTTTTCCTTTATCTGTACAGCAAAAAGAAACGTGCTTTGTTGCTTGCACGGAATCATCGCACAGTCTCTACACTTCGTCTGGAGAATATCCGTAACCGCTTGTCCCCTCATTTCATCTTCAATGTGCTGAACAGGGAGATGGCGGAGCGGAATGTAGAAGAAAAGCAAGAGCTTTCGTCGCTGGTAAAACTGATGCGTCGCAATCTGGAATTGGCGGAACAACTGTGTGTAACCTTGGCAGAGGAGCTGGATTTTGTGAAAACATATATTAATCTGGAACGCCGTTCTTTAGGTCCGGATTTTCATTCGGAACTGAAGATAGAAAAGGATGTGCAGCCGGAGCAAATAAGGATTCCGTCTATGATGATTCAAATTCCGGTTGAAAATGCAGTGAAGCATGCATTGCGCGAGAAGGAAGGTGAACGTAATCTTTGGGTTTCGGTCTGCCGCCGGGGAAACGGTATCTGTATAAAGATAACGGATAATGGTGGCGGTTATCGTCCAGACAGTCGGAACCGGGGCACGGGGACGGGAATGAAAGTCATTATGCAGACCATTCAGATTCTCAACAATAAGAATAAGGAGGCCATTGATGTTTCAGTGCACAATGTCTCTCTACAGAGTGGTGAGATGGGATGTGAGGTGACTTTCTGGTTGCCAGACAACTACGATTACAGGATTTAAAAGAACCGTTTAATCTCGTTTTTTGCAAGGATAGGCATATTTACGGATAAATAGTCCGTAAATGGCTTCTTGTTGCTTTGTATGGGAGCAGGATTATGTATATATTCGCGAAAAGAAAAACATAAAAGAAACATGGATAAATATAAGGTTGCAATAGTTGACGACGATGAGGTGGCTCTTGAGAATCTGAGTTTTGAATTGGGAAAGGATGCACGCTTTTCTTTGAAGGGAACTGCCCGTAATGGCAAGCAAGGGAAAAAACTCATTGCCAAGGTACAGCCGGATTTGTTGTTCTTGGATGTGGAAATGCCGGATATGACAGGAATGGAACTACTGCAGGAAATACGTGGCAGTGTTTCATGGAACATGCGGATTGTTTTCTATACGGCTTATGATAAGTATATGGTTCAGGCTATCCGGGAGGCTGCGTTCGACTATCTGTTGAAACCTTTTGAAGAGCAGGAGTTTCGGGATATTCTTGCACGTTTTGTAGAGCAGGCAGAAGCTGGGCAGAGAATGTCATATCCCATTGGTGCGCCGTTGCATACCGGACAGACATTTATCGTATTTACGCCAACCAATGATATGCGTGCATTGCGTCCGGCTGAAATCGGTTTTTTTCGCTATTGCTCCGAGCGTAAACAGTGGGAGGTGATACTAAACAACCAGCCGCCATTGGTGCTGCGTCGCGGAATGACTGCTGAGCAGATTACTCAATATTCATCCAGTTTCGTGCAGATACATCAATCGTATATTATCAATATTGATTATCTGATGATTATAAAGGATAGCAAATGCATGCTTTATCCACCATTTGACAAAGTTACGGAACTGCTGGTTTCCAGAAAGTATAAAAAAGAACTGCAAGACAGATTCTGCTTGTAAAGTGATAAGAATTATTTGGTTAGGGAGTTGACGCCGCAGACTTTGGTGGCGTTGACGTAAAGAAAAGGCATTGAACCTTTAAAGTCCAATGCCTTTTTATTTATCAAATACAATTTTCGTATTCATCAGAAGCGAAGCTTATTTCACTTCGATACCTTTGTTCTGCAGTGTGACATTTAATACTCTGGCATAATCGGCATACTGCTTTTCATTCAGAGTCTTTTTCATCAACTTCAGATTACCATAAACTGCATTACGGAGTAACTTCTCCTGATTCTTCTTGGAATTTGTAGCGCGTTCCATCTGTTCTGTAAAATATTCGCAGATGTTTGCCACTTCTTCATGCTGGTTGGAATCCAGATTCAAATACTTGCTCAACTTTGTTATGTTGATGTTACCTTCCCATTTTGCAGTTGTAGGCTGGTTTTCTGCTGCAAATGTTGTAGCAGTCAGGCAGACTGCTGCCACTAATGTTAATCCTAAACGTTTCATAATACCTACTTTTTAATTGTTATTCCTAAAAACTAATTTCAATCTAATACCTATTGAAAACTCTCTAAGCGCTTAGCTTTTTCTTTTACCTATGCAAATGTAGGTATATGTTTTATAACACAAAAATGAATAAGGGAAAAAGTGTAGTTTATACCTTCATTTCTTGACTTAAATCAATTTTATAGTGTGAAAATGCTTTATTTAGATGCTTTTTGTAATACGAATGTAATGTGGACTAACTGAATTTATATTTGTAGTAATGGATAAAAGGATTTTTATTAGTCAAAATGTTATTGCCAAATAGTTTCGGGTAATTCTATGATTACTCTGCTTTCAGAGCAGACTCCCACAAAGCCTAATCCGCCTATGACGTTGCAAGGCAGACTGATAGGTTCCATTAAAGCATCGTCGTAATCCCCATCATCCAGGCAGTTTAAGGCTTTTAGATAGCGGTATTCGGCTTCAGTGATGCTAAGCAACCGTACGGTGATGGTTTGTTTGCGGGATATATGGTCGTAGTAGTGTCCCTCTATCGGATAATAATCTTGGTAGAGAGGGGTGTATACTTTCAATGTGGCATAAGAGTTACGGAAAGTGTTATCATTGAATATGTTGTATTTGTTATTTATGGTGGGAAACAATTCATTTTCTTCATCATCATAGTTGCTGGGGTGGCCGTCAGTCAGTATAACATCTTCCCGGTTGATGATTTCGTTCTGCCGGGGAGCAAGGATGGTAGTGTCTCTAGGTATGGAGGCCCAATGCCAAGAGCCGTCCTCGTCTTCCACTTTGATGAGGCTGCCGTTTTCATCCTCCAGATATTCTTTCCATTTGCAATAGTAACTACGGTCATTCCAAATGTCCAGCCGGTAGTAGTTCTTCTCGTTGGGGCGGTCTTGCAATGTAATTTTGTATTGGCGGTAAAGGGTTTTCCCGCTGTACTCGCGCAGGTAGGCCAGGCAAGTATCCACGTGCAGGCTCTCTATCGGTTGTGGCACGGTGACTTCGGCACTGGCATGGTATTTTCCGTTTTCGGCAGTGGCTTCCAGACGTATGTTGTCACCGGGATGCAGTGTGCTGGTCAGACGATATTTCTTGAAACGTATACTTTTCAGTAATGATTCATAAATGTCCTTATCAAGTTCTCCTTCCAGATGCCCATAAATTTCTTCCGGGGAAACCGCTTTCGGAGTTTCTGCTATTTTGCCATTGATGTAGAGGAAAAGAGTTGCTTCGTTCAAATGTTCAATACTATAGCCCTCGCCTAAATGGAGATAGACATCATTCTCAGCTTGTCCGGTTTCGAGCAAGGCGTTCATGATGATTTGCGGATCTTGTTGTCCGGGATTGTAAGGAATCTCGTTTTCGCAGGCTGTTAGGAAGCCTACAATAGTTATGTATATAATAAGGTGTAATTTCATTTTTGTTTTCATATGCCGGATTTGTTTTTAAAATCTATAAGTATAGGTAACAGAAGGAATACAAGGCAGTATTGTTATTTTCTTGATGACAGTTTGAGCTTTCTTCTGCCCGGTATTTCCATGATAAATACTTTCGTAGAAATCATCGTAGTATACGTTGTATCCATTTTTGTATTTGCTGTAAACGATGTTCGGATTCATGGCATTGTATGCATTGTAGATACTGATATTCCAGGTACGCATACCATGTTTGGTCTTCTTGTTGAAGTTGACGCCGAGATTCAAACGATGGCTGGCGGGAAGGCGGTAATTGTTACGCCGGGAGATGTAACCGGTTTCCTCAATAGAGCCATCGGGCCGGATGATGATTGTTGCCTTTTCGGGGATAGTGATACATCCACCGGTATTGAATATCCAGGAAGCTCCTGCATCAATGCGGTCACTGAACTTATGGCTGAGATTGAGGCTGATGCTGTGGCGGCGGTCATATTTGTAGGGGAACCATCGGCCTTGGTTGATGGTACCGTTCTTAAAACGGTGATCGGTCTTGGATAGGGTATATGCCAGCCAGCCGGTAGTCTTGCCCAATGTTTTCTGTACCATCAGTTCCAGACCGAAGGAGCGGCCTTCGCCCATTTCCACTTTTTCTTCCCAGTTGGTAGAGGTGCCGAAGAAGGATACACCGTCTTGATATTCAAGTATGTGTTTCATCTGTTTATAATATCCCTCGACGGAGAACTCCCAACCCGGCAGTCCGGAATAGTAGCCTCCTATGGAGAACTGGTTGGCATACATCGGACTGATGTCTTTGGTAATGGGCACCCAGAGGTCGGTAGGCATAGACAGCGGAGTGGAGGACAGCATATGCACATACTGTGCCATGCACGTATAGGATGCTTTGGCGGAATATCCTTGTCCGAGGTCATAGCGGGCGGAAAGGCGGGGCTGCAGCGAATAGTAGCTTTTCCCTTGTGTGTGGAACAGCGATGTGCGTACACCTGCATTCAGACTGAACCTGGCGTTTACATTGAAATTGTCTTCGGCGTAAAGGGAGATTTCTTGTCCGCGCATGGCATGGCTGTTGCTGGTATTGTAAACCGTATCTTCCTGGAGGGCGCCATTATCTATATCTTGTATTTTCGAGGTAGCTATTCCCGGACGGAACGTATGGTGGATGTACTCTGCACCGAACTTGATGTGGTGCTGCGGCATGGGGGTGTAGTCAAAGTCCATACGCGCACTCCAGTCACGGATACCGGAGTTGAACTTGGAGGAGTAATAGTATCTGTCTTGTACTTTATTGGCGACAGTATAGGTATCTTCCATGTTTCCGTCCAGCCCCATCTCATATTTGTTGTATGAGACGGTGGTGTTGCAAAACAGCTTGCTGTTGAATACATAGTTCCAGCGGCCGTAGGCGATGGTGTTTCCCCAATTCAGATGGCTGTTGTCCTTGGAATAATTCTTAATGCTGTTGTCGTAATTGTCACCGTGGTAGTAACTGTCATAATGATAGTGGTCCTTCCCCTTGTAGAAACTGAGGAAGATGCGGCTACGGTCGCTGAACTTATGGTTGACCTTTGCATTGACGTCGTAAAAATAGTAGTTGTATTTGTCGGAATAGGTGTCGTCTTTGTCTACAATGAGATTTTTGAAGAATAGGGTGGGGATGGCTCGTGCGCTGAAACTGAAGGAGGTCCGTTCTTTCCAGATAGGGCCTTCGATATGCAGTTTGTCCGTCAGCAGGCCTATACTGAATGCGCCGTGGTATTTATGCATGTCCCCGTCGTTGGTCCGTACATCTACTATAGACGAAAGACGCCCGCCGTAGCGGGCAGGAAAAGAACTTTTGAAGAGTGTGGTGTTCTTTACCGCTTCGGGCGTAAAGATGGAGAATACTCCCAGCAGGTGGTCTGCGTTGTAAACTGGAATCCCGTCCAGCATAACCAGGTTTTGGTCGGGACCTCCCCCTCGCACATACATGCCTGCAAAACCTTCCATACCGGCTTGCACACCCGGCATCAGCTGAATGGTCTTCAGCAGGTCGGCTTCTCCCAATATGGACGGGGTATGCCTGATTTGTGTCATCGGTATCTCATGCGCTCCCATGGCTGTGCTTTCTATGCCGGCCTCCCGCTTGTCCGAGAGCACCACGACCTCTGCCAGCTGGTTATTGCTGTCCAGCCTGACGTTGAGCAAGGTGTCTTTCGTCAGTTCGAACCGGCTATGCCGGCTTTCGTAGCCCAGGTAGGAGAAAACCAGTTCCGTTTCCCCTTCCGGCAGGGTGAGGGAATAGAAACCGAAAGGATTGGTGGCAGTACCTGTGGAACGACGACTCTCAAGGATATTGGCACCAATCAGCGTCTCGGAAGACGCTCCGTCGGTCACGTATCCGCTGATGGTGAACTTACGGCTAACGGGTTTCTGCGGCACGGGCCGCTTATGGAGTAGAATGTGCTTTCCGGATATTTCGAACGTTATGGGTTCGTTTTCAAAGGCACGTTGCAATATCTCACTGATGTTCTTTTGTTTCATCTCCAGTGTGATGCGGTGCGTGAGCTTTACTTCTTCCCCATAGATGAAGGAGAATCCGGTTGCATTTTCCAGTTGCTTCACGAAACTCTCTAAAGTTGCGTTACGGATATTCAGGTTTATACGTGTTTCCTTGTTTTGTGCCTGTGCATGGAGTGAGGCGCTTAAAAGAACCACACACATCAGAAGTACGGTTCTGATGCGGTGGTGCGAACAGATAGTAGAGCTGGTCATTGTCAGTTAAGTTTAGTAGTAAGGATAATAGTGTTGTTTTCTTTTTTATAGGTAAAGTTGCCGGCGTCCTTCAGTAGGTCGAGGATTTCTGTAAGACTCTCCCCTTCGCGGAAGGTAGCTGTCATATGATAGTTCTTCAGGCTGTCTCCTTCGATACGTATATCGGTACGGAACGTTTCGGAAAGTTGACGGACGATTTCCTGCAAGGGTTGCTGATCGAATGTCAGTACGCTATGAATTACTTGGGTTTCCTCGGTAGTATGTATGGCTTCTGTGGGAATGGCTTCCCGTGGTGGTGCTACGTATAAGAACTGATAGGCTGCCCAGCTCGTTACACAGAGCAGAACTACGGCTGCGGCACTGGCTGTACGCATCCAGAACCGCTTCATGCTGCGGCGCTTTAGCAAACGGCTTTCCAGCAGCCTCCAGCTGTTCTCTGCCGTAAAGCGTCCTCGTGGGGAACGGGTAGAAGCAACCAGTTTGTTCAGTACCTTGTCGAAATTCTCGTTATTCACTTTCATTTTTGGCAATTTATTAAGAGCCTATGACTCCTTTTCCGTATGTAAAGACAGCTGCTTTTCAGGAATTCCCTATGCCTATATCCTGAAATAATGTTAATCTGAAGCTCTTTGTCCGTGAAAGTCCGTCCTGCCTACGTATGACTTCCTTGCTTCTCTGTTTCAATCAATAGGGAAAGTCTGCATGAGATGTGCATCTCATGTTGTTCGAGATGTGCATCTCATGCGGTTCGAGATGTGCATCTCATATATGCATACGGGGCTTCTTGCGAGGAAGATGAAGCAGAGTTCACTCCGTCAGCAATGCTTCCTTGAGTCTTGTGAGTGCTTTTTGCAGTTGCGCGTCTACTGTCTTTGTGCTGATGTTCAGCTCCTCCGCCACTTGTGCATAGCTTTGTTTCTCTTCGCGCAGGCGGATGAATACTTCACGGCAACGCTCCGGCAGGCGGTCGAGCGCCTTGACATATCGGGCAAACAGTTCTTCGCTGATAAGAGTGTCTTCGGGAGAATCGGCCTGGCCGGAAAGTTCGGGAAGCTGTTCGGACGAGAGTGTAGGGT
>OKVE01000927.1_pt1 | contig 10223 bp, 7 predicted proteins | sample 1604781 | NCBI WGS metagenome assembly OKVE01 (sample SAMN01760918, study PRJEB22395) | human gut metagenome
CCTACGATGTTGTTGTAGGGGTGAAGGCCGGCTTGGAAGCCGGTATAGAGAGTGACACTTCCGCAGAAAACCAGAGGGAACTGATAAACATGAAGTATATCAGTCTCTTGCCGGAACATCTTTCTGCGACGGGTGAGAACGGTTTTTTCCAGGATTCTGTCTATAATGAGAAGAGCGGAAAGTATGTGCCTGTTTCTTTCAATTCAATGGTGGTCAGCGTAGATACGCAGTCTGCTGCTTGGAGTCAGGTAACATTTACCCTATTGAATTTAGCGCATATTTGTATTTGCGTTTGGGCGATTATACTTTTTGTCCGTCTGGTGGTTTCCATTAATAAGTCCGATATATTTAATTGGAGGAATGTCCGTCGCCTGCGTTTTCTGGGGCTGGCATTAATCATCAGTTTCTGTACGGAGGTTCTTCCGGCTTATCTCGCTTATAGGAATGTGGGGGAAGTCTTTTCTGTTCGCGGTTATGAGTTAGGCCTTTCGGATATGGTGAATACCACGACACTGGTATTGGGAATTTCTACCTTGATTGTGGCCGAGGTGTTTGCTATCGGCCTGAAGATGAAAGAAGAGCAGGAGTTGACTATTTAACCTGATATTGAGGAAAAGAAGATGATTATAGTAAACCTTGACATAATGATGGCCCGAAGAAAAATATCTTTGGGAGAGCTGGCGGAGAAGATTGATATTACACCGGCAAACCTTTCTATTCTGAAGACCGGTAAAGCGAAAGCCATTCGTTTTTCTACGTTAGAGGCAATCTGCAGGGCGCTGGACTGCCAACCGGGGGACATATTGGAATATGTGGAGGGAGAGGAAAAGTGATTGGACATAGGCAGAAGAACAAAAGGGCAAACCTGTGATTTCCTTACACCTATTTATATATAGAATGTGGCCTTCTGTTCTTCTGTCCGGGAGATTGCAGGTTGCTCAGGCATTAGCATTTTTTGCCTTGAACGCCAGCGCATACATCCGCATCTGCTTCACCATGGAAAGCAATCCGTTGCTGCGTGTGGGCGAGAGATGCTCTTTCAATCCTATCTTGTCTATAAAGTAAAGGTCTGCATCCAGAATCTCGTCCGGGGTATGTCCGGAAAGTACTTTGATGAGAAGCGAAATAATCCCTTTCACTATTAGCGCATCGCTTTCGGCTTGGAAAATGATCCTGCCGTCCTTCTCATCCGCTTGCAGCCAAACGCGGCTTTGGCAGCCTTCAATCAGATTTTGCTCTGTCTTGTATTTATCATCAAGCGGTTCCTGTTCATTTCCTAAATCGATGAGGAGCTGATAGCGGTCCATCCAATCGTCGAAATCACTGAATTCGGCAATTACTTCATCTTGTACTTCATTGATACTCATAATAATTTATCTTTAGTATTTATTTCTCTTTATAGATAACTTCCATAATGGTCTGGCCCACCGCTTTCAGGGTGTTGCGGTCGATTCCGTCCATATCATCCTTCAAGGTGTGCCAGTTTTCGTAAAATCCGGTTTCCTCGCTGCATTGGATGATGTCGATAGTGGGAATACGTGCACTGCGGTTAACAAAAAGGTGGTCGTCCGTTACGGTGCTCCCTCTTTCTTTTACGAAATACCGTCCGTAACCCAGGTTGTTGGCTGTGTTCCATACTTTCCGGTTGATGCCTTTGGCAAATTCTTCGGAATAGCCTTCGTAGAGGAAAGTGGCGTCTTTGGCCCCCACCATGTCAAGAAGAATACCAAAACGTGCGTTATATCCTTGCACATGAGGATTCTGGGCCCAATACTGCGAACCAAGAGCCCATTGCTCCTCCTTATGTGTGCCCTCATAAGACTGGTGAGGGCCGTAGTCTTCGGCATCCACCAATACGATATCAATGCCCAGTTCCGGTTGTTGCTTGTGAAGCTGGCGGGCAATTTCGAGCAGTACGCCTACGCCGCTTGCACCGTCGTTGGCGCCGAGGATGGGTGTGTGCCGGTTCTTTTCATCGGGGTCGGCATCTGCCCAGGGGCGGCTGTCCCAGTGCGAGAGAAGCAAGATGCGTTTTTTCGTTTCGGGTTTGTAGCTGCCGATGATGTTGCGGGCTTTCAGCAATGTGCCGTCATAGGCTATTAAATCTACTTGCTGGCTGCATACGGTGGCTCCGAACTGCTCCAGCTTCTTTACGAGATACTCTCCGCAGGCTCTATGCGCTGCCGTATTGGGTACGCGCGGGCCGAAATCCACCTGTGCCTTGACATACTGATAAGCGCTGTCCGCATCAAACTGGGGGACGTTGACTGTGCTTTGGGGCTGTTTGCCTTCGCTGTCCGCGTTGTTTCTGCTTTTATTGCTGCATGCCACCATAGCTACGAACAACAGTAGGAATAGTGGGATAATTGTATAATTCCGTTTCATTCTTTGTGAGTGTTAAAACTTAGTTTCACTTCTTTTTTCCCGACTTCCAGCGTGACCTGTGCGCCGTTGATCATCGGCACATTCATTGTGACGTGTCCCACCGGAAAGCCGAAGCATATGGGGTAATCATATTCTTTTACCAGATCGGCCAGTGCGCCATACAAGTCTTTGCCTAAAGACATATTCTCCTCGTATTCGGTGAACTGTCCGATGATCAGTCCGGACAACTTCTCAAGTATGCCGCCCAGCTTCAGGTTGTACATCATGCGCTCCACTGCATGGGGGCGCTCGCCTATGTCCTCGATGAAGAGTATCGTGCCTTCTGCCGGAATGTCATAAGGTGTGCCTCGCAGACCGTAAAAGACGGATATGTTTCCTCCCCGGAGTATTCCCGTTCCCTCGCCTTTGTGGTTGAGCTTATGGGCAGGGCAGGTGTAGCCGAACGCTGTCTCTTCTTGCAGCTTGTTGCCGAACAGAATATCTTTCAGAGCCAGGGTGCAGAAATCATCTTCCGGTTCTACGGTAAGATGACGCGCCATTGGAGCATGCAGCGAGGCAAAGCCGTTATGTTGGAATACATTATGCAGGGCAGTGATGTCGCTGAAGCCGATGAGCCATTTGGGGTGCTGGCGAAACTTGGTGAAGTCGAGCTTCCCTGCCAGATGCACAGCGCCGTATCCGCCGCGGCTGCAAAGGATGATTTTGGCTTTCTCGTCGTCCATAGCTTCTTGCAGGTCTTTCAGTCGCTGCTGTATGCTTCCTGCATAGGTTCCATGTGCACTTCCTGCATGTTTGGCGATGACCACTTCCAGTCCCCATGACTTCAGCCGTTTCTTGGCCCCTTTCAGGAAGGACTTGTCTATCTTGCTGGAAGGAGAGAGGATTATCACCCGGTCTCCCTCATGCACGTATGGCGGAAAAATGAGGCTGTTCATATTGTATATCTCTGTATTTATGGCAAAAGTACATAATTCACCACAGAGGACACAGTGTTTCACAGAGTTTTTTTCTTTTATATCATATTCAGGCATAAGGACGAAAGAGCAAATATCTGTTGTGTTGCATAATCGGTATCTGTCTGCATGGTTTATGTCCTTATGCTCCTTTATCTCAAAGGAAACGCTGCTCTTTTGTCTCGATTCTGTCAAAATGATATTAAACATAGAAAATAAAATAAGGTGTAACGTTTATTTTCTCGGCATTTTTTTAGATATTTGCTAAAAATCTAACGTTATGGAACCTATTCGGAACTTTGATCAATTGACCTCCCACCTGAAAACCCTGAATAAGAGGAAGCGCATTGCCGTAGTTTGTGCTGATGACCCCAATACTGAATATGCCATATCCCGCGCTTTGGATGAAGGTATTGCGGAGTTTCTGATGATTGGCGATTCGGCTATTCTGGAAAAATATCCTACTCTGAAGAAGTATCCTGAGTATGTGCGGACTTTGCATATCGAGGACAAAGATGAAGCCGCACGCGAAGCGGTGCGCATCGTGCGTGAGGGTGGCGCGGACATTTTGATGAAAGGCATAATCAATACAGACAACCTGCTCCATGCCATTCTCGACAAAGAGAAGGGCCTGCTGCCCAAAGGAAAGATTCTGACGCATCTTGCTGTAATGCAGATTCCCACCTATGATAAACTGCTGTTTTTTTCGGATGCCGCTGTCATTCCCCGGCCCACTCTGCAGCAGCGGATAGAGATGATTTGGTACGCCATTCATACCTGTCGCCATTTTGGTATCGGGCAACCGCGCATCGCCCTTATCCATTGTACGGAGAAAGTGAGCGCCAAGTTTCCCCATTCGTTGGACTACGTCAACATTGTAGAACTGGCCGAAGCCGGCGAATTCGGGAATGTCATTATCGACGGCCCGCTGGACGTAAAGACATCCTGCGAGAAGACGAGCGGTGACATTAAGGGCATCGTGTCTCCCATCAATGGGGAGGCTGATGTATTGATTTTCCCGAATATAGAATCGGGCAATGCCTTTTATAAGGCCGTTTCCCTCTTCTCTCACGCCGATATGGCAGGCTTGCTTCAGGGGCCTGTCTGCCCGGTGGTGCTGCCGTCGCGCAGTGACTCCGGCTTGTCCAAATATTACAGTATCGCCATGGCATGCCTCACCTGCTCCGGTGTTGCAGATGAAGGACACGCCATGACCGTAGGAAACAAATAGCAGATATATAAATGAAAATACTCGTCATCAACCCCGGTTCCACTTCGACCAAGATTGCCGTATACGAGAACGATACTCCCCGTCTGGTGCGTAACATCCGTCATACGGTGGACGAACTGTCCTCTTTCTCACACATCATCGACCAGTTTGAGTTCCGCAAGAACCTGGTGCTGAAAGAGCTGGAGGCTGATAATATTCCTTTTGAGTTTGACGCCATAGTGGGACGCGGCGGACTGCTGAAACCGATACCGGGCGGCGTATATGAGGTGAATGATGCCATGCTGGATGATATTCTGCATGCCATGCGCACCCACGCCTGCAACTTGGGATGCCTCATAGCTTCCGAACTTGCCGCACTGCTTCCCGGTTGTCGTGCGTTCATAGCCGATCCGGGCGTTGTGGATGAGCTGGATGAGATAGCCCGTATCACAGGGTCTCCTCTGATGCCCCGCATCACTATCTGGCATGCGCTGAACCAACGCGCCATTGCCCGCAGATATGCGGCCGCACAGCATGTCAGGTATGAAGACCTGGATCTGATTGTTTGTCACTTGGGCGGTGGCATATCTGTCGGTGTCCATCATCATGGCAAGGCTGTCGACGTCAATAATGCGCTTGACGGCGAAGGACCGTTTTCGCCGGAGCGTGCGGGGACACTTCCGGCAGGACAGTTGATCGACCTTTGTTGCTCCGGCCGCTACACAAAAGACGAACTTAAAAAGCGTATCTCCGGGCGTGCCGGTCTGACGGCCCATTTGGGCACGACAGATGTTCCTGCCATCGTCCGCCGGATAGAAGAGGGGGACAGGCATGCCGGACTGGTACTGGATGCCATGATCTATCAAGTCGCTAAAAGCATCGGCGCGGCTTCAGTTGTGTTGTACGGCAAGATAGACGCCATTCTTCTGACGGGTGGCATGGCACATTCCGATTATATCATTTCCCGGCTGAAAGAACGTATCTCGTTCCTTGCACCGGTGCATGTTTATCCGGGTGAGGACGAAATGGAGGCATTGGCATTGAATGTGCTTGGAGCATTGAGGGGGGAACTGCCGGTACAGGTATACAAATAGATTTATACTGCCCATGATTTGAATGAGATACCTATACCAAATTTATACCCTTCTTTGGTATGCCTTGTTCCACCCTTTGGTACTTGTCCTACCAGCCTAAGGAACACGTTGTACCTACGGCTGGTACATCCCGTACCAACCGTAGGTATTCTCCAAACCCTCCGAGCTTATCTGCATAGCTCCCGGAGCGTAAGGAAACGGGCTCCTTGCCTATCATCATATCTCCTTTTGATCACTTCATAAAAAGAAGGAGCAAAGTCCCCCCGACTTTGCTCCTTACAATCTTTTTACCGTAATAACTAATACAAAGAAAACGTCATTAATCAAAGAATATACCTTTGTATCATTTAGAAGTTATTCCCTCCGGCATCCCACCAAAGGCGCGTGCCACCGTTGTCTGCACCGCCCAGCTTGCTGACTAAGGCGTCATATAGAGCTTTGTTGTCCGTCTTGTAGTCTTGGTTGAAAAAGACACGGCGAATCATATCGTCGGTGCTGATGGTGTTGCCGCTGTTGTTCACTGCGACCTTGATGAGCCGGGGATAACCGGTGCGGCGTTGTTCCGCCCATGCTTCACAACCTTCCGGATAGATAGCCAGCCACTTTTGGGTGATGATTCTTTCCAGTTTCAGTTCCAGTGGGGCGCTTTCATCCCATTTCGGAGTGATGCTTGTCGGTGCGTCCGCATCGAATTTCTTATCGAATGCGTCTACATAAGCCGCCGGAGTTTCTTCGCTTTCCAGATATTCACTGACGCCGCTGGCATCCCATTGTGCGAAAGAGACGGTGATGCCCTGCTTATAGCAGTTCTCTACATTCTCGGACGTGTAATTTCTCAGGGCTGCTTCTGCACGCAGGAACCATACTTCGGCAGCACTCATGACGATGATTTTACTGCCGGTTGTGATGGCGGTCTGAGAGTGGGTGGAGTAGCGGTTGTCGGCTACGCCTGTTCCCTGGCGGACGCCTTTGTATTCACCTTCGATGCTGTTTAGCTGTTTCACACCGGCAACTTCCTTAATAATGTTTCCCTCTTTGTCCCTGCCGTCTTGTGCGAGGTTGAAGTAGGATTTGATGCGGGGGTCGTTATAGCCTTTCAGGTACGACTCCAAACTTGCATTCATATATACTTCGCTCCAGCCGGCAACACCACCCAGCGGGTTGCGGATGCCGTATTGCCCCACTGTTTCGTTAGCAGTTTCCAGTACGCCGCCGTTCTTGGAGTCCAAAGCTGCCTTGGCTTGTTCTTCTGCCAGCGCGGGAGCCACATTGGATACACGCATGGCAAGACGCAAGCGCAGGGAGTTGGCAAATTTCAGCCATTGTGCGGGAGTGCGTTTGCCTTCAGGCATCATGAAGTCGGCACTTTCAAAAGACACGCCGCCCTTATAGTCTTTCAATATATTCACCGCTGTGGCGAGGTCTTCAAAGAAACGTTTGTAAACTTCTTCTTGTGACTGTGGCTTTTGGGCGGCGGTTCCGAATCCGTCGTAAAGGATTGGACCGTAATAGTCGCTTACCCGGTGAAGGGTTGCCACTTTAAGGATTTTGGTAATGGCGTGGTATAGAGGCCATTCCTTTTCTGTGTTCAGCTTCTCGGCATCGGCGATGGAAGGCATGACATATCCGTAGGTGTACACCCACATGGCACTTGTCCAACCGTTATTCAGGTTGTAGGTGGAGTTGTTTGCATTGAACGCGCCGTTCATGTCGTGGAAATATCCGCAGAACATATCGGCAGCCAAGTTCTGTATGATTTGATATTGCCAGTCGGTTCCGTTTACACCGGTCTGGTAGATGATGCCTTTCTGAATGGTGGAGAAAGGGACGAGGTTGGTTTGATTGTCGTACTTCTGTAATTCGTCTGTATAGGCTCCGTCGGTGCTGTTGAAGTCGGTAAAGTTATCGGTACAGGATGAGAAACTCAGGAGTCCGCCGAGGAGTAATGCGGTTGTATATTTTATCTTATTCATATCGTTCGGGTATTTAGAAAGTGAATTTAATGTTGAATCCGATGTTTCTTGTTGAAGGCATGCCGAAGGTGTCCAGACCTTGGTTGTCATTGCCCACTGACATTGTTGCATCCGGATCGAACGGGGCGTCTTTGTAAATGAAGAACAGGTTGCGTGCCACCAACGAAAGGTCTACGCCTTTGATGAATCCGGTCTTTTCGAGCATCCGTTGCGGGAAGGAATAACCCAATGAGACTTCACGCAGGCGGATGTTCGTTCCGTCGTAGCGGTAAAATTCGGTTGTGCCGTTGCCGCGGTCGCCCACCATTTGATAGAACTTCTGCACATCGCTGATCTTGTGTCCTTCCAGCATATAATGACCTGCGTTGCGGGCGTCACCGGTTGCTTTGCTTACCCCTGCATAGTCCAGTCCGGCTTGTGTCAGTGAAATAACGTCGCCGCCTACGCGTGTGTCAATCAGGAAGTAAAGGGAGAAGCCTTTGTAGGTCAGAGTGTTGCTCCACCCCAGCGTCCAGTCGGGATTGAAATTACCGATCTTGGCGGCCTTGTCCGTAGTGACCTGTGGCAGTCCGGCCTTTGCATTGGGTTTGCCGTCTTTGTCTGTTTCGGGTTCCAGCAGGATTTTGCCGCTTTCGTCGCGTACAAATACGTTGCCGTAAATATCGCCCAGCGAACCGCCTTCTACGACCATCATCTTATAAGGCATGCTTACGTTGCCCGATGCGTATTGGAAGTTGGGTGTGCCACCCAGGGAAACAATCTTATTCTTGTTGGTGGCGAAGTTGAACTGTGTTTTCCAACGGAAGTCATCGTTCATCAACGGAGTTGCGCCTAAAGTGATTTCAACGCCTGTGTTGCGGATTTTACCTGCATTTATCCAGCGGTAAGGACGTTGCTCGGCTGTGGTGTTGACGCGAATCAACTGGTTCTTGGTATCGGTGCGGTAGAACGTGAAATCAAAGTCCAAACGGCTGTTGAAGAATTTCCATTCGGTACCTACTTCGATGGAGTTACTGATTTCCGGTTTCAGGTCTTCCGCAAAGTAATAGTCGATAGGCTGCACCACACCGCCTGCCGTAATAGTCTGTGCCGGACTGGTGATGCCGATAGGAAGGTCGTTACCTACTTGTGCCCAGGAAGCGCGCACTTTGCCGAAGCTGATCCATTCCGGCAGGTTGAGAGTCTTGTTGATAATCCATGAAAGGCCGACTGACGGATAGAAGAATCCGGAAGTTTCACTCTTGGTATTGGCAAGCGTGGAGGACCAGTCGTTGCGTGCGGTAACATCCAGGTAGATACTCTCTTTCCAACCGATCTGAGCCGTTGCGAATAAGGATTGGATGGTACGCCTTTGGTTGGCTGTCTCATCAATGAATGAAGTGCCTGCACCGCCCAGGTTCATGTTGGGGACTGTGAATACATTGGCTTTGTATAAACCGGACTTACCGGAATCAAGGCTTAAGGAATTCACTTTTGTGGTATTGATGCTGCTGCCTATGGCTGCATTCAAAGTCCAGTCATTCCATGTCTTGTTGAACATAGCCATAACGTCACCGTAAATCATGAAATCCTGACGGTTCATTTTGATGTAACGTCCGTTTTGATGTGCCACATCGGCTGCTGTGCCGGCATACATCTTCTGTTCGTAATTGTCATTGATATAGTCCACGTTGCCACGAGCCTGAATGCTGAACCAGTCGTTTATTTTCAGGTTGGCGCTTAATGCGGCCAATGTGCGGAAACGCTTGTCATTGCTGGTAACCCTGTTGGTCAGCCAATAAGGGTTCTGGTTGAACCCGTTGATGTCCGTATACCAGTTTTGCAAGGGCATGGCTCTATTTTCATCATATTTTTCGAATCCGTTGTTGTCACGATAGGCGCTGAGGTCTTCGCCGCGCGGGAAAGTGTACAACCCTACCAATGGGTTCATGTAGTAACCACCGGAAGTGGGACGGTTCTTGATTTTCTGAGTCATCAGGTTTACGTTGGCGTCCAAGGTCAGGCGGTCATTGAACAGAGAAGCCGTTTCGCGGAAAGTGATATTGTGCTTTTGCAGCTTATTCACATCGACTATGCCTTTGGCGGTCGTGTTGGCGTATGAGAAGTAGGTTTGCATTTTCTCTTTGCCTGTCATGATAGATAATGAGTTGGTTGCGGTAACTCCATTGCTGAAATAGTCGTCTACATTATTGTAGGCCTTCAAATTCTTATCTTCGGTTCCCCAACTGGTTGCACCGTATCTGTCTTGGAATTCGGGCAGGCAGATGGCATGGTCTACGGTGAGGTTGGAGTTGAATACGATGCGCTGCATACCGGCTTTTCCTTTTTTGGTAGTAATCAGGATTACACCGTTGGCGGCTTGAGACCCGTAGAGGGCTGCTGCGGAAGCGCCTTTCAAGATGCTCATGCTTTCAATATCGTCCGGGTTTAAGTTGGAAATACCGTCGCCGGAGTCGCGGTTGCCGGCGTCGTTGTTGCCACCCATGGCGGAGTACGCCTGTTCGGCCACGCTGTTCAGCATGGGTACACCGTCGATGACGTATAGCGGTTGGTTGTTTCCGTCGGCGTTGGCAGAACGGATACCGCGGATGGAAACTTTGGCAGAGCC
>OKVE01000931.1_pt1 | contig 10202 bp, 8 predicted proteins | sample 1604781 | NCBI WGS metagenome assembly OKVE01 (sample SAMN01760918, study PRJEB22395) | human gut metagenome
ACTTTGTGCACTTTCTTTTGGTGCATAAAGGCTATCCGCAGGCGCTTATGGCAAATGAGGTGCAGGTACAGCTGAACGGTACAAAGAAACGCTGTGATACAGTGCTCTATCGACGCGACCTTACCGCCCGGATGATTGTGGAATACAAGGCGCCTGAAATAGAAATCACCCAAAAGGTTTTCGACCAGATTACCCGCTACAACATGGTGCTGAAAGTGGATTATCTGATTGTCAGCAACGGGCTTCAGCATTATTGTTGCCGCATAGATTACGAGCACAACAGCTATACTTTTCTGCAGGATATACCCGAGTATCAAAACTTATAGGAGGAGCCACCAATAGCCCCCTTGCCTCTCTCATCTCATCGCATCATATACCATGCGTGATATGCGGGCGATGATGTTCGCATTGTCCTCATCCGTCTCGTATGAGTCCATGACGAAGGCGGCAATGTAGTATTTCCGGCCGTCGGGAAGGATAACGAGGCCGGCATCATTATCTGCAGTTTTCATACCGTCGGCATTGCGGTCGGAAGAGCCGGTCTTGTGTCCTACCACGGTTTTGGCTGGCAACATACCTTTCAGTTTGTTGGCACCGGTTTCAGTATCTATCATGGTCTGCCACAAGAAGTCTTTCAGCTCCTTGTTGGAGAACAACTCTTTTTCATCAGCCGTTCTCAGTAGTCGGACCATAGCGGAAGGAGTACTCCAGTTGCGGTATACAGCCTCGAAGCTGGAGTGCATGCCGTCTTCTGTTTCCGAGAGGTTGAAGGAGTCGATACTCAACCGGTGGATATAGTCGTTGATATGTTTGATGCCTCCTGCATATTCTATCAAGATGTCGCAGGCATTGTTGTCGCTTTGGGAAATGCTGTATTGCATCAGTTCCCTAAGCGTAATCGTGAAATCCTGGTCGGGAAACTTCTTCCGCAGGGGGCTGTAGGTATTGGGCGGCATTTGGGATGCCTTTATGGAAACAATGCTGTCCAGACTGATGCTTTGCTTATCCATCTTGTCCAGTACGGCCAGTGCCACATGGAATTTGAATACACTGAGCAAGGGGAAGTGTACATGGTCGTTATACCGGAGCATGTCTCCTTTGTCTGTCCATACGGCTATACCAACGGTGGCTTTCTTGCCATTGAGCAGACTGTCAATCCGGTTTTCAAGTTCAGACATTTGCTGCGCCCGGACGACGGTAGCTATACAAGTGAATAAGGTAAGTATGGCGATGAAATATGCTTTCATAACTTCAATTTCTTTAAGAGGCAATTCGCACGCAAAGATACAACTTTTAGCAGCAAGTTGCTAAAATGAGTTATGGATTATGGGCTATAAGTGTGATAGCTTATAACCCATAATCCATAACTTGTAGCTCATCCTCCCTATTGTTTCTTACTGAACTTCTCCTGCAACTTCTGCATCAATTCGTAGAAATTAGGAATATAGACCGTGGCAAGCAAGGTATTCAGTGCCATACCGAACACTACGGCGGCTCCCAGTGCAATACGGCTTCCCGCCCCTGCTCCGGTTGCAAAAAGCAGCGGCATAACCCCGAATACGAATGCAAGCGATGTCATCAGAATAGGTCGCAGGCGGATATGTCCGGCCTGGAATGCCGCATCGCGGATTGAATTGCCTTGTGCACGAAAGTCACGTGCAAACTCCACAATCAGAATACCGTTTTTTGGCAGACAAGGCGACAAGCAGAATGATTCCAATTTGTGTGTAGATGCTGACCGGAGTCCCCATGACATAGCATCCCAGCATGGCACCGAGCAGTGCAACCGGAAGTCCCATTACGGCAGCTACCGGACTGGTCCAGCTTTCGTATTGTGCGGCGAGTACAAGGAAGGCAACCAGCAGTGCCATGACGAATACGACAGTCGTCGTGGTTCCCGCCTGCGTCTCCTGATAGGCTACCGAAGTCCATTCATAGCCGAACTCGTCTCCGAGATGCTCTTTGATTAGACTTTCCATTTGCCGGATACCCTCTCCCGAACTACTGCCCGGAGCCACATTGCAGGTCACGGCTGCTGTGGAGTACATGTTATATCTGTTTATCTGGTCCATGCCTAACTGCTCTTCCACCCGGGTGAAGGAAGAGAAAGGTACCATTTCTCCCGATGCATTGGGAACGCTCAATTTCAGAACATCGTCGATGACACGCTGGGCACGGTCGCCCGCCCCCAATTTCACTTGGTAGATGTGTCCGAACTGTACATAGTCGTTGACGTAGGCCTCCCCCATATAGTAACCCAAGGCGGTGAATACACTGTTCAGCGGGATACCCATCAACTGTACCTTGTCGCGGTCTATATTCAAAAAATATTGCGGTACATTGGCTTGGTACTGGCTGCTGACCGATGCCAGTGCCGGATAATTGCGGTAATGCTCCATCAAGGTCTCTACAGCACGCTGCATCTCGGTGGCGCCGAGGTTGTGGCGGTCTTCCAATTGGAGTTGCAGGCCTCCGGTAGCTCCCAGTCCGGGGATGGCAGGCGGGACCATGGCAAATATCTCTGCTTCCTGGATGCCATATACTTCCATATTGAAGCGCTGTACTACGGCTTCAGCCGTATGTTCCTTTCCCTTGCGTTCATTCCAGTTTTTCAGTACGATGAAGTAAGTGGCCGCATTGCTTTGCTCTCCACCTCCCATCACGGAGAAGCCGGATATGCCGATGTAGTCCTTTATTTCGGGGTAAGAATCGAGAATCTTATTTATCTGCTTTCCTACGGCTTGGGTGCGCTCCAGGCTCGATGCAGGGGGAAGTTGTACCACTGCGAGGAAATAGCCGTCATCTTCTTCCGGAACAAATGTGGACGGCCATTTGACAAACAGCAGGACAGCAATCAATGTGAAAACCGCATATGAAACGATGGAAGCGACAGGGCGTTGGAGCAGGTACTCCACTATCCGGTCGTAGACTCCTTGTGTCTTGTCGTACAGATGGTTGAACCCCCGATATAGGGGATTTTTGGAAGGCCGGGTAGGTTGCAGCATCAAGGCACAGAGTGCCGGAGTAAGGGTCAGTGAGTTGAATCCGCTAAGTACGGTGCTGGCTGCAATGGTCAAGGCAAACTGTTTATACAGTTGTCCTGATATGCCGCTGACGAGTGTTGTCGGGATAAATACGGCAAGCAGCACCAGCACTACCCCGACAATGGGTCCGGTAATCTCTCCCATCGCTTCGGTCACAGCCTGGCGGGAGGTGTAGCGCCCCGTGTCCAGCAGACGCGTGGAGTTCTCCACCACCACAATGGCATCATCCACCACGATGGCCACGGCAAGTATCAGTCCGAATAGTGTCAGCGTATTGATGGAGAAGCCGAACAAGGACATGACGGCCAGTGTGCCGATGAGTGATACCGGAATAGTGATGCAGGGAATGACGACCGCCCGCCAGTTCTGCAGGAACAGGAAGATGACGAGAACTACCAGCAGGGTTGTTTCAAGGAACGTCACCATCACTTCGTCTATGGAAGCATGAATGACATCCGTAGTGTCCAGGGTTACATTGTATTGTATGCCTGCAGGGAAATTTTGCGAGAGTTCCTGTATTTTTGCCTTTACTCCTTTGGAAACGTCCAGCGAGTTGCTGCCAGGTTGCTGATAGATAGCGATGGCAGCGGTGGGTTTCCCGTCCAGTTGGGATACTACGCTGTAAGAGGCCGAGCCCAGGTCGATATGCGCCACGTCGCGCAGACGGAGTATCTTCCCTCCGGTTTCGGTACGCAGGATAATGTTGCCGAACTCTTCGGGTGAGGTAAGGCGCCCTTTTACGGTCAGGCTGTATTGATAGGCATTTTTATTGTCTGTGCCGATGGGTTGCCCTACGTTACCTGCGCTGACCTCCACATTCTGTGATTGGATAGCTTGGTATACATCGGCCGGCGAAAGATAGCGGATGCGCATGGCGGCAGGGTCGAGCCAGATACGCATGGAGTAGTCCCCTGCTCCCATCACATTGACGGCGCCTACACCGGGCACGCGTGTTAACTGGTCTACGAGATTCAGCTTGGCATAGTTGCTGAGGTAAAGTCCGTCGTAGTCTTTGCTGTCCGACGTCATCGTGAGGAACATCACGATGTTCGATGACTGTTTCTGTACAGTGACGCCTTGCACCACAACGGGAGTAGGTAGTGACGACTGGGCCACGCTTACCCGGTTCTGGACCTGCACGGTAGCCATATCAATGTCTGTGCCTACGGCAAAAGTAATGGTAAGAGAGTAAGCGCCCGATGAGCTGGAGTTGGAGGACATGTAAAGCATTCCGTCCACTCCGTTGACTTGCTGCTCGATGGGGATGCCGACGGTTTGTGCCACCGTCTGCGCATTGGCTCCGGGATATACGGCACTGACTTGCACGGTGGGTGGTGTGATGTCCGGATATTGGGCAATGGGCAGGATGCCCAGTGTGACCAGTCCTGCTACGACGATGAGCAGCGCCAATACGGTAGCAAAGATAGGACGGTCTATGAAGAATTTTGAAAACATAGGCTTTGGTATTAATCAATTCATATTAGTTGTCAATAGGATGTATTTTCATTCCATCCCTTACCTTCATCAGTGCTTTGGTGACGTAGCGCTCCCGGGGAGTGATGCCTGCCCTTATCTGGCGCAGGCTGTCCCCTATCAGTTGTCCGGTTTCTATATGGCGGTAGCGCACTATATTCGAATCGTTGACTACGTATATGTATTTCCCCAACTGGTCGGTGCCGATGGAGGCATCCGGCAGCAGGATGGCCTGCTGTTGCTCTCCGTAGGGCAAGGTGATGCTGACGTAGAGGCCGCTTTTCAACAGTCCTTTAGGGTTGTCGAGACGGGCGCGGATGTTCAAAGTTCCGGTGTTCAAGTCTACGTTGGGCGAAAGATAGTCCAGCTGTGCGGGATAAGTGAGGAGTCCGTCTTTACCCAGGCTGACACTCACTTGCCGGGGGATACTGTCTCCCTGCTGCATCAGCATGGAGAGCCATTGGTTGTCTGCCACATTGAAGTAGGTGTACAAATGGTCGTCTTTGTAGATGGTTGCCAATGTGACGGGCTGCACGCTGCCGCCTACATAGCCTCCGGCATCCACCAGGTTACGGCTTACGGTGCCGTCGAAGGGAGCACGGACGGTGCAGTAGCTCAGATTGGTGCGTGCTGTGTTCAGGGCTGCTTCCGCATTGCTCACTGCAGCCTGCGAAGTTGCCACGTTGGATTGTGCTTGCAGCACTTGTATACGGCTTACAGCATCGCTTTTCACGGCTTCCTGCATACGTGTGTAGTTGTTTTGGGCGTATTCCAGGTTGGCGCGGGCAGTGTTGAGTTCTGCTTCTGCCTGCCGCACATTATCTTGATAGACTGTCGGTTCGATGACAAAAAGTACTTGTCCCTGGCGTACCCGGCTGCCGGGAGCGTAAGCGATGGTCTGTAAGGTTCCGCTGACTCTGCCTACCAGGTCTACGGTCTTTTCAGAAGTCAGGTAGCCCGGATATTCTTTCGTCAGCGTAATGTTCTGCACTGTCGGACGGGCCACGCTTATCTCGGGAACGGGCATCGTTTGTGCCGTTTCTTTCCTTCCCCCGCATCCCGTTGCCAGCAATGGCAGGATGAGCAGGGTGATGTACATTTGATTTTTCATATACGGTTCGGTTTAGTTTATATTCTTATTTCTGATTCATTTCATATCCACCTCCCAATGCCTGGTATAAGGCTATCAGATGCAGCAAGGAGCTGCCTTGTGCCTGCACCAGCTGATTTTCGTATGTCAGGAGTGAGCGTAGTGCGTCCAGTACGTTCTGGAAGGGAGTAAGTCCTTGTTTGTACAAATCGAGGGAGAGTTTCAGAGTTTCTTCTCCCTGGTTGCATACTTCGCGCATGGCAACAATCTGTTGGATGGAGTTGCGATAGGAGTTCATGGCATTATCCGTTTCCTGCACGGCGGTAAGCACTGTCTGGTTGAACTGGTGAATGGATTCATCGAGCTGGGCACGTGCCAGACGGGTGGCATTCACCAGTTTGGTACCGCTGAATAAGGTCCAGCTGATGCTTGGAGCAATTTCAAACGTCATACTGTTCCGTTTAGTCAAGTCCTTCAAGTCATGGGAGGAATAGCCGATGGAACCTTTTAGGAACACTTGCGGCAGCCAGTCACTTTGAGATGCGCCGAGTGTTGCCGCCTGCGCGTTGACTTGGCGTTCGGCTTGCCGTATATCGGGGCGGCGGAGCAGCAGGTCGGCAGGAACACCGATGCCTATGGGTTCCATATAGTCGGGCAGTTTGCCGGGCTCCTCCAATATGGGGCGGATATGCTGGGGGTAAGTACCGAGTAAGATTGCGAGCGTCGTGATGTATTGGTTGATGCCTGCCTCCAGTTGTGGGATGGAGGCTTTGGTACTGTAATATACGGATTTGGCTTGTGAAACGTCCAGTTTGGACACCAGCCCGGTTTTGTAGCGTACTTCGGTAATGTTAAGTACGGCTGCCTGGGTATGGCAATTGTGGGTCACTACACTTAGCTCTTGCTGCAGTTCGCGGAGTCCGATGTAGGCAGAAGCTATCTGGGCACAGAGGGATACCATGACAGAGGTATATTCCTCCTTGCTTGCCATGAAGGTTTCCCGCTGTGCCTTTACCCGTTGGCGGATACTTCCGAATACGTCCAGCTCCCAACTGGCGTTGAGCGAGGCGCTGTATGCACCGGTAATGGATTGCGGAAGTGCGTTGACATTGCCGCTGCTTTGCTGCCGTGCCCATCCTCCGTCCAATGAGATGGAAGGGAAAAAGCCGCCGCGTTCTATCCGCAGGTTGGCTTTGGCCATATCCATACGGTCCATGGCAGAAAGTACGGAATAGTTTTGAGTGGAGGCTACTGTAATCAGTGAATCCAGCATCGGGTCATCGAATGCTTTCCACCACTTGTCGTCAATGGGTGGTATCTGTCCGCTGAACAGATTGTCATCTCCGGGAATGGCATGGGAGACGTCCCTTCCCCAGCCTTGTGGGAGTGGCTTCTCAAGATAGCGGTTGGCTTTCTGTGCTATAGCCGCAGGACATAGGCATAATATGAGCAACGCAGTGCTCCAAACTTTTATATTCATAAATAAAGGTTTAGGTGGTTATCTTTTTATGGGATTGATAACAACCTAAACCTTTATTTGTTTATGAGTATTTACTCGGTATACCCGAGTATCTTAGAAGGCATACCCGAAACCCACATTCAAGTAGATGGGATACATGGCAAAGGTAATTGTATTGAAATCTTTCTTGAAAATATCATTCAATCCCCATGTAAGGTCGGCAAATACACTCAGATGTTTGAAGGCACGCCAGTCTACACCAGCTTGCACGCCCCAGGCAAACTTGCGCAAATCATCCGAAAAGTCGTAAGTGGCAATGGCACCGTCGGAGAAGTTGACTTTCTTTCCGGTAGGATTACCTTCACGCAGATAACCTTCATATACATATCCGGAGAATTCCTCATCCATCAGGTAGGATACATATGCACCTGCTTTGGCTCGCAATCGTGAGTTGATTTTATATGCTCCAAGTACGGGGACAGTAATGTAGGCATTGCGTACTTTGGTTTTTACTCCTCCCGTCCAGTTACCTTTCAAGCGGTTACCGTCATTTCCTATGATTTCCATGCCATAGTTCTTTACTGTCGCTTTGGTAATCATATTTTTGGTTTCCAGTCTTACCCCGGTTATTACTCCCCATTTTTTAGTTTTTCCTAACCACTTGATGGCATTTCCTTCCAGCATAAGAGCTAAAGTAGGATTGTAGGTATCGATACTCCGTATTTCTACGGGTAATGGAAGCGGGGAAGTACCACCGATGCTGACACCGGCCCTTATCTCATATTCCCATCCGTGCAGGGCAGCGTTTATAAGCGTACGATTCTGATTCTCTTGAGCGTATAGGGCGGTTTGCATGTAAACTGCCAATGCGATAAATGCTACTATTTTCTTTATCATGTTGTATTCCAATTCTACAGGGTTCTTATTCGAAAATCAGTTCCACATCATCCACTAAAAGGGTACTTCCGGGCGCACCCTCGAAAGTTGCACCGTTCTTGCTGGATGCAAAAATGATACTTAGTTTATATTTTCCTTTTGCCAGTTTGGTTTCATCTATTTCTTTTCCATATCTCTGATAGTCAAAAGGAATGTCGAAAGCTTCCCAATCATCGGTTTCGTGGGGATTGGATATTAGAGCTAAAGCTACCATACTGGGATGTTCATAGTTCTGGTTTGGCAGATTTCCATCCAATATTACTTCCGTAACTTCTCCTGCTTCGTTGTAACTTTCGCCTTCATAAAAGATTGCATAGATGTTCATCACATCTTTACGGTCGGTGTATCCACCGTTTTCATAAAAACGTTCACCGGCTTTGTACTTGTACCAACCTTTTAGACGTGAGGGCTTATAACAGAAAGGAGTGCCGAAATGTGTGGCTTTCAATGGGCTGGTGAGAGCATTCGTCATATCAAACTCACCGATAAACAAATTTCCAGCAGCTATCGGCATACCTACCATTGCTCCCAGAGAGCCGGTAAGCCGAGTTTCTAATTTGGCACACTTTCCGTTTTTACCATTGTCATATTGTGACGTAGGGTAATTTTCAGTAGCTGATGAACTGGCTGCCCAGTTGAATCCTTCATTTCCACTGGCCCATGTCAGTTCCAATCCGTCTTGTTCTTCATAGAACTCCTGATATTTGTATTTGGGGTTAATTCCATTGATAAGTCGTATGTCTTCAAAATGGAATTCATTTGGGATGTCTGATACCGATTGTTCGCGTACACCGATGGAATATACTCGCTGCCAAGCCTTGTTCTCGGAAGTTACGGTATACTTTACCCTTTTTCCGTCAGAGAAATCGTGTTCACTACCACTTTCCGGACTAATGGTAGCGCCCGGCGTCAACTCAAACAGGGGGGATAGTTTGTTTAAAGGAGTGCCCTCTTTTACTTTTACTAATATGGGGTAGGCCTGCAGATTATCATTGTAAGACGGATTTAAATTGAAACGAGCGCTTGCCAGTACATCTTCTTCAAAAGAGATGCCTGTTATATCAGCTTCAGCATTGGGTGCTTCATCTTTTATGCACGATGCCATCAATATTCCGAAAAGTGAATAGAGTATGAATAATTTGTTTAGTCTCATGCTTTTTAATTTAATTCTATTAATTTTTCAAGCAACAAAACTACTTCTTTTTTCTCTAATAGCAGGTTTTTATGAGCTTATTTAACAAAAAAACGGCAATAGGTGCTTTACTATTGCCGTTTTATATATAGAAAATGTTCTATTTTTAATTATCTGAGCCGATATGTACGATTTTTCTTTTGGCTCTTACTGGCTTTTCCTTTACAACTTCCACTTTCTGTTCGGGAGTTATACCTGCTAATTCCGGGTCAATCATGATACGGCCACAATATTCGCAAACGATAATTTTCTTGCGTGAGCGGATGTCCAATTGTCTCTGGGGCGGAATCTTGTTGAAGCAACCACCGCAAGCATCACGCTGTACGTATACAATACCCAGTCCATTGCGTGAATTCTTACGGATACGTTTGAAGGACTGAAGCAGACGGGGTTCAATCTTTGTTTCCAGTTCTTTGGCTTTGTCTCTCAGCTTCTCTTCCTCTTGTTTGGTCTCGGAGATGATTTCGTCCAGTTCGCTCTTCTTTACGTCGAGGTCTTTTTGTCTTTCTTCCAGAGCAGCAGTGCTTTCTGCTACTTCTTGAGATTTTTCTTCCTCTTGTGCGGCAAATTCCTTGATACGCTTTTCGCAGAGTTCGATTTCCAATGTCTGGAATTCGATTTCCTTGCTTAAAGCATCGTATTCGCGATTGTTGCGAACGTTATCCAATTGTTCACTGTATTTTTTGATCGCTTCTTCGGCTTTCTTGATGTCCATTTTCCGAGTGGAAGAGGTTTAGTCAATGCATCATAAAACGCTAGCTCATCTGCTGTAAGACATCGCTAATCCTAGTCCCGTACCTCCGGACTTCGTCGTGAAATTAGGCTCGGAAATTCGATCCCGGATACTTTCCGATATCCCACAACCGTTATCTTTAACAAGCAATATGATCTTGCCTAACACCGTTTTCAGTCGTACCAACACGTGCCCTTCCCGTCCTTCCGGGATACTCTGCTCCGCATTCTTTAATAAATTCACGATCACCCGGTTCACTTGATCTCGATCACCAT
>OKVE01000932.1_pt1 | contig 10198 bp, 6 predicted proteins | sample 1604781 | NCBI WGS metagenome assembly OKVE01 (sample SAMN01760918, study PRJEB22395) | human gut metagenome
GAAGCATCATCAAATTTTATACTCTGGCGCACTGAGTGATAATCATCTTTAATCATGTTGCTTATCAAGTCAGTCTTGCTGTATACAGGATATCTCTCACGCTCATACTTTGGAGCTGACACCCGTATACACGACAACGGGCAGACCACACTATGGGTTAAACCGGAAAAAGCGATACCAGGAAGTGATTTCGAGAAAAACGGTAATCTCAAAGAATATTGCCGTGCCGACGAGTTCTCAAAAGAACTTACAGGCTATAGTTTCGGTGTCATGCCTTGGGTTGTATATGGTGAGATGAGCACTGACGGTATCAACGGCACCGAGAATGATAACCAGAATGTAAAGGTTTACGCAACAATAGACGGTGATAACTTCAAGGTATCCGGTCTAAAACCAGGAAGCAACGTACGCGTTTACTCTTCAAATGGCTCTGCAGTATTCGAGAAGAAAGCCGGGGACAGCGAGATGATCATTCCTGCCGGCGCATGGACCAAAGGTATTTATGTCATATCCGCCGACGATCAGTCAATAAAAGTGACAAAATAAACACTGCAATAGAAAAAGCAATAAAATAATAATATTTCAACAAGCATCAGATGAACAGGCTAATAAGATTATCGCTAGTCATCTGCCTGCTTAATTTCTTCTGGATGCCGGTACATTCAGTACCGGCATATCCGGGAGAAATTTCTTATAAGCAGCCTGATGGCACAATAGTTAAATACAGACTTAAAGGCGATGAACACAGACACTGGATGGAAACTCCAGAGGGCTATTTGCTGAAACGCGCTGACAACGGATTTATCATGTATGCAGAACAGGACGGTAAAAGCATCAAAGCCTCCTCACTTCCTTACCATGGCAACGATACTGCGGCAAAAAGTAAGATGCGCTTGCTCCGTCACAACGACTTAGGCACCGCTGAATTGACAGTAGGCGATCCGACACTATCCACCGGCAGCACATTTCCCACAACCGGAAAACGCAAGTTGCTCATGCTTCTTGTAAACTTTGCCGACACAGAACCCGTCATACCGGCATCGGAATTCGAGCAGATGATGAATGCAGAGAATTACGAAGGAACGGGCAGTTTCCGTGATTTCTTCCTCCAAAATTCATACGGACAGCTTGACATAGAGACCACCGTAGTCGGGTGGATTCAGCTCCCATCCAATAAATACATGTACAGCACTGAAGACATGACGCGTCTTATATCCGATGCCCTTAATGCCATAGGTGACGACATAGACTTCACACAATTCGACAACAACGGTGACGGAGTGCTAGACGGTCTGTCCATCATACATCAAGGCACCGGAGCCGAAGTCACAGGAAGTTCAAGTGACATCTGGTCACATAGCGGGGGACTCCTCTCTGAGATCTATGCAGGAGGAATACGTGTCAACACATACACCATACAGCCGGAACTACTAGGCATCTCGTCACCGACGCAGAAAATGACAGTAGGAGTGTTCTGTCACGAGTTCGGCCACAATCTGGGAGCACCGGACTTTTACGACTCCGATTACGAACAGAGTGGCGGCGAATTTGAAGGCACTGGTGTATGGGACCTTATGGCCGGAGGAATCTGGAACGAATCGTTGCAGCCAGGTGACTCACCATCCCACATCAACATGTGGCAGAAAATGCAGTTCGGATGGGTCACCCCACAATACCTGACTGAAAGTCAGACTGTAACAGATATTCCTTCCGCATCGTCATCCCCTGTGGGTTACATCGCACAGACATCGCGCGAAGGTGATTATTTCGTGCTTGAAAACAGGACTCAGGAAGGCTTCGACCGTGCACTTCCAGGACACGGTCTTGTGGTATATCATGTCGATGAACAAAGACTGCGCTCTAACGTCAACATTAACTCCATTAACGTTGACAGCAAGCAAAGCGTCTACACCGTATGCGCATCCGCCGGAACAGAACCGGGGACAACGCCCGCATCCTATGGCGACATAAACAGCGCCGGAGCTACGTTCCCCGGAGAGGCAGGTATCACGGAGTTTTCTGATGCGACATTACCTTCCACCCATTCCAACGACGGCAAATATTCATACTTTTCATTGAACGACATCCGATCTGACGGAACCACTGCATCGTTCGAATTCGTTAAGGGCGAAGCTCCTGCAACGGTGAGAAACCTCACCGTCACGGCACAACGCGGTATCGTCTCGCTCCGCTGGGACGTTCCGGAAAGCGGAGATGTCGACACCTATCGCATATTCAGAGACGAAGAGCTCATCGCCGAGACAAAAGACATGGAGTATGTAGACCGCGGACTCACATCCACAGTTGCCACATACAAAGTGGATGTACGCTACAACAATGGTCTGTATTCACCATTTGCCACTAGTATGGTGAGAGTACCTGAAAACAAGATCGCATCAGTATCCTCACTTACAGACGGGCAAGACGTTACACTTACATGGAAACTCAACACCATGCTTACACGCATGAATCCAGATCTTGCCTCAGCTTCCGAAAACGCAGCCATTACCGTACTCAACGGCAGCGAACTCGAAGTAGCCCAACAATTCAGAGCCAGCGATTTGAGAGCATACACCGGTTATACAATAAATGAAATCTCCTTCTTCCCGTTCACCGCACAGAGCGAAGTGAGCTACAAACTGCGCGTCTACAGAGCCGTTGAAAGCGGAGAGCCCGAAGTGATAAGCGAGCGCGACGCGTCTGAATATGGATCCGGAACATGGCGTACCCTCAAACTGCGTACTCCCGTAACAATAGAACCGGGTTACGACTACTACATAGGCTTTGCCGCCGAAAGCCGCATCGGAAGCGTGGCTGTGGTATGCGACGCCACAACATCCGATCCGGGCCTTGGCAATCTGGTACGCATTGACGGTACATGGCACAGCGACATGCTCGACTCCAACATATTCCTGCGCTGTGAGCTCCAACCACGCACATATGATACAGGAGACTTCCTTCCAGGAGAAGAGCCTGTGTTCAATCCGACATTCGATCCAATCTCAGACGTCACATACCCGCTTGGTTTCAATGTCTACCGCGACAACGAACTGATAGGTTTCACTTCTTCAGGTATTTTCATAGACCATGGAGTAAGCGCAGGAAGTCATACTTACGGCATTGCATGCCTTTATGAAGGAAACAACGAGTCGCGTATAAGCGAGACCACCGTAACCACCACAACAACAGCGATAAACGGACCCGCCGGCAGTGAAGCCGCAACGGTATGCGCAAACGGCCACTCCATTATCGTCAAGTCATCCTCAGACTGCGTGGTATCTGTCTATAGCGCATCGGGAGAGGCCATCACAACTCCTGCATACGTAAAGGCAGGAACAGAGGCATCCTTCACCGTGAAATCAGCAGGGCTCTACATTGTGAAGACAGAAACTTCCGAGAAAACATCAACAGACAAAATAATCATAAAATAAGAAACATACATGAACAGTTTAACAAGAAATACTCTTGCCCTCGCACTGTGCGCATGGGCACTCACAGCATCAGCCGACAACGGAGTGTGGACAAAGCGCAACACAGCGCGCAAAGCCATACCCGCTGCCACAGACGGCACTCCTCTGAAACGTCTTACCGGAGCCCACGCCTTGGGGCGCATCAACACGCAGCCGCAGGCCGCACGCTCTGAGGCCAGAGTCGCAAAAGCCAACATCGTGACCGTAATAAGCGAAAACTTCAACAAGATGACATCGGGAGCGGACGGCGCTCCCGACCTCAACACCAACATTGTCGGCAGCGACGGAGTTATCTATCAGGACTATGTGCAGACCTACGGTTGGGCCGGAATCAACATTTTCCAGGCAGGAGGCAGCTGCTATCTGGCCGACGGGCAGACTTCCCTTCTCGCAACCCCCGTGCTTGACCTCTCTGACAATGGGGGCGACTTCACCGTAACCGTGACGTTCCGCGCCGAGACAGAACCATGCCGGTTCTATATCGCGGCAGGCAACAGCTCAACGATTATCGGAGGCGGCTATGTCGATGCAACAACCGAATGGGAATACGTGGAAATACCGCTTACCGACGGAATGCCACAATCCATGATACAGTTCTACGGCACGGCTCCAGTCTACATCGACGACATCATCGTGACTCAGACCGAGGAGGAAGAAAAGCCAGTCACCATAAACGCACCAGAAAACGTCAGTGCCACAAACATGTCGGCAACCGGATTCACCGCCAACTGGGGTGCCGTGATAGGAGCGACAGGCTATCTGCTTGATGTGTTCAGCTACGGACAGGACAACACAAAGACCTATGTATTCACCGACAAAGCCGTGGAAAGCACAGAATACGATGTGAGCGGACTTGAGCCCGGGCACATTTACTTCTTCTCTGTGCAGGCTACAGACGGCACACTCATATCAAAAGAGTCACAACAGTGCATCGTAAAAGAACCTTCGGAAAGCGTCGGTACACCGACGGCCATGGAGGCATCAGAAGTGACCGATGAAGGTTTCAGAGCCAACTGGAGCGAGGCCGAGAACGCAGCATGGTACACCCTCTACACATACTCCTACCACCCTGTCACACAAAACGGCATCCTCGAAGTGGAGAACGAGACATTCGGCAAGATCACGGACGGCACCACCGACAATCCGCTTTACAACAACCTCTCACAGGCACTGAACGACTGCACTGTCTATCCCGACTGGCAGGGTGTCACAACGATGAGAGCCGACGGCATGATAGGACTGCGCAACTACTATGCTCCACTGGGTGTATACTCAATGCTTTACTCACCCATATACATGACTCAATCGGAATCGGCTCCCGGAAAAGTAACCGTGAGAATCACAGCAATGCGTGACGCCGATTGCTCTGAGGCGACTCTGATAGGCGTGGCTTGCGTCGATGCCGACAATCAAGATACCAACGTTGAATGGCAGCAAAGCCAGGTCACGGACATCATGCAGGAATACACATTCACATTCGACGCTTATAAAAACTACTACATAGCCATAGCATACAGCGATGAGAACAACACCGGCTACACCGGACAGGGCACCGTATGGATAGACGGCATAAACATCAGTCAGGAGATGAGCACAGGCGACATTTTCAGCCGAATGCACTCGTGCGATGTAGTGTTCTCCGGCACATCATTCTTCGTGCCCACACCTGACCGTGGCAATGATGAGTATTCATACCTTGTGCAGGCAACAACCAACGGTCCGGAAAGCAACATTGACTCAAACCTGTCCAACGAGATATTCGTAGACCGCACAACCAACGGCATAGACGCCGTGGCCGGCAGTGGTAAAGTGAGCGTGAGCGGAGGTGAAGGACGCATCGTCGTGACGCTGGACAACGCGGCGGAAATAAGCGTCTACAATACGGCAGGCACGGCAGTAGCCGGGACAGACGGCAAAGCCGGCTCGAACGAAATAAGTCTGCCATGCGGACTCTATATCGTAAAAGCCGCCGGAGCAGTGACAAAAGTCATTGTCAGATAAGCACATGGCCTTTACGCGGCACACCGCCACAAATGAGAGCTGTCCCGTGCCGGGACAGCTCTCATTGCTTATATGTACGCCATACGTCTGGGAAGCGCACTCATCCACCATGCCCAAAAACGCATAACCTTGCCGGATAAACTTTTATTAACGAAAACTCCGCACTTTTTTAACACACGCTCACCACACGTTCTGTACGGTGAAAGGCGGTGATGACACCGCCGCAATGGCATGTCCGCGTCACGGAAAAGGCCGTTTCGCCACCGCAACCTTCATCCAGAAGATGCGGAAGAGGCCATCCCGAGACACCGCAAAGCCTCTCTCATATCACAGAACAGGCCATTCGGCAGTGCGAAACGGCTCATACGGCAAAACGGAAATGCACTGCCCGTCACGACAACAAGCCGGAACACTCTGACTGTCAGCACATTGCCGCATATCGTCATAATACGCACACAGATACAGAAAAACAGAAATCAGAAAACCGGAAGATTTTCAGGCCGTTTACGCAAGCCGTATTTTAACATTTCCCGACCTCTGTCCATTCTTCAAACTACAATCCATCGCCCCGTTGCCGCCGTAAATGCCACACTGTCACAAATTAGCCGCAAAACCTTTGCACTTACCCCAAATTATATTATCTTTGTACGATTTATCGCACATTGCAGCCGCAGGAATGTCGCGACACATCCCGGTGCGGCCCGCACCAATCCCTAAAACGAATATTCCGAATGAAAGAATTTGTATTATCTGAAGTAAAGACCGAGACCGCAGTGCTTGTGGGACTCATAACCAAAGACCAGGACGAGGCCAAGACAAAAGAATATCTCGACGAACTGGAGTTCCTCGCCGACACGGCGGGAGCCGTCACCGTGAAGCGTTTCACCCAGAGAGTGAACGGTCCGAGTTCCGTGACCTACGTGGGAAGCGGAAAGCTGGAGGAAATAAAACAGTACATCAAGGATGAGGAAGAAGCCGAGAGGCCTGTCGGAATGGCAATATTCGACGACGAACTGACGGCCAAACAGATACGCAACATCGAAAAAGAACTGGGAGTGAAGATTCTCGACCGCACATCGCTCATTCTCGACATATTCGCAATGAGAGCGCAGACGGCAGCCGCAAAGACACAGGTGGAGCTGGCGCAATACCGCTACATGCTGCCCCGCCTGCAGCGTCTGTGGACTCACCTCGAGCGTCAGGGCGGCGGCTCCGGCTCGGGAGGAGGAAAAGGAAGCGTGGGACTGCGCGGCCCGGGAGAGACCCAGCTCGAGATGGACCGCCGCATAATTCTGCAACGCATCACACTGCTCAAACAGCGTCTGGCCGAGATAGACAGGCAGAAGACAACACAGCGCAAAAACCGCGGACGCATGATACGCGTGGCGCTCGTAGGCTACACCAACGTCGGCAAATCCACGATAATGAACCTCATGGCCAAGAGCGAGGTGTTCGCCGAGAACAAACTATTCGCCACACTCGACACAACGGTGCGCAAGGTGGTGATAGAGAATCTGCCTTTCCTGCTGGCCGACACCGTGGGATTCATTCGTAAATTGCCTACCGACCTGGTTGACTCGTTCAAATCGACACTCGACGAGGTGCGCGAGGCCGACCTGCTGCTGCACGTTGTAGATATATCGCACCCCGACTTCGAGGAACAGATAAACGTCGTTGAGAACACACTGAAGGATCTGGGATGCGCCGACAAGCCCAGCATGATAGTGTTCAACAAGATAGACAACTACAAATGGGTGGAAAAGGAAGAGGACGACCTCACCCCACCGACAAAGGAAAACGTGACACTGGACGAACTGAAGCATACGTGGATGGCGCGTCTCAACGAGAACTGTCTGTTCATATCGGCACGCCAAAAACAGAACATCGACGAGTTCCGTGACATTCTTTACAAGAAGGTTCGCGAGCTCCACGTACAGAAATATCCATACAACGATTTCCTGTACAATATAGAAGACACTTACGACGAATAATCATTAATAACACTTTATGAACTACAGACAACTTACCGAACAGGAAATAAGGCTGCTCGAGGACAACAGCTGCTGGGCCGAGGACTGGTCGGCCATAAGCGTTGCAGAGGACTTCAAGGCCAACTATTTCCACCGCGTGATGTTCTACGGCACCATAAAGCTCGGCACGTTTGAGAAAAGCGTGGAGGTGAGCAAAGGTTTCGTGAAGCACTCGGGCATAAACAACGCCACCCTGCGCAACGTAACCATCGGCGACAACTGCCTCATAGAGAACATCGGCAACTACATAAATAACTACGCAATAGGCGACGACTGCTACATATCGAACGTATGCACCATGGAGACTACCGAAGGTGCGACCTACGGTGAGGGCAATCTCATATCGGTACTCAACGAGGTTGGCAACGGAAACGTGATACTCTATCACGGACTGAACAGCCAGTTTGCCGCGTTCATGGTGAAGCATGCGGGCAACCGTCCGCTCAAGGACGCAATACGCCGACTCATAAACGAGGAGATAGAACGCAACTCACACGAGTGCGGAACAATCGGAAACAACGTGAAGATTGTCAACACCAAGGAGATAACCAGCACCGTGATATACGACGACTGCGAGATAAGCGGAGCATCGAGACTGAGCGACTGTACCATCATGAGCTCGGCAGACGCCAACGTATTCATCGGTACCGGCGTGATATGCGAGAACTCCATCATCTCCGACGGTTCGTCTATAATCAACAGTGTGAAGATGCAGGACTGCTTCGTTGGCGAAGCATGCCAGATAAGCAACGGATTCACTGCGTCGAGCAGTGTGTTTTTCGCCAACAGTTATATGTCAAACGGCGAGGCATGCGCGGCTTTCTGCGGTCCGTTCACTGCCAGCCATCACAAGAGTTCGCTGCTCATCGGCGGCATGTTCTCGTTCTACAATGCCGGTTCGGCAACCAACTTCAGCAATCACGCATATAAGATGGGACCTGTGCACTATGGGCTGATGGAACGCGGAACCAAGACTGCCAGCGGCGCATACATACTGATGCCTGCCAACATCGGAACTTTCTCGGTGTGCTTCGGCAAGCTGATGTATCATCCGGACACGCGCAATCTGCCCTTCTCTTACCTCATAGCGTACAACGACACCATGTATCTCGTACCGGGACGCAACCTTACCACCGTCGGACTTTACCGCGACATACGCAAGTGGCCCAAGCGAGACATGAGAGCACACGGCGGACGCAAGAGCATCGTTAACTTCGACTGGCTCAGTCCTTTCTCCGTAGGCGAGATACTGCGAGGCAAACGTATTCTCGAAAGTCTGCGCGAAGCATCGGGCGACGACGTATCGACATACAACTATCATGAGTATGTCATCAAGGCAAGCGCACTGCGCAAGGGCATAAAATATTACGACATCGCACTGCGAATATATATGGGTGCCGTGCTCAAACGCCATATTCTGGAGAAACCGCTGAGCGAGACAGGCACAGGAAACTGGAACGACCTGTCGGGACTTCTGCTGCCCGAATCGGAGGAACAGCGCCTCATCGACGACATAATAAACGGAACCATCGACACGACACACGGTGTTGACGAGCGCTTCAGAGAGATAAACGCCAACTATCCGGAATATCGTTGGGCATGGACCTACCGCATGATGCTCGACTACTACGGTCTGGAGACACTGACCGAAGAGGACGCCGAGAAGATAAGACAGGACTATGTGACGGCGCGCCGCGCATGGATAGCAGAGATAAAGAAGGACGCACGCAAGGAGTTCGCGCTCGGAGACATAGAGGACGAAGTGTTCCAGAACTTCAACGACCAGCTCGACCGTGAGGTTGATTTCGAGAATCAGAAACTATATATGTGACACCTGACCGGACCGTGCCGCGCAGACACACCGGTATATACAAATAGACGAGAGATTTAAACACTTTATAAAAACAATTATGATGAGACTGAAATCTTTTATTGTGTTATGTCTTATTGCGCTATGCAGCGTAACACAGGCAAAGGAATTTACTTACAAATCAGTAAAAGGCGACCCGATGGCGACCCGCATATACACGTTGGACAACGGTCTGACGGTGTATCTGTCGGTAAATCATGAGAAGCCGCGCATCCAGACGTATATCGCAGTGCGCACCGGAAGCCGAAACGACCCGCCCGAGACTACAGGTCTGGCACACTATCTTGAGCACCTGATGTTCAAAGGTACACGCCTTTTCGGAACGACAGACGCAGCAGCCGAGGCTCCATTGCTCGACTCGATACAGAACCACTTTGAGGTTTACCGCACCTTGAAGGATTCACTTCAGCGCCGTGCCTATTATCACGAAATAGACAGTCTGTCGCAGCTTGCCGCCAAATACTTCATTCCGAACGAGTACGACAAGCTGATGTCGTCTATCGGAGCCAAGGGAACAAATGCCTACACAAGCAACGACGTGACATGCTACGTCGAGGATATTCCTGCAAACGAAATCGAGAACTGGGCAAAGATTGAGGCAGACCGCTTCCAGAACATGGTCATCCGCGGTTTCCATACAGAGCTTGAGGCTGTGTATGAGGAGTACAACATCGGCCTTGGCAACGACAACCAGAAGCTGTTTACTGCCATGAATGCCCTGCTCTTCCCCGGTCATCCGTATGGCACACAGACAACCATCGGAACACAGGAGCACCTGAAGAATCCGTCTATTGTAAACATCAAAAACTACTTTAAGCGCTACTATG
>OKVE01000936.1_pt1 | contig 10188 bp, 5 predicted proteins | sample 1604781 | NCBI WGS metagenome assembly OKVE01 (sample SAMN01760918, study PRJEB22395) | human gut metagenome
CAATCAGGTTTCCCAAACGCTTGCCCATTCCGGCTGCTAATATAATTGCTTGCATAACTTATTTATAAAGTATCATGTATTTACTAACTTCTTAATATTTAAAAGCCAACACAAAGAAGACTGATAACATTCAATCGCAATAATCTGAATTGTCAATTATTTTAGCTGACTTAGCCTTTATCTGTTTAGGCAGGACTGGATGATGGCGGAACAACGCCGAAAGACACCCGGACGAAAGCACAAAAGGCTACGCTGAGAAAACTGATTGAACAACTGCATCAACGTTATCCCAAGGCACTGATTGTAGGCCATCATGACTTGAATCCGCAAAAAGCCTGTCCATGTTTCCATGTCACAGCTGAATATATAGACTTGCAACCTTAGTTGCGTCTGTAGTCTTATCTGCTATCCATCGTCCTGCAAGGGATGTATGGATGGCTTTAATTAAACTAATCAATTTTTTCAAACGGAAACGCATGAAGATAACTCACTGCCACCGTCATATTGCCAAAAGCGAATACCAGCCTTGTATTGCGGTGCAAACGCATGATACATCCCTCTTTCCCCGAAAAACGCCACCGGTAATACGAATTTTTTGCTTCTTCTGAAGATAGTCCTCCAAAGGACGGTTCATCAGTTCGATATTGTAAGGCATGGATTCGTACAGATAGATAAATTCCTCCATCTGGCTTTGAGGGATGACAGCCGCACGATGCGTGTTATAGTCCGTCACCAGATACTGGCGGGGAAGCATGGCAGACAGAATACGCTCCAACTGATCCAAGGGAGCACAGACAAACAGCCAGCCATTACCTGCAATTTCCTTCTCGTCCGTCAAAGTATTCAATTTTTGGGTGGAACCGGTAGCAAAAGCCTCTTTCACCACCCGGGCTGAGTCACGGCGGGCAGTATATTCCTCCTTGGTATAAGCACATTGCTCAAAACGTTTCCTATGATCGGCAGCTGTATAGGAAAACACTTTGAAACAGAAAAATTCCTCTTCTACACTCCCCGATAGAGTACGGAACCGGACAGCTTTCCTACCGCTGAATACACTGATATAGCGTTTCAGCTCTTTATTAGACAGATACAGATAGTACCAACTGAGTTCTGGGTATTCCTTTCCTATTCCCGCCAATGGCGTGACTCCTTCATTTGACCCCAGGTCTGAGCCGGAAGCGATTGAACTGCAGAGCAGTAACTTAGGCGCTTCGCTCGTTATGTTTTGATTGTCTGACGGGAGTACTTTTACAGATTCCGCATCGCTCTTTATTGCCATCAAAACATTACAATTTAAGTTCATAATCTTGAAATATAAGGCTCAGGCAAGCCCTTAAATTTCTTCTTTTTGGAGGGGTTCTCTTCATAAGAGAACCCCAATTTATCTTAACCAACTGATAATGTGGCACATAATATTCCTTAGAATTAAAACCTTTGCAAACAATAATCATTCTTAAGCCAATTTGAAGACACTTTTTCTAATGCGAAAACTTTCAGATTGAAGAATTATACGTATATTTGCAGCAAATTGGGGTTCTCTTATGAAGAGAGCCCCAATTTGCTGCAAATATTTAAAACAAGAAAATTTTGATTATCAGACTATTATATCATAGACCTACTTACCGAAATTTATTCTTCACATTCAGATTCCCGTAATATCATTTAAGATTGGATTTATTGGCAATTACAGACAAGTACCTTTCAATAAAACAATACATTAACAAAGTAAACACGATTTAGGATACACCCTTTAATTAAGACACTTCACTGTGTCCTGCACATATAAACAGCCGACCGTACTGTCATAAAAAAGAGGAAGCGTCCTCTTCTGAGATTACGCTTCCTCCATCCATACTAATTAAATCTTAACTTTGCAGCCTGAAGACTACAGGAACAGTGTATTTCACCCTCACTGCTTTTCCTCTTTGCTTGCCGGGCTTCCATTTTGGCATGGAACTGATCACGCGGATTGCTTCCTTGTCCAGATACGGATCCACACTCTTCACCACTACCGGATTCAGGATCTCTCCATGAACACCCACAACGAACTGCACCACTACCCTTCCTTGAACTCCCTGCTCGGCACTGACGGTAGGATATTTGATGTTTTCACTCAGATACCTCATCAAATCAGCATTACCGTTACGAAATACCGGCATCTCTTCCACCACCACAAATTCCACATTTTCATCCACTACTTCTTCGGGTACTTCAATAGGGGTCGGTATAATTACCGGAGCATCCGTAGGGTCTGAAGCTGCAATATCGGTTTCTGTTTCCGTCGAGTTATTATCCACTATATTGAGCTCTTCCGGGTTGACGGCAGCCGGCGGAGGCGGTGGCGGCAGAGGTTTATCCTGATTATAGGTTACAGGAACTAATTCTTCAAAGAAATCCGGGTCACTGACTAAATCACTGATCGCGTAAGTTACATTACGTTCAGTCCATTCGAACGAAACAAACATAAACGACAGCGTCACAATGAGCCCCATGAACAGCCAACGGGACTTACCCTTTTCAAGGTCGGCTCTTCGTGCTTTTTTCACTTCCATAACAAGTGTTTTTTAAATTAGACAATATGTGAGTAAAAATCTCAGTGTCCGCTTTTAAACTGGAAGTAAGATAGTAAAAATATAGATAAGTTAAAAGAAAAAGGAGTGTCTTATATTATTTTTTAATATAAAACACCCCAAATTCAATTCCGTTAAACAATTAATTAAAAATCAGCTGTTTATTTAGTTAATATTCAATTTTACGTTAACATATCCTGCTTACTCTACGGCAATGCCGGTTTCCGCCAATACAGACATCTTTTATCATAAACTCACCATCTCCTGCAGAATACCTACCGCCGTCTCTACCGTTTCCACATTCTTGACTACCATACTACGCTTGCCGTTCTGCTCACGCAAATTGCAGTAACGCGGATTCTTGCTCATGTAATCAATCACCTTGCCAAAAGCCGCACTTTGATAATAAGGACTTTCCTGATTACTGATAAAGAACAAAGTCATTCGTCCGGCTTTCAAGAATACTTTTTCCACCCCCAACCGTTTAGCCAATCTGCGCAAAGGTACGATACGCAGAAGTTCCAGCCCTTCGGGAGGAACCTTTCCGAAACGGTCCTCCAACCGTGCCTTGAAAGCGAGCAGGTCCTTATCCAATTCCAATCCGTCCAGTTCACGATAAAGCAACATACGTTCGCTGCTGCTGGGGATATACTCATTTGGGAAAAGCAATTCCAAATCACTTTCCACCTGACATTCATCCACAAAGTTCTCGCCACTGATTTTCTCTTCTCCCGCTGCCTGCAACTCCTCTGCATAAAGATCGGCAAACTCATCCTCTTTCAACTCTTTCACCGCTTCGGCCAGTATCTTCTGATAAGTTTCATAACCCAAATCGGCAATGAAGCCACTCTGCTCCGCCCCCAGCATATTTCCTGCTCCACGGATATCCAAATCCTGCATGGCTATATGGATACCGCTGCCCAAATCACTGAAATTCTCAATGGCTTGAAGACGGCGCTTTGCCTCGGGAGTCAGTGAAGTCAATGGAGGCGCCAACAAATAACAGAATGCTTTTTTATTGCTTCTTCCCACACGTCCACGCATCTGGTGCAAATCACTCAATCCAAAATTCTGCGCCTGGTTGATGATAATCGTATTGGCATTCGGTATATCAATACCACTCTCGATAATGGTGGTTGCCAGCAGCACATCATAATCATAGTTCACAAAGTCGAAAATAATCTTTTCCAGCTTTTCGGGCTCCATCTGTCCATGACCTATGCAGACACGGCAATCGGGTATATTCCGCTTGATCATGGCTTCCAATTCTACCAGATTCTGTATGCGGTTATTGACAAAGAACACCTGTCCGTTACGGCTCATTTCAAAATTGATCGCTTCCGTTATGATATCTTCATTAAAGGTATGCACCTCTGTCTGAATGGGATAACGGTTGGGAGGCGGAGTCTGAATAACAGAAAGATCACGGGCGCCCATTAACGAGAACTGCAAAGTACGGGGGATGGGGGTAGCGGTCATAGTAAGTGTATCCACATTCACTTTCATCTGACGCAACTTCTCTTTCACACTAACTCCGAACTTCTGTTCCTCATCAATGATCAGCAATCCTAAATCTTTGAACTTAACGCTTTTACCGATGATTTTATGTGTACCGACCAAAATATTTATTTTTCCATCCGCCAGTTCCTTCACTATTCTGGAAACATCTTTTGCACTGCGGGCACGGCTCAAATAATCAACTTTGCATGGAAAATCTTTCAACCGTTCGCTGAAAGTCTGAAAGTGCTGATAGGCCAGCACCGTAGTGGGAACCAGCACAGCCACCTGTTTGTTATCAGCCACAGCCTTGAAAGCAGCACGAATAGCCACTTCAGTCTTTCCGAAACCCACATCACCACACACCAGACGGTCCATAGGACGGTCGCTCTCCATATCGGCTTTGGCATCCTGAGTCGCCTTCAACTGGTCGGGGGTATCCTCATAAATAAAGCTCGCCTCTAATTCATGTTGCATAAAACTGTCGGGACTATACGAGAATCCTTTTTCCTGTTTACGTTGCGAATACAGTCTGATCAGGTCACGGGCTATATCTTTGATTTTGCTCTTGGTACGCTCTTTCATTTTTTCCCACGCACCGGTCCCCAATTTGTTCAGGCGGGGAGTTTCTCCCTCCTTCCCTTTATACTTGGATATTTTATGCAGGGAATGAATGGAAACAAATACCACATCCTCATTCTGATAAATAAGTTTAATCACTTCCTGGGTAGTATTTCCATTCGGAATGCGTACCAATCCGCCAAAACGGCCTACACCATGATCTATATGTACCACAAAGTCACCCGGCTCAAACTGGCTCAACTCTTTTAAGGTCAATGCCACCTTACCGCTACGCGCCTTGTCACTACGAAGATTGTATTTATGGAAACGGTCAAAAATCTGATGGTCTGTAAAAAAGCAGCTTTTCAATACATTATCTGTAAAGCCCTCATGTAAAGTCTTGTTGACCGGAATGAACGTGATATGATCACCACGCTCCTCAAAGATATCTTTCAGACGCTTTGCCTGCTTCTCACTATCGGTACATATATATAAGGTGTAACCTCGTTTCTGATAATCAGTGAATGAAGTGCTTACCAAATCAAAATTCTTATGAAAAATAGGCTGGACCGTCGTATCGAAAGCCAACGTTGCCTGTGGAGTTCCTGTAGGTTTGTTACCAAATTCAATCCGTTTGAAATCCAAAGCCCGTACTGTAAATTCCGCCCCGTCTATCAGCTTCAGTTCCAAATTCATCAGTTCCGTCTTCTCTCCCTCGTATGCGGCAAGCGCCTGAGGAGAGAGTGCCTCCTCCCGTACTACCTGTATTCTTTCACGTACCCAAAGAAAGTCTTTCATTGCCAGAACTGTTTCCCGAGGAATGAATTCAAAGAAAGACACCCCGCTCTTGTCGGCGGCATTCGTCAGCTCGGGCACGATGGCAATGCTCTGTTTCTTCTCTTTCGAAAGCTGGTTTTCCACCTCAAAAGTACGGATGCTGTCTACCTCGTCACCAAAAAAGTCAATACGGTAAGGATACTCGGAAGCAAAAGAGAAGACGTCAATAATACTACCGCGTACAGCATATTGCCCCGGTTCATAAACATAATCCACATGCTCGAATCCATAACCGGCCAGCACTTCCGTGATAAACTCTGTGTCCACATGCTCACCCACACCAAGTTTTAACGTCTTGTCCATCAGTACTTCTTGTGATACCACTTTCTCCGCCAACGCTTCGGGATAAGTCACCACACATAGCGGATCGCCTTTCTGTAAACGGCTCAACACTTCCGTACGCAGGATCTCATTGGCTGCATCTTTCTGCCCATATTTAACAGCCCGACGATACGAGGATGGAAAGAACAAAATATGCTCATCACCGTTCACCTGTGTCAGGTCATGATAAAAGTAACCCGCTTCCTCCAAGTCACCCAGTACAAATACAAATGTCTGTTTATTCTCTCTAAGAAAGGAGGAAACAAATAAAGCTGCCGCAGAAGCATGTAATCCTCCCAGGAAAATAGTCCTCACTGAGGAATCTTCCAATAACGCAGCCAGTCCCTTAGTGTTAGGATGACCGGCATAAATACGTTGCAATTCCGAAATATCCATATCTTTTTTTAAGATGGGGACAAAATTAAAGAAATATCTGATTACTTCCTCCTTTTTTTGCCAACTATTCAAGATTTTCCTATTTTTGTACGCTAATATATAACCCCATGGAAACAAAAGCAATAAACACAAAATTGAAAGGACACGCACGTGTAGATGTAGCTGATGTGCTACGCGGACTGGCAGTGATGGGAATCATCATCCTGCACTCTATCGAACATTTTAATTTCTACTCATTTCCCGATACAGCCGGACAAAGTGCGTGGCTGAACTTCTCGGACAAAGCCATTTGGAACGGGTTATTCTTCATGTTCGGCGGAAAAGCATACGCCATATTCGCTTTACTTTTCGGTTTTAGCTTTTTTATTCAAGATGACAACCAACGCCTACGGGGCAATGATTTCCGTCTACGTTTTTGTTGGCGGTTAATTCTTCTTTTCCTGATAGGTAATATCAATGCCAGTTTTTTCACAGCGGAAGTGCTGGTCCTTTATTCTTTAGTAGGTTTCATCCTGCCACTGACTTGCCGGCTGAAAGACAAATGGATATTTGCATTGGCATGTCTGCTATTGATCCAGCCATTGCCACTTTATTATGTAATACGTGCCTGTCTCGATCCGGAATTTGTTACTCCGGCCATCCCCACCCGCAGCTTCTGGAATGCAACTTTTGCAGTGCAAAGCAATGGTAATTTTCTGGAAACCATCCGTGTCAATTTATGGGAAGGACAGTTGGCAAGCCTTGCCTGGGCCTGGGATCACGGACGGGTATTCCAAACAGCCGCCCTTTTCCTGCTCGGTATGCTGATAGGGCGCAAGGGACTTTTTTTGAAAGAGCACTTGAAGGTATGGAACAAGGTACTTGCAGGCTCACTCGTCGCATTTTTCCCTTTATATGGGTTGGGCAATATGCTACCGGACTTTATCACAAATAAATCCATTCTGACCCCTCTTTCACTAATCATCACCTCGCTTTCCAATTTTGCATTTATGCTGATTCTGGTATCCGGTGTCGTCTTCGCTTTTTACAAGACAAACTTACACGACGGATTAATGAAAATAACGCCATACGGAAAGATGAGCCTTACCAATTATATTACTCAAAGTATAGTAGGTTCCATGTTATACTACAACTGGGGATTTGCATTGCACAATCAGTTTGGTATCACAGCCAGCTGCCTGGCAGGAATAGTTTTCTTCATCTTGCAATTCTCTTTCTGCCGCTGGTGGATGAATCACCACTCTCACGGTCCGATGGAATATATATGGAAACGGGCAACCTGGCTGAAATAAGCCAAGAACCGAAGTCTCCCCGCATTTGTTTATAAAAGACATACAAATAGAACTTTAAAATATGCGCGAAGAAATCATAAAACTATTAGACCAATATCGGTTAAAAGAAGCATTATCCCAAATGACAGGATATGCCACCCATACTTCCGACTGGCAATTAAAGAATGAGCTAGAAGCCCTGCAAACGTCATACGACCTGCTGCTGCAATATACTTCAAAAGGGATGAAAGATCCCAATAAAGTGGAAATATACCATAAAATGTTACGCACGGCATACGAACTGGCCGACCGTATCCATATAGCCGTACAGGCAACACAAAATTACGGAGCCTATTATGACACAATGCGCACTTTTGTCCAAAGCCCTCCTCACAGCTATGCCGAATTACAAATGCAACTGGAGGCGTATACAGAAGATATGGCTACAGCACCATTGATATATACCACCGAGGCCAAAAGAAATGAAGAAATGGATGCCATGAGAAAACGTCACGAAACAGCCGTAGACGAATTATTTGAAAAAATATGGGTATCCACCCGGTGGAGTGAATCGGAATATGCTGAAGCGCAAACTTTGTTCAACTCACTATTGATCCAAGTCAACGACCTTTCCATAATGGTCAGCGCCGTTACCATGAGCCTGCTGCAAATATTCGACATCCGCAAGTTCATGTTTCTATTGAACGCCTATACCCATCAGGATACCATGCTGAATCAGCGGGCTATTGCAGGGATCGCACTAACATGCTACTATTATGAAAAGCGTATCCTTCAATACCCTGAAGCCGTGTCGCGCATAAATGAACTGAATGAAAATGCCGAGTTCATCAAAAACCTGCATCATATCCAGATTCAATTATTGCAATCTTCCCGTGAAACCCGAAAGATAGACAAGAAGATGCGTGAAGAAATCATTCCCGAAATGATGAAAAATCCCAAACTTAATTTGGAAGGACTGGATGAAGATGCCGAAGATCATAATCCGGAATGGGAAGAATGGATTGACCGTTCAGGCATTACCGATAAATTGCGCGAATTAGGTGAACTGCAAATGTCCGGGGCAGATGTGTATATGAGTACCTTTTCACAGCTGAAACAATTCCCGTTTTTCCGCAAAATTTCTCACTGGTTCTATCCTTTTGACCCCCAATATCAGGATATCGCCAAATTATCTCTCGGAAATGACGAACAAAAAATCTCTCTGCTCAACATTTTGATGAATTCGGATGTATTCTGCAATTCCGACAAATACTCTTTTTGTTTTACCATGTTACAAATGCCGGAAAGCCAAAGGAATCTCATGCAGCAACAATTGAACGGACAACATGAAGCTTCTGAAGAACTGAAAGAACGTTTAAAAGAGATGTCACAATCAAAAGCTCGCGCTGAATTCGTGAGCCGGCAATACATTCATGACCTCTACCGTTTCTTCAAATTATGGTCAAGAAGACATGAAATACATGACATTTTTGAGGACACTCTGGACTTATGGAATAAAGAAGCATTGTCTCAAGCCTTGTTACACAAAGAGTATATCAACAAACTGGCAGATTACCTATTCACACACGACGACTTGGCAGAAGCCGGAATTCTCTATGATAAATCAATTGAATTATACAATCGTAAAAATGCCGAATTATGGCAGAAAGCAGGTTTCATTTATCAGAAAATCGGTTCCTATAAAAAAGCGATAGATTATTACCTGCAATCAGATCTGCTGATCCCTGATAATACATGGAATAACCGCCATTTGGCACAATGTTATAGAAAAGAGGGAAACTACCCAAAAGCTTTGGAATATTATAACAAGGTGGAACAGGCACAGCCCGACAGTCTGAATCTGGCACTACAAATAGGACAATGCCTGATGGCACTGGAACGATACGATGAAGCACTGGCTTATTTCTTCAAAGTGGAGTATCTGGATAAAAAGCCACAGAATGCCCGACGCGCCATCGGATGGTGTTCCTTCATCACCGGCAATTATCAACAAGCCAAGAAATATTACGACTTGCTGATATCCGATCCCAAGCCCATTATGGAAGACTGGATGAATGCAGGACATGTGTATTATATCCTGAATGAAACAGAAAAATCAATAGAATATTATCGCAAAGCCCAGGAACTATGCGACAGTCATGATGAGTTTGTCCGCCTTTACCAAATAGATAAGAAAGACTTGATAAAGCAAGGCGCCAATGAAGTAGACTTGTTTATACTTCCCGATGAATTAATTTAAAGGATGATTATAAGATAAATCTATTCGGGATAGAAGTTTGGTATAATTATATAAAACTTCTATCCTGACCGGATTCTCATCATCCAGACGATAATTGGCATGCACATTATAAGTGCTTAAACCATGATTCATACAATATCCGATATCATTAGGTAAGGCTGTTCTATTCCTCAACTGCCCAAGATTCAATAAAAAATAGAAGAAACTATCCACCCCATCATAATCAATCACATAAGCCTGTAAATTCAGATTCGCCTGATAGTTGATGTTATTATCATAATTATAATAAGTATGACAACTGGACACACTATCATTTGCCTCAGTAAAAACAGTCATCACTTCCTTCAACCGTCCCAACTGATCAAAAACATATTTTCCTTGCACTTTTTTCAAGAAACGATAATCGGAAGTAGCACGATAATCAGAATTGATAAAAATAGTATCTCCTTTATAATCATAGACAGTCTGTTTATCA